>OIZF01001574.1_pt1 | contig 12833 bp, 8 predicted proteins | sample 1588471 | NCBI WGS metagenome assembly OIZF01 (sample SAMN03283279) | human gut metagenome | biome: human-associated habitat; material: feces | host: Homo sapiens | place: Peru | collected 2012
CACCTTGTTGGTCAACCAGTCCTTACAAGCCACAGCCTCAAGCTGAAGCACGCGGCTTACATACTTGTCGAGTACGTCATCCTTGCCGTTCTCCGACTTCTCCTCATGTGTATATTCAGCGTCACGATAGTGGCGTTCCACTGTCTCGTCGCGCATGATGGTCTTCGGAGAGTGACCGAACATCTGGGCTACGTCGAGGTCGAAAGGCTTAACGCCGTCACCCTGCTTGAACGAGAAGTGAGCGTCACCGGTTGTCTCGCCGACAACATACAGCGGAGCACGCTCGCGCTCAGCGATACGACGTACGTGTTCGATGTGCTTCTCGTCGATGAGCAGGCCCATACGCTCCTGGCTCTCGTTAGCGATAATCTCCTTAGACGAAAGTGTCTTGTCACCGATAGGCAGCTTTGTCATGTCTATCTCGCCACCGCACTCCTCAACAAGCTCTGAGAGACAGTTGAGGTGACCGGCTGAACCGTGGTCGTGGATAGAAACTACAGGATTGACATCCTCCTCGCAGAGTGCGCGAACAAGGTTGTAAGCACGCTTCTGCATCTCAGGATTGGCACGCTGAACGGCGTTCAACTCGATACCGTTAGAATAGCGACCGGTGTCAACTGACGATACCGAACCGCCACCAAGACCGATGCGATAGTTATCGCCACCGACTACAACAACCTTGTTGCCCTTCTGCGGTTCCTTCTTCAGACAGTCACGCTTTGTGCCGTAACCGACACCACCGGCAAGCATGATAACCTTGTCGTATGCGTATTTCTCCGCACCTTCCTGGTGCTCGAATGTCAGAACAGAGCCAGTAATCAGCGGCTGACCGAACTTGTTACCGAAGTCAGAAGCACCGTTAGAGGCCTTGATAAGAATCTGCTCGGGTGTCTGATAGAGCCAGTTGCGGACGGGCATGATGTCCTCCCAGTCGCGAGCCACGCCCTCGTCGTCCTTCAGACGCGGATAAGCGGTCATGTAGACAGCTGTTCCGGCGATAGGCCATGAGCCTACACCACCACCCATACGGTCACGGATTTCACCGCCAGTACCGGTAGCAGCACCGTTAAACGGCTCCACTGTTGTCGGGAAGTTGTGAGTTTCAGCCTTGAGCGAGATAACGCTCTCGATGTCCTTCACCTGGAAGTAGTCGCTTGTAGACTGGTCCTTCGGTGCGAACTGCTCCACAACCGGACCCTGTGCGAAAGCCACGTTGTCCTTGTAAGCAGAGAGAATCTTGTTGGGGTTCTCCTTAGTTGTCTGCTTGATCATAGCGAAAAGCGACGACTCCATCTCCTTACCGTCAATGATGAACGTACCGCCGAAAATCTTGTGACGGCAGTGCTCAGAGTTGATCTGTGCGAAACCGAAGATCTCAGAGTCGGTAAGTGGGCGTCCGAGCTGCTTCTCAATCTTGTGGAGATACTCAATCTCCTCGGATGAGAGCGCCAGACCTTCCTGCTCGTTGTATTCTTCTATGTTCTCAACATGCTTGATAGGCTCCGGCTGATGATTAACGGTGAAAATCTCCTGGTCGAGTCCTTCGTACATACGCTGGAGCATAGGGTCGTGATCAGCGTCCTTGGAGCTTACTGGGAAGTATTCCTCAATACGTGAAATGCCGTGGAGACTCATGTTCTGAGTTATCTCTACGGCATTCGTACTCCATGGAGTAATCATTTCACGGCGCGGGCCCACGAAGAAACCCTCGACAGTCTCGCCCTCGATGAGGGTTGCACCGCCGTAAAGCCAACACAGTTCATTGATCTCGTCTTGTGAGAGCTGGTGATCCACGCCTGTGGCAATCACGCTCTTGCTTGGAGTCATGAAAAATAGAATCATACTGCTTGTATAGTTTTTTTGAAATTATTTCTACTTTGCAAAGTTACGATTTTTTTTTCATGCCTTGGCTTCTTTTCTATGCAAAAGTGTATATTAATGAAGTTTTAGGCAAAAAAAAACTCACCGCCTCATCACGAGGAAGTGAGCTGAAAAAACTTATAATGATAATTAATAGGTTCTTATATGGTAGATTATTGAGGGGCTTGATGATATTGTGGTATATTGCCATCGCTGACGACGGGAATGTCAACAGTGCCCAATCCGCTTTAGCAGACGGGGTTTTATGACGTTATCTGAATTGTTCTGAATGTATATTTATGCTCTTCTTACGAATGTTGTCTAGTCATGAGCATGTCGTTTTTGTGTTCTGTGTGTAAATATGTTGTAAAGTTAATGTTTTAAAACGGTTAAAACAAACGTTCAACCGTTTTATTCTCATGGATTTAATATTATTTTGCAGTTGCTTTCATGGTGTGCCTTAACAGCGGCGAGAGCGGAAGAAGTCAGTCATAAGCTGACGGCACTCTTCCTCCAGCACTCCCGTAGTGACCGTGCACTTGGGATGGAGCGCCTTGGGGGCGAACTTCATGAAGCCTCGTTTCTCGTCCGAAGCGCCATACACCACGCGCCTCAGCTGCGACCATCCTATCGCTCCTGCACACATCACGCAAGGCTCCAACGTCACGTAGAGCGTGCAGTCGGTGAGGTATTTGCCTCCGAGCTGGTTAGCAGCGGAGGTGATGGCTTGCATTTCGGCATGAGCCGTGACGTCCGAAAGCGTCTCCGTAAGGTTATGGGCACGTGCAATGATGCGGTCGCCAGCCACGATAACGGCTCCCACGGGTATCTCTCCGGCGTCTCTTGCAGCCTCTGCTTCCTGAAGAGCACGGCGCATGAAGCGCTCGTCCTTCTGCTGTATGGTTTCCTGTTCTTGCATATTAAGATGTATGGATGGATTATGATGGGGCTTACTTGGTGCGTGTGAGCGAGAAGCCTACGTCGCTTATTCCGGGCAGAATCTCGCGCTTCATGTCGTGGCGAATGCTGACAAAGAGTGAATCGCCGTCTTGGAGCATCAGCTCCGTGACCGGAAACTGATACTGGTGATAGCTGATTCCCTTTCCTGCCGCATTGCCTTTTCTGTCGGTCAACTGGCAAGCCACGGTATCCGTAACGACGGTCACAGCCTTGTCGGCAGCCACCTTACGCTGCTCCACAATGAGCGTCAGCGACGTAAAGGGATAAGAGTCGGTGGTGCGCAGACCAAGGTTGGCTGCGTATGTGCCGCCGGACTTGACCGCAGGAACGCTGTAATAGAGCGTGTCGTTCTTCTCCCATCCTGACACGGGAGTGTTGGTGTAACGGTCATACACCATTCCACCATTGCACGCAGCCATGACAACTACTGCTGTCATGGCTGCCATATATGCTAAAAGTCGTGTTATCTTAACCTTCATTTCCGGTTGTGTTTTGCTGCTTCGGCTGCTGGGGAGCAGGCTGTTGCTTAGGTTGTTGGGGAGCAGACGGCTTAGCCTCAGCATTGTTTCGCGGCTGGCGGTTCTCACCACGAGCGCCATTCTCGCTGCGCTGACCGTTCTCATTACGAGGTCCGTTCTCGCCACGCGGTCCGTTATTGTTGCGGCGCTGACCTTCCGGTCTTGGGCGCTGACGGTTGTTGTTACGGTTGTTACGGTTATTGTCGCGTCTCGGCTGCTGACCATTTTCTGCCTTTGGCTGAGCATTGTCCTCTGCTGTCGGCTGCTGAGCGTTTTCGTTGGCAGGGCGTGCGGCATCATTAGCCTGCTGGCGCGGCTTCTTGTTCTTTTTCTTCTTGTTCTTCTTGCTCTTGTCGAAGCGGCTGAGATCGGCGTCGGCAAGGAGGTCCGAGTGCTGATTGCCTTCTCTCTGCTTTCCGTCCTCAGCAAGCGACTCCGGCTTTTCGCCACGCTTGTTCATCTCGATGATGGCGCGTGCACGTTCTGCCGTGATGGTCACAAGGTTGGCAGCCACGCCCTTACCCGTCGAGTAAGTGGCAAGACCAGCGAGGATGTCTGACTTAAACAGATAGTAGTCGCTGTCCAATGTCTCGAGCACCACGTCGCGTGCCGGCATCTTGCGTCCTGCCTCCACATAGTCGTCCACCTCGTAATTGAGGCAGCACTTCAACTTTGCGCACATTCCGGCAAGCTTCTGCGGATTGAGCGAAATGTCCTGAATGCGAGCTGCATTAGTGCTGACGCTGACAAAGTTCTTCATCCATGTGGCGCAGCAAAGCTCGCGTCCGCAAGGTCCGGTTCCACCGATGCGACCTGCCTCCTGACGTGCACCGATCTGCTTCATCTCGATGCGCACGTGGAAGGTGTCGGCAAGCACCTTGATGAGCTGGCGGAAGTCCACACGTTCGTCTGCGATATAGTAGAAGATGGCCTTGTTGCCGTCTCCCTGATATTCCACGTCACCAATCTTCATCTGCAGTCCGAGGTTCTTGGCTATCTCACGACTCTGAATCATCGTGGCGTGCTCGCGGTCCTTAGCCTCGTAATACTTGTCCATGTCCACCGGCTTGGCGATGCGATAGATGCGCTTGATGTCGTCAGCCGACTTGAGGTTGGCCTTCTTCACCTGCAGCTTCACGAGTCTGCCTGTGAGCGAAACCACTCCGATGTCGTGACCCGGACTTGCCTCCACAGCTACGATGTCGCCCTTACGGAGGTCCAGGTGGTTGACGTTATGATAATATCCCTTGCGCGTATTCTTGAACTGCACCTCCACGAGGTCCGTGTCCTCCTCATTACCCGGCACATCATACAGATAGTCGTAGGTATTGAGCTGCTTGTCCTGCCTGCCGCAGGCGCAATGGCAGAGTCCGCGGTCAGTATCGCGGGATATCTCGAATTGCATGTCCTTAAAGTCCTTCATATATTATATATGTGTATATGGGTGTAGTATAGTATGATATATGTATATATTATGTATATGTGTATGTTTATTTTTTCCTTGTTATGAAGATGATGGTCTGCATGGCGATGTCGAAGAACACCATCTTTGAATTGGCGTTCTGCGATATGTCGCGCACCGCCTTACCTATCATCTCGGACAGTTCGATGATGTTGCGCTCGTGTATGAACGGCGCAAACTTCTGCGCGAACTGTTCTTCCTCCGCCGTCATATAGTTAAGCTCCGGCTCATGGAAGTTATAGACGAAGCTTTCGCGAACCATGCGGTGCATGTAGTTGAGGAAGCGCTTCTGCTTCTCTCGTCCAAAGGCCGCGATGCTCTCGCTCCATTTCTTGAGTTCCTTCACGCGCTTGGTGTAGGCGAGGCGCATGAGCATGGTGAAGAGGTCGAAGAACATGCGGTTCTCGTTGCCCGTACTGAGGGCTGCGAGTGCATTGGTCCACGATCCGTTGGCAAGTCTTGCCAAACTTCGTGCGTCGGCATGCTCCAGCCCGCGCTTCTCCACGAGCGCCTCTTCTATGTCCGCATCCGCTATGCGCTTAAAGTCGAAGCGCTGCGTGCGGCTGCGTATGGTGTCGAGCAGTTTCTCCGGTTCCTCGCTGACGAGGATGAACACGGTCTGCGAAGGCGGCTCCTCAAGCAGCTTGAGCAGCTTGTTGGCGCTCGTCAGATTCATGCGCTCCGGCAGCCAGATTATCGCCACCTTATATCCGCCCTGACTCGACTTCAGGCTCAGCTTCCTTGAGAGGGCGTCGCTCTCGGCTCCTGTGATGAGCGCCTGCTTGTTCTCCGCTCCTGCCACGTTAATGGACGCGAGCCATTGCTCCAGCGTGAAGTAAGGGCCTGACATTATCATCTCATGCCATTCACTGAAGAAGTCGTCGCTGACGGGCTGGTGTTCCGAACCCATGCTCGGGAGCTTTATGGTCGGGAATGTGAAGTGGAGGTCAGGATGTCCCCAGTTGTCGAGCAGACGACTGTGGCGCAGCAGCTCCGAAGCCACCGCCATAGCCATCGCCATCTTTCCGCATCCCGAAGGTCCGCAGAAGAGCATGGCATGGGGCACACGTCCCTCAGCCACCAGCTTTTGCATCTGTAGCTTGGCGCCTGACTGTCCTATTACTTCATTGAATTGCATTCGATGTTATGTTTTTTTATTTGGTTTGTCTTACTGAAAGTTACAGCAGTCGCTTCGCCACCTCACGTACGGAGTCGACGGCAGACACCGTATAGAAGTGGATGTTGCGGATGCCGGCACGGTAAAGTTGGCGGCATTGCTCCGTCGACCACTCTATGCCCAGCTGCTTGGCATCCTCGTCGGTCTTGCATTTCACCACCTCCTCAGCCAGTTCCAGCGGGAGGTCGCAATGGAATGTCTTAGGCACGACGGTCAGCTGCGACAGCTTGGCGAAGGGCTTAATGCCCGGTATGAGGGGCATCGTGACACCTGCCTCGCGACACTTCTCCACGAAATCGAAATACTTCGCATTGTCGTAGAAGAGCTGCGTGACGGCATACTCCGCTCCCATGTCCTGCTTCATCTTCAGGTACTGTATGTCCATCTCCAGGTTGGGCGCCTCTTCGTGTTTCTCGGGATAGCACGCCACGCCGAAGCTGAACGGCTGTCCGGGATGCTTCATCTGCGTTCCGTCTACGAAGAAGCCGCGGTTGAAGTCGTTCACCTGCTGGATGAGGTCAGTCGTATGTGTATGTCCGCCCGGTGTGGCGGTGTACATACGGTCCTCCTTGGCCTTGTCGCCACGGAGAAGCAGCAGATTCTCTATCTCAAGAAACTGCATGTCAATGAGTTCGTATTCGATGTCTTCGGCTGTCGCTCCGCTACAGATAATGTGCGGAATGACGGGAATGCCGAAATTCTTCTGTATGGTGGCTGCGATGGCAACCGTTCCTGGACGGCGGCGCACACGCAGACGCTCAAACTGCCCATTGTCGAGTTCGCGATAGACGTACTCGCTGTGATGGGTAGTTATGTTAATATAGGCAGGATCGAAATCCCTGAACTTCTCTATTGTGGAAAACAATCTGTCTGTGCCAGCTCCTTTGAGTGGCGGGAGCACCTCAAAGGAGAAGTGCTTGGCGCCGTCCTGGCTGTTAAGTATTTCTGTTACACTCATCTTATTGTTTCTTCTCTTTCTAATTATCCTTATTCCGTACAAAGTTACAAAAAAAGCGGGCAAAACACTAAATACTTATACATTCTTTTATAGGAAACGCATTTTTTGGACATTTTGTCTTGCAATTTGTATTAACAAATACCATTTTTTTACTACTTTTGTAGGTATACTAAAACACCGAACTTTATCATCAAGACCATAACAATGAGACAATCCATCATATTCACATTCATAACAGCCATAGCCATGTCTGCGTGCGCCACCTCTGCAGCCCATGCCTCCACCGGCAATGCAGCTGCCGAAATGACGCTCTCAGCCAGCAATGCGGAGGCTGCTCCTGCGGACAACACACGCTACACCTGCCAGCGACCGAAGGAAGCCGACCGCCTCTTCGTCTCGGACGCCATAGAGAAGAAGATACGTGAGGTGAAGCGTCTTATCCGTGAGAACGCCCGACTGGCATGGATGTTCGAGAACTGCTTCCCCAATACGCTCGACACCACCGTGCATTACGACGCCGGCGAGGGCGACGGCAAGGAGGACACGTTCGTATATACGGGCGACATACATGCCATGTGGCTGCGCGATTCGGCAGCACAGGTGTGGCCCTACGTACAGTTTGCCAAGGCTGACCCGAAGGTGAAGAAGATGATACGCGGCGTGATAAGACGACAGTTGAAGTGTATCAACATCGATCCCTACGCCAACGCCTTCAACAAGGAGCCTCAGCCCGAGGGAGGATGGATGAACGACATTACGGACATGAAGCCCGAACTGCACGAGCGCAAGTACGAAATTGACTCGCTCTGCTACCCCATCCGACTGGCTTACCATTACTGGCAGACCACGGGCGACGCCTCCGTCTTCGACGCTGAATGGCAGAAGGCGGTGAAGAACATCCTGCGCGTCTTCCATGAGCAGCAGCGCAAGACGGGGCTGGGCACCTACCACTTCCAGCGCGAGACTGAAGACCAGCTCGACACGGTATGCAATCACGGATGGGGCAATCCCGTGAAGCCCGTCGGACTTATTGCCTCGGTATTCCGTCCGAGCGACGACGCCAGTACGTTCCTCTTCCTCGTGCCCTCCAACTTCATGGCTGTATCGTCCCTGCGCAAGGCGGCTGAGATTCTGGAGAAAGTCAACAACGACGCTGCCACAGCCAAGGAATGCCGACAGCTTGCCGACGAGGTGAGCGAAGCGCTAAGGAAATACGCCGTAGTGGACCATCCCAAGTATGGCAAGATTTACGCTTACGAGGTGGACGGCTTCGGCAATCACTTCCTCATGGACGACGCCAACGTGCCGAGTCTGCTCGCAATGCCTTATCTCGGTGACGTGCCGGAGGATGACCCCATATATCAGAACACGCGCCGCTTTGTGTGGAGCGAGGACAATCCCTACTTCTTCCGCGGCAAGGCGGGCGAGGGAATCGGCGGACCGCACGTAGGTCTGGGCATGGCTTGGCCGATGTCCATAATGATGCGTGCCTTTACAAGCAAGGACGATGATGAGATAAAGGAATGCCTGAAGATGCTCCAGCGCACGGATGCCGGCACAGGATTCATCCACGAATCGTTCGACGTGAACGACGCATCCCACTTTACGCGCCCTTGGTTTGCATGGCAGAACACGCTCTTCGGCGAGCTGATACTCAAGCTGGTGGCTGAAGGAAAGACGCAGCTGCTGAAGGAGGCAAGGGTGGACAACGAGTAACTTCCTAAACCATTAAGCATGCTGAAATCACTTTCCATCCTGCTGCCTTCATACAACAACGACTGCCGACCGCTCATAACGGCTCTTCATAGTCAGGCGGAAGCCTTGAAGGACAACCTTTTAAGGTGCGAGATTGTGGTGTATGACGACTGCTCCACGGACACGGCAAAGGCGGAAGCCAACCGACAGCTGTGTGACAACTTGGAACATTGCCGCTTCGTAAGGGGCAATCATAACGTGGGAAGGTCGGCAGCACGCAACCGGTTGGTGGAGCTGGCGCAATACGAATGGCTCATCTTCATCGACAGCGACCTTTCGCCTCTCCCTGCAGACTTCCTTGCCGTGTATGCCGAGGCAGACTCGCTTGGAGCGGAAGCCGTGGTGGGCGGACTGAAGATTCATGCGCCGACGGACACCGAGCCAAGATCTTGCCTACGCTATCTGTACGAGCTTCACGCCACACAAAGCCATCCGCTGTCATGGCGTAAGCGCAATCCCTACGCCGCTTTCCACGTCAGTAACATCCTCATACGGCGTGACGTGATGACGGCACACCCCTTCGACGTCTCCATCACGCGCTACGGCTACGAGGACGTGCTGCTCGGACGCGAGCTGAAGGACAACGGCATACGTGTGGCTCACACGGACAACCCTGTGGGATTCTCACGGTTTGACGACAACGCCCACTTTCTTCAGAAGACGGAAGAGGGACTGCAGACGCTACACGATATGCGGGACGCGCTGCGTGGCTATTCGGGTGTGCAGACGCTCGTGGAACGTATTTCGCGCATAGGCTTAGCTCCATTGCTGCGCTTGGCATTCCGTATCACGCGAGGAATGCTGCGCCGAAATCTTACGGGACGCAAGCCTTCGCTGACGGCATTTTCGGTTTATCGCATCGGTTATTATGCTATGCTCTGCCGAAACGACTGAATATGATACGAGCCTTCAAACTATACAAACCACCAAAAGAAGTTGAATAAAAATCACAAACAATAAAAACTACAGAACAAAAATGAACAAAAAACACTTGTTAACCACATTGCTCATGCTGACATTCGCCATTGTCGGCATGGCAAAGGTCTACAAGCCTGTCGACTATGTCAGCACGCTTGTAGGCACAGAGTCGAAGCACTCGTTGTCAACGGGCAATACTTATCCTGCAGTCTGCCTCCCTTGGGGCATGAACTTCTGGACTCCGCAGACCGGTAAGATGGGCGACGGATGGGCTTATGTCTATTCGGCTGACAAGCTGCGCGGCTTCAAGCAGACCCACCAGCCAAGCCCGTGGATTAACGACTACGGACAGTTCAGCATCATGCCGGAGACCGGCAAGCCCGTCTTCGATGAAGACCAGCGTGCCTCATGGTTCTCGCACAAGGCAGAGGTGACCACACCTTACTATTATCGCGCTTATCTGGCTGACTATGACGTGGTGACGGAGATTGCGCCCACGGAGCGTGCTGCCATCATGCGCATCACCTTCCCGGAGAGCGACTCATACGTAGTGGTGGACGCTTTCGACGAAGGATCGTACGTAAAGATTATGCCGGAGCAGAGAATGATTGTGGGTTACACCACGAAGAACAACGGTGGCGTGCCCGACAACTTCAAGAACTACTTCGTGCTGAAGTTCGACCACGACTTCACCTACACCACAGCCGTGAATAACGGCAAGATGGACAGCAAGGCATTAGAGGCCGACTGCAAGCATGCAGGTGCCATCGTAGGCTTCAAGACTCGCCGCGGCGAGCAGGTGAACGTGCGCATCGCCTCTTCCTTCATCTCTGAGGAGCAGGCTATGGAGAACCTCAAGGAGCTGGCTGGTGCTTCGTTTGACGAGGTGAAGGCTCAGGGCCGCAAGACATGGAATGACGTTCTGGGTCGCATAGAGGTGAAGTCGGACAACATCGACCATCTCCGTACATTCTATTCTTGCCTCTATCGCTCGGTGCTCTTCCCGCGCTCTTTCTATGAGAAGACAGCAGCTGGCGAGACAGTACACTACTCGCCGTACAACGGCAAGGTGCTGCCGGGATATATGTTCACCGACACCGGCTTCTGGGACACATTCCGCTGCCTCTTCCCGCTGTTGAACCTGATGTATCCGTCGGTCAACAAGGAGATGCAGGAGGGACTTATCAATACTTATAAAGAAAGCGGTTTCTTCCCCGAATGGGCAAGTCCGGGACATCGTGGTTGTATGGTCGGAAACAATTCGGCTTCTGTAGTGGCAGATGCTTTCATGAAGAATGTGACCAAGGCAGATGCAGAGAAAATGTATGAAGGTTTGCTCAAGGGAGCCAACAGTGTACACCCGAGAGTTTCTACAACAGGACGTCGTGGATACGAATATTATAATAAACTGGGCTATGTACCTTACGATGTGAAGATTAACGAGAATGCTGCCCGTACGCTGGAGTATGCATACGATGACTGGTGCATCTACCGAATGGGTGAAAAGTTAGGCCGTCCGGCGGAAGAACTGGAAGTTTATAAGAAAAGAAGCCAGAACTACCGCAACCTGTTCGATCCGGAAACTAAACTGATGCGCGGAAAGAATGCTGATGGAACTTTCCAGACTCCTTTCAACCCGTTCAAATGGGGAGATGCCTTTACCGAAGGAAACAGCTGGCACTATACGTGGTCTGTATTCCATGATGTACAGGGACTGGCCGATCTGATGGGCGGAAGAAAGATGTTTGTCAGCATGCTCGATTCAGTATTCAACCTTCCACCGATATTTGATGATAGCTATTATGGAGGTGTGATTCATGAAATCCGTGAAATGGAGATTGCTAACATGGGGAACTATGCGCACGGCAACCAGCCTATCCAGCACATGATTTACTTGTATAACTATGCAGGCGAACCCTGGAAAGCCCAGTACTGGCTGCGTGAAGTGATGAACCGCCTTTACTTTGCCACTCCCGACGGCTATTGCGGCGATGAAGACAACGGACAGACTTCTGCTTGGTACGTGTTTACCGCTTTGGGTTTCTATCCGGTATGTCCGGGCAGCAACGAGTACGTGATGGGGGCTCCTTATTTCAAGAAAGCGACGATCACACTGGAGAACGGCAAGAAACTGGAAATCTCCGCTCCCAAGAACAGTGATGACAATCGTTACATCCGTTCGCTGAACTATAACGGCAAGAACTATACAAAGAATTACCTGAATCACTTCGACTTGCTGAAAGGTGGACGTCTGGTATTTGATATGGATAATAAACCGAATAAAGGAAGAGGTATTAACGAATCCGATTTCCCCTATTCCTTCTCTCGTGATAAAAAGTAAGCAGGTATGAATAAGATGAAAAAGAAAGTATTGATGATGACTATGGCGGCGGTAACCTTGTCTGCCGTAGCTCAGCAACCGGTAGATTACGTTAATCCGATTATCGGAACCAATGGTATGGGGCATACTTTTCCCGGTGCCTGTACACCTTTCGGATGGGTACAATTGAGTCCGGACACAGATACAATACCACATAATATAAACGGTGCATATCAGAAAAACGCTTATGAGTATTGTGCCGGTTACCAGTATCGGGACAAGACCATTGTCGGTTTCAGCCACACCCACCTCAGCGGTACGGGACATTCGGACTTGGGAGATATCCTGCTGATGCCTGCTGTCGGTGATCTGAAGCTGAACCCCGGACGGGCGGATCATCCGGAAGAAGGATACCGTTCGCGTTTCAGTCATGCCACCGAAAAAGCAACTCCCGGATATTATGAGGTAATGCTGGACGACTATGGCATTAAAGCTCAGATGACTGCCACACAGCGGGTCGGTGTACATAAATATACGTTCCCGAAAGGAAAAGACGGTCATCTGATCCTGGACTTGGTGCATGGCATCTATAATTATGACGGCAAAGTATTGTGGGCAAATCTGCGGGTCGAAAATGATACATTACTGACAGGATATCGTATCACTAACGGATGGGCACGCACGAATTATACCTATTTTGCTATTTCCTTGTCACAGCCGATCAAGGACTACGGTTATAAGGATAAGCAAAAGGTACTGTACAACGGATTCTGGCGTCGCTTCAACATGGAAAAGAATTTTCCCGAAATCACCGGACGTAAGATTGTTGCCTATTTCAACTTCGATACGGCTGAAGACCCGGAACTGGTTGTGAAAGTAGCGCTTTCGGCAGTCAGTACGGAGGG
>OIZF01001576.1_pt1 | contig 12819 bp, 6 predicted proteins | sample 1588471 | NCBI WGS metagenome assembly OIZF01 (sample SAMN03283279) | human gut metagenome | biome: human-associated habitat; material: feces | host: Homo sapiens | place: Peru | collected 2012
CAGTTATCAGCCAAGTGATCCAACGAAAGATACAACGATCACCTATACAGCAGATCAGCAAGAAGGTAGTGTCAGCTACGTTGATGATACGACCGGAAAAACTTTAAAGACGGACTCAATCTCAGGAACAACGGGTTCAAAATCCAGCTATAGTACCAGCGGTAGCATTGCGGATTATAAGAAACAAGGGTATGAGTTGGTTACTGATGGCTATCCAGCAGGTTTGACATTCGACAATGATGACACAACTGATCAGAATTTCACGGTTCGCTTGAAGCATCGGTTGACGCCAGTGAATCCAACGGCTCCACAGACACCTGGAACGCCAATCAATCCAGACGAACCAGATGGACCAAAGTGGCCAACTAGCACCAAGTATGATAAGACGGTCAACGAGACGATTAGCTATGTTGATCAGAATGGACACGTAGTGGCCAAGCAGCACACTGATTCTGTTAATTTCACACGAACAGTCGTTGTCGATAACGTTACGGGTGAAGTTATTACAAGTGGTGCTGGGACAACAGCCTGGACAGCGACAAATGGTGATACAACCTTTGATGCCGTTGTTAGCCCAGTGGTGCCGGGATCTGTAGCTGATAAAGCGCAGACAGCTGCCGTAACTGACCTGAATGCCGATTCAGCAGATGTTAATGCGACCGTGACATACACGAAAGTCGGATCATTGGTACCAAGCTCAAGTGATGGGAACTTCCCTGGAGCACCAACAGTAGTCTATCCAAATGACCCAAGTGATGCGACAAAGGTTACACCAGCCGGTGTACCAACGGTACCAGGTTATACAGCACATGATCCAGAAGGTCATGTTTTGACACCAGGTAGCAGTTATCAGCCAAGTGATCCAACGAAAGATACAACGATCACCTATACAGCAGATACGCAAAAAGGTAGTGTCAGCTACGTTGATGATACGACCGGAAAAACTTTAAAGACGGATTCAATTTCAGGAACAACGGGCTCGAAATCTAGTTATAGTACTAGTGGCAACATTGCGGATTATAAGAAACAAGGGTATAAGTTGGTCACCGATGGCTATCCCGCAGATTTGACATTCGACAATGATGACACAACTGATCAGAACTTCACGGTTCACTTGAAGCATCAAAACATTCAGTCTACAGAGGCCAAAACCGTTACAGAAACTATTCATTATCAAGGCGCTGGTAATCAAACTCCTGCTGATAACACCACTCAAGTGACCTTTACGCGTCAAGTCTCAACTGATACGGTTACAGGTGAAAAGACCTATGGGTCTTGGTCAGCTGATCAAAGCTTTGCGGCAGTGACTAGCCCAGTTATTAAGGGTTATACGCCAGATCAAGCTGAAATTGGGGCACAAACTGTGAGTGGTGACGCTAGTGATCTTGACTTTACGGTGATTTATACCAAGGATGCGCCAACAAAACCAGTTAATCCAAGTCAACCAACGACGCCAGCAAAACCGGTTCAGGCTGGTCAAGCGGCGGCTACTAATTTTGTGGACCAACGGTTGCCTCAAACTGGTGAAACTGATCAACAACACATGACGCTGAGTGGCTTATTACTATTAGCAATGAGTAGTGTGTTAGGACTCTTCGGAATGACTAAGCGGCAGCGCAAAGAATAGGATGATATTATATGCTAAATCATCGGCAAACTAAGATCCAGTTTGAGAGCTTAGCAACCCTACAGGATATTCAGAAACAAGCATACCAGATGTTAATGCAAGGGCTGACCACAACTGTTTTCTCAATGCGTGAGTGGGGAATATTAATCTATCTGGGACAACACGGACAAGCCACTGCTAGTGAATTAGCTGATGCGTTCATGGTTAGGCGCACACTAATTTCCAGAAACACTTGGCGACTGATTCAAGATAATTTAATTCAATCACAAGTAAATCAAACTGATCGACCAATTGTGCGGCTAACCTTGACTACTAATGGCCAAGAAACTGTCCAAAGGAGCGTTCGGCAAGTGCAAGCAAATTTAAAAACTTTCAACCAAAGTCACGATTTGGAGAAGTTGACTAAACAAGTGGAAACTTTGTCACAACAACTGGCTAAGATAAATTAAAAGTTTTTCAAAGTAAGTAAAGTTGCCTTAATGTAAATAAAGATCGGTCCGTTAAAACCCTTGGGGTTGAGCAGGCCGGTCTTTTATTGAAGTGAAGCAAATTTTGGACCAATGTCAAATATTTAATTTAATCTTAAAATAATTTGAAATAAAAAAGAAGAATACTCAATTTAACGTAGATATTCTTCTTTTTTATTCCAAATTATTTTATTACTACCTTTTAAGTTGTAGTTATTATGTTTTATATTGATATTTTTTCCACTCTTATTATCTTTTATTAGTAAGTAACCATTCTTGTTAGGGGATATAGCATTTTTAGTTATAATTAGATCATTTATATTGTATTGTAATAAAATTTCTCCACCAAACTGTTGTTGGTCATTATGGATTAATCTGTTATTTAATAATCTAATTTTTTTTACCCCACCCATTGTTTGGTTGTAACCACCAATTGCTATACCAGTGTAGCCATTGTTTTTAATAATGTTTTTCTTTACTAAAATATTTACAGCATTTTTATTCTTATGTTCGCTAGCTATTTCAATTCCTATATCATTATTAGCAGATATGTTATCAGATATTACTATATTTTCTCCACCGTCAATATATATTCCAGCAGCAGATTGATCACCATTATAAGAAGGATTATGTTTACTTGTATTGTTTTGAACTCTATTATTTGAGATTGTACCATTCCTTGCTTTGTCTAATTTATCATTGGATTCAATACCTTCATAACCAATGATATCTATGCCAATATTGTTGTTATCAAAAATCTGATTGTTTGATACTTTGAAGTTATTAATATTTCCATTTAAAACTAAAGCTTCACTATTACCCAATTTTAAATTATATAGTTTATTTTTTACTATTTGAATGTTAGATATTCCTTTACCATAAGCAGAAATACCATGACTATTGCCTTCTTTATAGTCTGTTTCAATGTCATGAATTATATTATTTTTAATTATTATAGACTGAGAGTGTCCATCTATATTTATAGCAGTTGGTGTTTGTTCTGAATTAGTGGCTTTTAAATTAGATAAATTTAAACCTGATATATTTATATAGTTAGAATTACGAATATTTATTATTTTTTCAGATTTATCAATATTACCAATTAATTTTGTTTTTCCGTACATACCTGTTACTTTTATAGGTAAAAAGGGAAATCCATTTTTATTTATATGTACGGCTTCTTTATATATTCCAGGCTTGATTTTTATTGTTGTCCCAGGTAAAGCCATATTAATAGCTTTATTAATGCTTTTTATAGGTTTATTATTTGTTCCTGGATAATGATTTTTACCTGTATTTGAAACATAAATAACTTTAGAATTTAAATAAGTAAATATAGTGAAAAGAAATACTATGATTATAAGCAGCGTAGTTAATTTTGATTGTTTGCCTTTAAAATGATTCATTACTCTGTCCTCTCTGTCTTTTTTCTCAATTTTACACTAAAATAGATTTTTTGGAAAACTTTGCAACAGAACCGTATGGCATAACGTCCTACTTTTAGGGTTATTATATTATTAAAATAAATAAACAGCCCCTATAATCTAGAATTTGGATTATAGGGGCTTTTTTTATTTGATTTCTTAGGGGTTATTATCTAATTATAGACCCTATTTAGATGTGTGAAGATAATTTATCCATCATCTTGGCATAGCTGTCAACAACCTCATATGTTACTTCACTATTAGAAATGATTTTAAAATGTTGACGTGCGGCTTCGATTTTAGCATTTTCAACACCTTTTAAATTTAATTCGATATTTTCCGAAACACCTTTAGTTTCGGCAATGAAATAGACATGTTTGTGATCCGGTTCGTTCAAGACAACAGCCCAGTCTGGATTATATTTACCAACTGGCGTATTTATATAGAATCCACCAGGCAACTTAACGTACATTTCGACATTCTGTTCTATGTCTAGATCACTAGCAAATCTTTTTTCTACTTCAGAATCCACTCGAACTTTATCATATAGATGTTTTTTCGCATCAAAAACATTTTGCCCCATAATTCCTTGAATATCATTATTGGCAAATATGGCATCTTCATCCCATACTTCGTCTAATTTGTTGTAAACAATATGCGAGATAATATTTTGTGCTTTTACACCATTAATGATGTTGCTAATTTGTACAATGAAGTTTTCAGGATTTGATTGATATTTTGCGAATTGTTCAGGGTGGATACCACTTAAAATATATGCAACTGTTTTGCGAAGTAATCCTACATTTTGAGAAACTTCTCCAATTAAATCATATTTAACAGTATTTACCGGACTATATATATCAGTTGTTCGCTTACCATCTACTGTAAATATTGTCCCTGTATCAGTAGCTTGCATATTCCCTTCAGTGATACGAGCTTTTAGTGTTTTAACAGTTAAATTTTTATTGATAAGTTGAATTGACTTTTCAATAATTTCTTGATCATCAAAATCGACAGTATAGTAAGATTTACGGTTGATTTTTGACCATAAATTTTTAAATTCTTTACTTGCATATTTTTCACGGTTTAATTTTAAAGTAGTTCGTTTATTCTCATTTTCAATCGGTAGATCTTTGAGGTTGTATACACTATTGATTAAGTTTTGAATTGGAAGGGCGAATACTTGAAGATCTTCATCTAAAACTTCCTGAATAGCCTCTAGTTGTTCTGTAGCGGATAGTTTTTGGTAAGTAACAGAAGTTTGCTTGTTTTTTTCAATCAGTTTCCCTGCTTTTAAACTGGCCCATATTTCGGCTGCCTGCGTATTATCAACTACCATTTTTGCAGTCACTTGTCCATTGTTATCTTCTACAACAAGTTCTCGCCCTTTAAATAATTTAGGTTCGATAAGTTTGGGTCTATTTTTAATTGCATCAGCTATTTCTGATTGAAGATCTCGAGCGAAGGATTCGTAGCTCTCGTTGGCGATAACAGTCAACACATTTACTTGTTGCACCTCGTTTTCACCCAAAGATTGCTCATCTTGGCGATCACCATTTTGATTTACCGCTAAACGTAATCCACGACCGATTTCTTGCCGTTTCTTAATATCCGATGAAGATTGACGTAATGTCGCAATTTGGAAAACGTTCGGATTATCCCAACCTTCTTTTAGCGCTGAGTGAGAGAAAATGAATCGAACAGGTTCTTCAAATGATAATAGTCGCTCTTTATTTTTCATAATCAGGTCATATGCTGAAATATCATCACTCGATTCACTACCACGTTTGATTTTACTATCAACAGATTTTCCTTTTTTATCGATTGAGAAGTATCCAGCATGAACCTTTTCTGGAGATTTCAATTCACGTTCAAGATAAGTTCGATATTTTCCATCTAATAAAGTATCTGTTAATCGATCGCGTACGATATTTTCGTATTCTTCTTCGAAAATTTTAGCGTACGTACCTTTATCATCAATAGATTCATAATCTTTATATTTGACTACTTCATCTATGAAAAATAAGGATAATGTTTTAATTTCACGCTTGAACAGACTTTCTTCTTTAGCAAGATGAGAATGGATGGTCTCACGAATTTGTATGCGTCTTAAATCTTCATCATTGGTATTTCCAACAACTTCTCCAACAGATAATTTTTGTCCATTTGTAAACTCAACAAATTGATCTACAGCATTAATTTCTGAAACGACAAAGCCACTATTGTAAGATTCTATTTCCCCAGAAAGAGGGTAAATATTGTCTCCTTTATCTAACAACTTTGATGTCTTTACGACATTCCCTGTAGCGGATAACTTTTCAAATTGAATACGTGCTTTTAATGCTGGTTTCTCTTTAATAGCTTCGAGATACAGGTAGCCACTAGAAGCGTTTGAACCTGATATTTCAATTCCTTTCACCGCTATTTTTTTTACTAGATTTTTTTGATATGCATCCACAGCGTCCAATCGATAAACCATATTGTAGTTGTCCCGATGTGTCGCTGAATAATTAATGAAAAATAAAGGGTTAAACTTTGCTAAGCCAACACGTGTAGCATTCAGTTCGGCCTTTGATCCGTTTCCTAAAACTGATTGCGGTTCATCAATAATCATAATCGGATTCGTTGCTGCAATTACATCAATTGGACGGCGTCCACGGAATTGATCTAATTTCATATCAATTCTTCGTGCATCTGCCCCACGTGCATTAAAAGCCTGCGTATTAACAATCATCACATTGATTCCAGCATCACTCGCAAAGGCCTCTATTTTATCCAGTTGGCTAGAGTTATAAATAAAGTGACGAATACCGATGCCATATGTTTGTTTAAAGTGTTCGGACGTAGACTCAAATGTTTTAGCAATTCCTTCACGAATAGCAATACTCGGAACGACAATGATAAATTTCGACCAACCATATTGCTTATTTAATTCAAGCATTGTTTTGATATACGTATATGTCTTACCCGTACCCGTTTCCATTTCCACTGATAAAGTCAAACTATCTTTCGAGTTATCAATTTTGGTATTTTTATCCTTACCACCAATGGACATCTTAACAATTTTATTATCCGTAAGTATGCCATTCTTTTTTTGTGTTGCTTGAATATTTTTTAAAAGATCACTATCTGATAATGAAATATCTGCATTTTTAAATCCATTGACAATATCAAAAGTGATGTTTTTTGCATTGCCTATGTCCATCATATAAGACATGCTGGTTTGCCTAGGCTGGCCTTCAAAAATAGAAGTGACAGCTTCTACAGCATCTAATTGAAATTGTTGGTTCTTATACTGAAGTTTCATCTTTGATCCTCCAGATTCATTTGATAAGTTCGCATCAAATCACCTTCACTTTCGTATCAGGACTGATAATACGGAACTGTTCTATCACATTCACCTTTTGAGCGGATTTATCAAAAGTTGATTCTTTAAAGACTGCAATCAAAGGTTTGAGTGTGGCAATTTGGCGTGTTAATTCATCTGTTAAGTTTCCACCAAAGTAGCATACTACTCCCGATAATTCTCCTAAATAATCATATTTGATAATCTGTTCATCATTCATCGTGTCAATCGTAATTGGTCGATTATATTCTAACGCACCATCTACTAACACGTCATAGAGTAAGTCATAATCCGAACGGTTATCAGAGTGATTATCAATATCTTGTAGCAAATCTACTTGATCGAGTTCACCAGCTGTTTTAAAGACATCTTCTTTTAAACCTGTTGAATCCACCTTTAAGGAACGGAATCCACTGGTATCACCAAGTTTTTCAGCAGCACGGCGTATACGTTCTCGAGAAATTTTATCAATCGTAGTATATCCCGCTTTACGTGCTTCTGAATCTTCAGGAGTTTCTTCATCAAGTGTTACAACGATAAAATTACGATTTCCACCATCTTCAGCGTTCATTTGCATCACAGCATCTGCAGTTGTTCCAGATCCAGCAAATAAATCCAAAAATAATCCTTCTGAATTTTCAATAAAATTAAACAAATACTTAATTAAACTTATCGGTTTAGGATAATCGAATATTTGTCTATGCCCCATTAATTGATTTAAATATTCTTGTGCAATCTCGTTTGTATCGACGCCAACGTTTCTATCAATCAAACTAGGAGGGGTTTCTGCGTCATACTCTTTTTTTTCATATGATGGGGAAAATGCCTTTGTTTTAATAGATATCACAGTCCCGTTTCTTATTTCACTGTTTAAATTAGCTTGGGTCCATTTGAATTTACCCTCTAGAATGACAGGCTCTACAAATAGGTTGTTATATACTCTCGTATTTTCAAGTAAATTAATTTTATATGATTTTGTTCCATACTCTCCGGCTTCATATACTCCATCTATTAGATTCGTATCAACTTTATTGGCTGGAAAGACAAGGGTATGGAAACTATTACTCTGATTCATCAGACCATTATTAGATGCACTATATTTTTTAATACCGTTAAATTTTAAATTTTTTACGGTTTTTTTATAAGCAATGATATATTCTGTTGATTGTTTAATAGTTTTGCTTAAGTTAGCAGGCGTATCTGTTCTTTTCCATATATATGTTCCGCAGTAATTTATTTGTCCAAAAATTTCATCCATAATATTTTTTAAATTAGCTTGTTCATTGTCATCAATTGATACAAATATTACACCATTATCCGAAAGTAAATTGCGTGCTAACTTTAATCTAGGATACATCATTGTCAACCAATCTGAATGATATCGACCACTTGATTTTTCATTTTTTATTAAACGATTCCCATTTTCGTCAATAGCTCCCTCAGCTATATCAGAAGACACTTGATCTTTCCTAAAGTTATCTTTATACACAAAATCATCACCAGTATTATATGGCGGATCTACATAAACCATATCTATTTTTCCCAGATAGGATTCTTGCAATAATTTCAATGCTTCAAGATTATCCCCCGTAATAAATAGGTTCTCCGACTTTTCAAAGTTCACACTTTCTTCCGGTTGTGCACGCAGTGTTTTAGTCGTTGGCGCTGCAGCTTCAAAATAGGCTTTTGCTTTGCCATTCCACGTAAAATCGTAACGTTCTTTTTGTTCTTCTGCTTTGACAAATAAATCACGTAATTCATTCAACAGGTTAGTATCTACTTGACGTGAGTGAACATCAGATAAATTAATTTTTTCTGGTCTATCAGACATCTTTATTCTCCTCTTAATTTGGCTAAGTTCTGTTCTATTGTATATCTTTCTCTAGCCAACGCTTGTTTTTTATTAGTTTGGATAGATCTTTTAATCTGTGTATTGATTCGATCTATTTCCAATTCCAATTCATTGATTATCTGTATGTCATCAACTTGTTGTTTCAATGGTTGAGAGATATCCTTAATAGATAACAATTGACGAATAAAATTATCACGAACTTCATCAATAGATAATCCTTTAATTTGCAGATGATTTTTTACTTTTTTAGAAATACATTTTCCTTGATAGTACATTATAGCAAGTTCATCATTGATAATGAATAAAATCTCTTGTGGTATTTTAGAAACAATCTCCTTAATCACTCTTACATCAAAGTCAAACATTTCAATACTAAATATCTCAATTTCTTGTATCTTTTTCGCAGGTAAATTAATCGTAGTAGGTCCTACTTTCCCTAACCAACGAATACGCTCAATCTTCGTAGCATCATCAAAGTTAAATCGATCTTTGGGAATAATACGATTCACAACTGCTTGTTTTGGAATCTCTATGATCATCTACTCACCCCTAACAACTAGAAAATCAATTAATTCAAAATCATTTAATCCATTTATATCATTCTCCAAAGCGGTTGTACCACCAGTAGTAAAGAGACTATCGATATCCTTTTCCTCCTTAACGCTAATCATGGATTCAATTGCTTGATTAAGTAAATTCGAATACTTACTCATATCTTTTCCCTCAAGTGTTTCTATGTTAAATGATTGCACGAGGTTCTCAATCGGTACAGATTTTTCTCTGGATAGGTACCGCATATCATCTAGAATTTTTTTAGGATTAAAATGATTCGAAATAATCTCACCATTTTCAGCGATATAGACTAAATAAAACGGATGTAAGCGATTTTGTTTGTCTATATTCATAGCGTTATTTCGATTTCTTAAAACAAAGATAACACCTGCTGGATGATTACTATCAGACTTTGTTATCGCATGAATTCCATAAGGTTTTGCTTCATAATCTCCGTATTTTTCCCTCAATTTTTGCAGGTCAAGTTGAAACTCGTTCAGACCTAAATCCATAATATTGACTCCACTTGACATATCCTCTAAATCAACCACTTCATTCTGTAACGTTTCTAGTTGTTTTTTACGATATTCCATATCTGGATCTGTATTATCGATGGTATCCTCCCCTGTTGAGGATATAGCCACTAACTTTGCTCGGTTCTCAACCCGTGCTTTTAAATTAATATATTCATCAAGACTAATATCAGGCCAAAAATTGACCATTTGAATGGTATCGTTGGTGGATCCAATTCGATCAATACGACCAAAACGTTGAATAATACGAACGGGATTCCAGTGGATATCGTAATTAATTAGATAATCTGCATCTTGCAAATTTTGACCTTCGCTAATGACATCTGTCGCAATCACTACATCAATTTCACCATCTAAACCTAATGCATCACGATTTTTAGATTTGGGACTAAATAAAGTAAGCAACTCATTAAAATCGTTTTTTCTTCCTGGAATGGTTGACTCTGTTCGTGTTCCCGATATCAAAGCTGTATGAACCCCATCTTTTTGAATTAATTGGTTAGATAAATATTTATATAAATAGTCTGCTGTATCAGAAAAAGCCGTGAAGATTAGGACCTTTTTATTTCCTTTATTAATCGGATTCTCTATCTTTTTAAAAATTAGTTCTTGAAGTGTTGCCATCTTTGTATCGTGTTCCGTAGTAATACGATTTACAATATCCAATAGTTCGGTAAACACATACTTATCGGCCACTAATTGTTTTTCCCATGATTGATAATCCATATCTGCTAGATCAATTTTTAAGTCCTGTCCAACGGTAAACACATCATCTTCAAAATCATCTGACTCGCTTCTTACAATGCCATTTTTTGATTGTTTATACTCTTCAATAACTTGTAATTTCAAACGAATATTCTCTAAAATTCGTTCACTTGTTAATTTAAATGCATGAATAGAACTTTCAGCTCGTTTGAGTAAATTCGTAATCATCAGCTGATTGCGTCCTTTTTCTCGATTTGCCCAACTTGAAGCTCCAGCTTTTGCCTGACCTGTATACTTCTCTATTTTAGAGGGATACACATATTTAAGCGGCGTATAAACTTCCAGATTTAGCAAATCGATAAACTGAAATAGATCATTATAGGTTATATCTAAGTCTGTTAATTTCGGACTTTCGTTAATTGGAGCTAATCTTTTTGGAAATTTCCCAATATCCGATTGATCATAATATTTTTCTATATGTTTACGACTACGAGAAATAGTCACGCTATCTAATAACTCAAAAAAATCAAAATCCAACATATCAAGTAAGTACTCCGTTGTACGATTTTCAGTTTCCAAAGAAGACCAATCTTTAAACGCTCGTTGAGCTTGACCAAAAATTTCTGTTACTGTTTTTTTAGTAGTCAAAGTTTTCGTAAGATTACTACTATCACCTTCCGATGCTAGCATCAATTGATTACGTAGATCAGAAAAATCGGTATTCACAGGAGTTGCAGATAACATTAAGACTTTTGTTTTTACTCCTGATTTAATAATTTTGCGCATTAGCTTTTGGTAACGATTTTCTACACCTTCTTCTTTTTTATGTGTAGTACCCTCTCCATTTCTAAAGTTATGACTTTCATCAATTACGACTAAATCATAATTCCCCCAGTTTATCTTTCCTAAATCAATTCCATTACTTTCACCACGTTCGCGATCCATATCTGTATGAAATAAAACATCATACCGCAAACGATCTTCAGCCAATGGGTTGTTTTTGTAGTTATTCTTGTAATTATTCCAATTATCTTTCAATCTTTTCGGTACTAAAACTAGGACATTTTTATTACGTGATTCATAATATTTAATGACTCCTATAGCCGAGAACGTTTTCCCCAAACCAACAGAATCTGCCAAAATAACACCATTATGTTTTTCAAGTTTACTAATAGCACCAACAACCGCATCTTTTTGGAAGTCATATAATAGATTCCAAACTTTAGATTCTTTAAACCCTGTACGTTCATCAGGAATATAATCCTTATCTAAATCAGACAAAAATTCACCAAACAAATTATATAACGCAATATAGTAGATAAACTCTGGGGCATTCTCTTGATATGCAGCCGTAATATTATCTAATACTGTATTCGTGACCTCATCGACATAATCCTGATTATGCCAAACTTGCTCAAATGCATTTAAGAATTGTTGTGTATTTTCATTTTCGAATTTTGAAATATTATAAAAAAGCTTTTCACCTTTTGTTGTTCCAATTTCAGCAGTTGTAAATTCATCGAAAGGTGCATATACATTTATATTTTCTTTATTTTCCACGACCATGAAATTATCAGAACGTTGACCAGAAATATTTGACTTAAACGTAACTTTTTGACGAATCCATTCTGCAGCTTCTTTAGCGATGGCCTTTTGAGATAATTTGTTGCGCATTCTTAATTCAAATTCATTCCCATACAGCTGACTTTCACGATTTAGACGAGGAATAAAGAACTCTCTTTTTTCTTTCGGTGCTTTTTCTTTCGTAAATAGATCACTAGTAAATAAAAACTGAATTTGATCAACTTTTTCTAACTCTTTTTTTAATTCTTCATACGCATAGATTGAAAATGATGCTGCAGCAATTTTTAACTTGCTCTGTGCTTTTAGTTCTTTTTTTAAATCATCCACTACACGTTCATCAATATTATTAAAATTTTTCATTTTCTCCCAGCAGTCTTTCTTTAAAAATGTTTTCTACTTTCCAAAGCGCCACCAGCGCTTTGATTTATCTTTTACACCGATATTAGCATCTTCAGAATGTTCTTCTGAATGAGCTTTATTATCTTCTGTTGTTAATGCTTTGAGGCTTTGTATTTCTGACTTGTATTCTTCTAACAACTTTTTATCTTGTAAGGCTAGTCGTTGTTGCTGGTCTAAAAGATTTTGCATTTGTAAGATTTGAGTATCTTTATTTTCTAATTGAGTTCGTAAAAATTGTATCTCTGATAAAAAATGGGCGGTGTTGCCTTTGACGGTGTCATCTTTGACGGTGTCGTCTTTGACGGTGTTGTCTTTGACGGTGTTGTCTTT
>OIZF01001592.1_pt1 | contig 12759 bp, 10 predicted proteins | sample 1588471 | NCBI WGS metagenome assembly OIZF01 (sample SAMN03283279) | human gut metagenome | biome: human-associated habitat; material: feces | host: Homo sapiens | place: Peru | collected 2012
CGGGCCTTCCACTTGGAGGTGGAGTTCAGGGAGATGCTCATCAGCTCGTGGTTGACGAAGGGGTTGTTGAAGCGGTCCTCAACAGCAGAGGCAAAGTCCTCCAGGTCCTTCTTGTCCAGCGGCAGGGTGGGGATGATCTCCTCGTGCAGCATCTTGTTCATAAAGCCGCGCACGGTATCGTTGTGCATGCAGTCACGGACGATGTCAAAGCCTGCCAGATAAGCGCCCAGCACAAAGCCGGTGTGTGCGCCGTTCAGGATGCGGACCTTGCGCTTCTTGTAGGGGGTAACGTCGGGCACGACCATGACGTTGACGCCGGCCTTCTTGAACGGCAGCTTGTCCTCCAGACCTGCGGGGCCCTCGATGACCCAGACGCCGAACACTTCGCCCACGTCCAGAGCGGTATCGTGGTAGCCGTTGGCCTCTTCCAGAGCGGCCAGCTCCTGCGGGTCACGGATGCGGCCCGGAACGATGCGGTCCACCAGAGTGGAGCAGAAGGTGTTGGCGGTGTTCATCCAGTCAATGAAAGCGGGCTCCAGATCCCAATCCTTGGCGTAGTTGTTGCAGCACTTCTGCAGCTCCTTGCCGTTGTTGTCGATCAGCTCGCAGCTCAGGATGACCAGACCCTTATCGGCAGCGCCGTTGAAAGCCTTGTAACGCTCGAACAGCACGCGGGTCAGCTTTGCGGGGAAGCTGTTGGGGGGAACCTGATCGAACTGGCTGTCGCCCTTGGTGTAGGCAATGCCGGCCTCGGTGGTGTTGGATACAACAGTCTCCAGATCCTCAGAGCGAGCCAGTGCCAGAACCTCGTCCCACTTGTTATCGATGTAGGGGCACACGCAGTCAGACACGCAGGAGATCACCCGCTTTGCGTCCACCTTCTGGCCCTTCTCGCTACCGCGCAGGTACAGGGTGTACAGACCCTCCTGCTCGTTGATCCAGTCTGCCATCTGGGGGAAGTTGCCGATGGGCTGCACCAGCTTGACCTTGCCGTTGTAGCCGGCCTTCTCGTTTGCAATATCGTAGAAATAGTCCACGAAAGCACGCAGGAAGTTGCCCTCGCCGAACTGCATCACCTTAACGGGAGCATCCTTCAGGATGTAGCCGTTGTAGCCAGTGCCTTCCAGAACCTTGTAGTTCAAAGTTTCCATCTTATTGATCTCCTTTATAAACTTGCTTTGCATGGCAGGCTCTCGTTTTCCCTGCCATCTTCTGCTCCTATTTTATGCTGTTGTATACAAAGAAGTCAAGTGTTTTGTGCAATGTTTTTAGTCCAAAAATGGCTATTCAGCGCATTTCCAGCGGTTTGTACAATTCCAAGGGTGAAATTTTGGCAGTTTTTCAGTTGTATACATCGGTATTTTCCGGTATACTAAGGATAAGGCAGCCTGCCCGTTCCAAGCAGGTGCAATTTCATGCCCGTTTTTGTCTAAATTTTAACAAATTCATCAGAGAAAAGGAGTTAAAATCCCATGAAAGCATTTATGGATAAGGACTTCATGCTCCAGTCTGCTACCGCACAGCATCTGTATCACGACTATGCAGCTGCTATGCCCATCTGCGACTATCACTGCCACATCCCTCCCCGCGAGATCTACGAGAACCGCCGCTTCGAGAACATCGCTCAGGTGTGGCTGGGCGGCCGTAACCCGGACGGCAGCTACTTCGGCGATCATTATAAGTGGCGCGTGATGCGTTCCAACGGCGTGCCCGAGGAGTACATCACCGGTGACAAGCCCGACCGCGAGCGCTTCCAGAAGTTTGCCGAGGCTCTGCCCATGGCCATTGGCAACCCCATGTACCACTGGACCAATCTGGAGCTGCACGTTTTCTTTGGCTACGACGGCGTGCTGAATGGCGACACCGCTGAGGAAGTGTGGAACCTGTGCAACGACAAGCTGCAGCACGATCCCAAACTGACCGTCCGCGGCCTGATCGAGCAGAGCAACGTGGCCTTCATCGGCACCACCGATGACCCCATCGATGACCTGTACTGGCACAAGAAGATCAAGGAAGATCCCACCATCAAGTTCACCGTGGCTCCCTCCTTCCGTCCTGACAAGGCCATCAACATCAACAAGCCCGGCTTTGCTGAGTACATGGCTAAGCTGGCTGCCGTTGTGGGCAAGGAAAAACTGGCCTGCATCGACTGCGTGACCGATGCCCTGACCAAGCGCATCGAGTTCTTTGCCGAGATGGGCTGCCGCGCTTCCGACCATGGTCTGGACTATGTGCCCTACCGTGAGGCCACCAAGGACGAGGTGAACGCCATCTACCAGAAGGTGATGAAGGGCGAGAGCTGCACCGTGGAAGAGGCTGAGAAGTACCAGACCTACATCCTGATCCATCTGGGCAAGCAGTACCATCGTCTGGGCATTGCCATGCAGATCCACTACAACTGCCTGCGCGGCGTGAACCGCAAGATGAACAGCCTGCTGGGCCCCGACACCGGCTTTGACATGATCAATACCGCCACCTGCGGCGGCGAGATCGCACAGCTGCTCAGCGCCCTGAACGACACCGACGAGTGCCCCAAGACCATCATTTACAGCCTGAACCCCGCCGACGATGCACAGATCGGCACCATTCTGGGCTGCTTCCAGAACAGCGAGGTGCCGGGCAAGATCCAGCACGGTTCTGCATGGTGGTTCAACGACCACAAGATCGGCATGGAGGATCAGATGATCCGTCTGGCAAGCCTTGGCCTGCTGGGCAACTTTGTGGGTATGCTGACCGACAGCCGCAGCTTCCTGAGCTACACCCGCCACGATTACTTCCGCCGCATCCTGTGCAACATCATCGGCCAGTGGGTCGAGGATGGCGAGTATCCCAACGATGAGAAGGCTCTGGAGAAGATCGTCAAGGGTATCTGCTTCGACAATGCAAAGCGTTACTTCAACCTGTAAGCGCTTTCCCCTTTTCCTGAACTGAATCTCCGCGCCGCCCGCAGACAGCTTTGTCTGCGGGCGGCGCTTTGTTTTGCCCTTTTACGCAAAAAAGCACCGAAGGTGTCGGTTTTTTCACCTTTTATCGGTTGTTTTCCGTCTTTTTCTACAACTTCTCTTTTATCCCTTGACTTCCTTGTACAAGGGGAGTATATTTTTGCATGGCATTCAGGCCAAATCGCTGTATTTTTTAATGGAGGAACCCCATGAACGGTTTAAAAGAAGCCTTCAGCCGCGAGAATCTGCTGAAGAATCTAAATTTCTTTGTCCTGCTGAACCTCGGTCTTGTGCTCACGGCAGTGGGCATCGTATATTTTAAAAATCCCAACCACTTCGCCTTCGGCGGCACCTCCGGCCTGTCCATCCTGCTGGCAGACCTGTTCCCCCGCATCAACGTGGGCGGCTTTATGTGGATTATCAACATCGTGCTGGTGGTGCTGGGCTTTATCTTTTTGGGCGTCAAGTGCATGGGCTGGACGATCTACTCCTCCTTTGCGCTCTCCTTTTTCGTGTCCGGCTGCGAGTGGCTGTACCCCTCCGGCGTGTCCCTGAGCGGCGATGCCATGCTGGATCTGGTGTTCGCGGTGTTCCTGCCCGCGCTGGGCGCTGCCATCGTGTTTGACATCGGTGCCTCCACCGGCGGCACCGACATCGTGGCACTGATCCTTGCCAAGTACACCTCCATGGAGATCGGCAAGGCGCTGATGGTCAGCGATATCCTCATCGTGTTGGCGGCCGCCGTGCGGTTCGGTATGGGCACCGGTCTGTACTGTATCCTCGGCCTGATCGGCAAGTCCTTTGTGGTGGACGGTGCCATTGAAAACATCCGCCTGCGCAAGGTGTGCACCATCATGACTGCGAACCCGCAGCCCATTCTGGACTTCATCATCCACAACATGAACCGCTCCGCCACGGTGGAAAAAGCCTACGGTGCCTACACCCACCACGAGCTCAGCGTACTGGTGACCGTGCTCACCCGCCGTCAGGCTTTGCAGCTGCGTAACTTCCTGCGGGAGAACGACCCGCACAGCTTTATCACCATCGTCAACTCCAGCGAGATCATCGGCAAGGGCTTCCGCTCCTTCAACTAAGACTGCCGCCCCCTGCCACGCAAGTCCGTACTTGAAGAAAAACGCAAAATAGTGTATTATATAGTATTATGAGTAAAAGGGGGCACACTGTGCCCTGACAGGGGGAACCTATATGGCTGATAAAAACTTTCTGACAGATATCATCGACGCCGACCTTGCCGAGGGCAAGGTGCAGCAGATCCACACCCGCTTCCCGCCGGAGCCCAACGGCTATCTGCACATCGGCAGCGCCAAGGCCATTTATATCAACTGGTCCATTGCCAACCAGTACGGCGGCAAATTCAACCTGCGTCTGGACGACACCAACCCCGCCCGCGAAGGCGAGGAGTATGTCAACAGCATCATCGAGGATCTGCACTGGCTGGGTGCCGACCCCAACGGCGGCATCTTCTACGGCAGCGATTACTTTGATAAGTGCTACGAGTACGCCGAGAAGCTCATCACCGAGGGCAAGGCTTATGTGGATGACCTGACCCGCGAGGAGATGCGCGAGTACCGCGGCTCCGATGCCGGCAAGCCCTCCCGCCCCTCTCCGTGGCGCGACCGCAGCCCGGAAGAAAACCTCGACCTGTTCCGCCGGATGCGTGCCGGTGAGTTCAAGGAGGGCGAAAAGACCCTGCGTGCCAAGATCGATCTGGCAAGTCCCAACATGAATATGCGTGACCCGGCCATCTACCGCATCAAGTACGCCGAGCATCACCGTCAGGGCAACAAGTGGTGCATCTACCCCATGTACGACTTTGCCCACCCCATTCAGGACGCCATCGAGGGCATCACCCACAGCATGTGCAGTCTGGAGTTCGAGAACCATCGCCCGCTGTACAACTGGGTCATCGAGAACATCTTCGGTGCCGAGTTCCCCAAGCAGCGCGAGTTTGCCCGCCTGAACATGACCAACACGGTCATGAGCAAGCGCTACCTGCGCGAGCTGGTGGAGATGGGCATCGTGGACGGCTGGGATGATCCCCGTATGCCCACCCTGTGCGGTCTGCGCCGCCGCGGCTACACCCCCACCTCCATCTTCACCTTCGTGCGGGAGGCCGGTATCTCCAAGTCTGACAACCTGATCGATATGCGTCAGCTGGAAGCCTGCATCCGCAGCGAGCTGGACCTGACCGCACAGCGCCGCATTGCCGTGCTGGAGCCGGTCAAGCTGGTGGTGGACAACTACCCCGCCGACAAGACCGAGTACTTTGACGTGGCCAACAACCCCAACCGCGAAGCCAACGATACCACCACCCGCAAGGTGGCCTTTACCCGTGAGCTGTGGATCGACGCCGAGGACTTTGCCGAGGTGCCGCCTCCCAAGTTCAAGCGCCTGACCGTAGACGGCGAGGTGCGTCTGATGGGTGCTTATATCGTCAAGTGCACCGGCGTGGACAAGAACGCCGACGGCAGCATCGCCGCCATCCACTGCACTGCCGACCTCGAGACCGGCAACGGCAACCCCGCCGACGGCCGCAAGGTCAAAGGCACCATCCACTGGGTAAGCGCCGCACACTGCGTGGACGCCGAGGTGCGCCTGTACGACAAGCTGTTCACCGAAGCCAACATGAACGGCATCCCTGAAGGCAGTGACTACAAGGACTACCTGAACCCGGAAAGCATCACCGTGCGCACCGGCTGCAAGCTGGAGGAGAGCCTGAAGGACGCAAAGCCCGGCGAAAAGTTCCAGTTCGTGCGCACTGGCTTCTTTACCCCGGACAGCAAGAACCCCGGCGTGTACAACCGGGTGGTCACCCTGCGTGACAGCTTCAAGCCCGCAAAATAATCATCCCCAAGGAGAAGATACCATACCATGACCGCAAAAATGACCCGTAATATCCTGTTCATGCTGGTGGCCACCGTGCTGATGGGCATTGTACTGAACCTGTATATCCACAACACCGGCACCGTACCCGCCGCTGACAACGCCGCACCTCTGACCGATGGCAGCTACACCTCCTCTGCGCAGGGTTGCCTGAGTGAGGTGACCGTCACGGTCACCGTGACCGGCGGCAAGGTGACCGCCGTACAGGTGGACGCCTCTGCCGAGACCCCGAACTTGGGCGGCGAGGCCGCCAAGGCGCTGGCAGCGCAGCTGACACAGACCGGCTCCACCGCCGGTGTGGACGCCATCACCGGTTCCACCATGACCAGCGAGGCCATCTTTACCGCCATGGACGCCTGCCTTGCACAGGCGCAGTGATGCTGTAAACTATAAACGCAAAAACTGCCGCACAGTTGTGCGGCAGTTTTTTGTTTCTAATCCTCCGCTCTTCCGCGCTGAGCGATTTAGAATGCGCTCCGCGTTGCTCTGCGCATGATCAGCGGAAATGCTATTTATAATTTCGTAGTGCCGGAGCGTCTGCGGACGCTCCGGCACTACATTTTCACGGCTGGGGTCGCAAGGGCAAGCTGCATATTGCGTTCCCCTACAAGCACTGTGCGGCAGGTCGTTTTTCATTGCAGAACACGTTGGATTATGCTATACTTGGTCTGCCGCAGCAAAAGCGGCAGGTGCTGTCTGCACAAAAGGTGGTCTAGCTTCCTCCGGCAAGCTTCCGGGGGCTGTGAAACCTTATTGTCTGGTTCCCCCGGACGCAAACGCGAAAGGGGGGATGCCACATGACACTGGATAACGTTCTGCAGCTGTTCGTCATTATTGGCGGTACAGTCGGGATCACGTTCAAGATTTCGTGGGCGATCTTTCAGGAGATCCATAACAATAAGAAATGACCGCCCCAGCGTTCCAATTCCTGAGCGGTCATTCTTATTGACGTACTTAGCTAAAGGAAGCTGACCATTGCAGACAGCACCTTTTCTATTTGTAGTATAACGCCCCCACGCCGTTTTGTCAAGCAGCGCCGGTTTTACAGCGTGCTTTGCAGCCGTGCGCCGCTGGCGTACTGGGTGCGGCGGTCCATCTGGTTATCCAGCGGCTGACCGGCGGCATAGCGCTTGAGGTTGTGCGCAAAGATATCCACGATATTGTCCAGCGTCTTGGGCAGACTGAAGCCGCCGGTGACATGGGGTGTGATGATCACGTTCGGCTCTGCCCACAGAGGATGCTCCGGCGGCAGCGGCTCGGGATCGGTCACGTCCAGCCCTGCACCGGAAAGCTGCCCGCTGTGCACGGCGGCTGCCAGTGCCTCGCCGTCCACGGCAGTGCCGCGCCCCACATTGAGCAGGATAGCACCGGGCTTGCAGAGCGCCAGCCGCTCGGCATTGAACAAGTGCTGCGTCTCCGGCGTGCCGGGCAGGCTCAGCGCCACAAGGTCAGCCTGCGGCAGCTCTGCGTCCAATGCGCTCTGCGCCACCACCCGGGTGCAGTAGTCCGGGCAAGGAGTATCCGGGTGCACGGTGCGGCGCACGCCCACCACCTCAGCACCCAGCGCATGCGCCCGCCGGGCAAAGTTAGAGCCGATATCGCCCATGCCCACGCACAGTACCCGGCTGCCCGCAATGCTGCCCACAGAGTGGCCGGTGGGTGCCCAGCGGTGCTCCCGCTGGTTGTCCCGGTAGGTAGGCAGCTCCTTGAGCAGGCTGAGCCACATTGCCAGCATACACTCACTGATGGCAAGCCCATAAGCACCGGTGGCGTTGGTTACGATGCAGCCCTCCGGCAGTACCCCCGGCTCCAGATAGTTATTGGGGCCCGCTGCGTTGGACTGAAACCACTCCAGATGGTCGTTCTGCCGGATCAGCGGCACCGGCAGATTACCCAGCACGGCATCTGCCCACAGGACATCCTCCACCGTGGCAGTATCCGGGGTGGTAAAGCGATATGCAAAGCCCTGCACCGCCTCAATGCTGGCCCTCTGCTTTGCGCTGATGGGCAGGCAGACAAGGATATGTTTGGACATAATGGGATCTCCTTCCCTCTTTTTTGTCTATCATACCGCAAACTGTGCGGCGGCACAAGGGGGCGGTTCTGTGCTTTCAGACGCATCCCGTAAAAGAACAATGCCGGGCAACCCGAAAGCCGCCCGACACCGCATTATATTTTAGTCCAGTGCACGGATGGCATCCATCGTGCATTGATACTGCTCTGCCACCTTTGCAAACTGCTCCTGTGTGCCCTCCAGCTGCCCGGCGCGCAGGGTCTCGGTCAGGGTATAGGTGGGCGCGTACAGATTTGAAAAACCCAGATTCTGGCAGACGCCCTTGAGGGTATGTGCCCCACGGAATGCCTCTTTTACGTCTCCCCTGCGCAGCGCTTCCTCCAGGATCTGGAAGCTGTCGTCCTGCAAAAACATCCGCACAAATTTGCCGATCATGGCTTCGTTGTGCAGCCGCCCCAGCACCTCCTGATAGTCTGCGCCCATCTTTTTATAGCATTCCTGTATCGTCATCGCTTACGCCGTGCCTTTCTTTTCAGCCTCTGTCTAATTTCCCACCGCCGCACTTCCCGGCGATATAGTGTTATGATAGCACCTTTCCGGCTTGCTTGCAACTAGAGCGCAACAAATTTTGTGTTCTGTCCAGTTTTTGCATCCGCTTTTCGGCAGTTGCACCAAAACCTCACCTTTTTGCAAAAGATGCCTGTCATCGCCCGCTTTCTCACTGCTGCTTTTATTGGCTGAAAAAGTCGAAAAGCACCGATGTCCCTAACTGCGGATTCCATATTGACGAACCGCGCAAAAAAAGATATACTATATTCTGGCGGTGCAGCCGTGCCGCCAGATGCCGGGGTGTTGCGCAGTTGGTAGCGCGCCTGCTTTGGGAGCAGGAGGCCGCGAGTTCGAGTCTCGCCACTCCGATACTGCAAACGCACGTTGATTCGATGAGGATCAGCGTGCGTTTTTGTTTTGTTGTTGAAATTGCCGGGAGGATATCTGAAAGTGTGCAAAAACTGCGCACACTGCAAGGCCGCTTTCCAAAAACAGAACAGCTTTTTTTCTATTTCCTCCCCTTTTGCGGGATTGATAAAAGCCCACAAGTGCGGTATACTGAATAGTACTTTATTCGAGCGAAGTAAGGAGGTGCAGTTCATGGCGATCGGTGTACCCCGCCCGCTGGCGATAGAAAAACCGCAGGCTGTAGATCTTGTACAGGCGGCGCGGTATTTCGGCGCACATGGCGAGCCGGACGCCGCCACGCTGGCACTGCTGCAAAAATGCGCGGTGCCGCTGCTGGCGGCGGCGATGCCCCGGGCGGTGTGGCTGCTGGCAGACACCCCCGCCCTGACCGAGGCCGGGCTTCTGCCCGGTGAGGACGTGCACAAGCATCTGGCAGGCTGCGGGCAGGCCATTCTGCTGGCGGTGACGCTGGGCCCCGGGGTGGATGCTCAGATCCGCCGGGCGGGCGTGGGCGACATTGCCGCCGGGGTAGCCTCCGATGCCTTGGGCAGCGCACTGGCCGAGCAGGCCGCCGATGCCGCCGAGGCACAGCTGCGCCAATGGGCGGCGACAGAGGGAAAGTATCTGACCGGGCGCTTTTCGCCCGGCTACGGCGATTGGGACATCACGGTGCAGCCGCTGGTGGCAGCGGCACTGGACACCGCGCGCAAGGCGGGGCTGTGCGTCACCGACACCAACCTGATGACCCCACGCAAGAGCGTGACTGCCCTGCTGGGGGTCAGTGACCACCCGGTAAAAGGACAACTGGCCGGGTGCGGCCATTGCGTGCTGCGCACCCGCTGCGAATACAGAAAGAGGGGAAAGACCTGTGCAAGTGAATGAACTTTTCAGACAGAGCAATACCATCCTGCTGGACGGCGGCATGGGCACCATGCTGCAAGCTGCCGGGCTCAAGCTGGGCGCACGCCCGGAGGAGCTGAACATCACCGACCCGGCGCTCATCGAGGGCATCCATGGGCAGTACGCTGCGGCGGGCAGCCGCATCGTCAACGCCAACACCTTCGGCGCTTCTGCCCACAAGCTGGCAGGCAGTGCTTACACGCTGGAGCAGGTCATCACCGCAGGCATTGAAAACTGCAAGCGTGCCTGCGCGCCCTACGGTGCGCTGACCGCACTGGATGTGGGCCCGCTGGGCGAGCTGCTGGAACCCAGCGGAACGCTGGCCTTTGAGGATGCCGTAGCCGAGTATGCCCGCATCGTCAAGGCCGGCGAAGCCGCCGGGGCAGACCTGATCTTTTTTGAGACCTACACCGACCTGTACGAGTTGAAGGCCGCCCTGCTGGCTGCCAAAGAGAATACGCATCTGCCCATTCTGGCCAGCATGAGCTTTGAAGCGGGCGGGCGCACCTTTACCGGCTGCACAGTGGAAAGCTTTGCCGCCACCGCCCGGGGCTTGGGGGCAGACGCCGTGGGCATCAACTGCTCGCTGGGCCCCAAGGAGATCTTCCCCATGGCAAAGCGGCTGGCCGAGGCCGTGCCCGGCAACTTCCCGGTGTTCGTCAAGCCCAACGCCGGTCTGCCCCGGGCGGACGGCAGCGGCTACGACATCACCCCGCAGCTATTTGCCTTGCAGATGAAGCCCTACCGGGAGCTGCACCTGTTTGCCGCCGGCGGCTGCTGCGGCACCACCCCGGAGTTCATCAAGCTGCTTAACGGCACCTTTGCAGGCTGCACCCCGGGGCGTCCCGCGCACCGGATGCTCTCGGTGCTGTGCACCCCGGTGGACACGGTCACGGTAGACGGCATCACGGTGGTGGGCGAGCGCATCAACCCCACCGGCAAAAAGCGCTTCCAGCAGGCATTGCGGGAAGGCGACATGAACTATGTGCTGGAACAGGCCGTCAGTCAGGCAGAAGCCGGGGCGCAGATTCTGGACGTGAACGTGGGCGCACCCGGCGTGGACGAGCCGGTGCTGATGGAGCAGGTGGTCAAGGCGCTGCAAAGCGTGACCAGCCTACCCCTGCAGCTGGACTCCTCCAACGTGGAAGCGCTGGCGCGGGGTCTGCGGGTGTACAACGGCAAGCCCATCGTCAACTCCACCAACGGCGAGCCGGAAAAGCTTGCCGCCATCCTGCCGCTGTGCAAGAAGTACGGTGCCGCCATCGTGGGGCTTGCCATCGACGAAAAAGGCATCCAGCCCAAAGCTGCAGACCGTGTGGCCATTGCCCGCCGCATCACCGAAGCGGCGCTGGCAGCAGGCATTCCCCGGGAGGATATCTACATCGACTGTCTTACCCTGACCGCCAGCGCCCAGCAGGAGGATGTGCTGGCCACGGTGCAGGCACTGGAAGCCTGCAAAAAGGAGCTGGGAGTGCGCACCGTGCTGGGCGTGTCCAACATCAGCTTTGGTCTGCCCTGCCGCACCTACCTGAACACCACCTTCCTGACCATGGCCATGTACGCCGGGCTAGACCTTGCCATCATGAACCCCTCCAGCGAGGAGATGATGGCGGCGGTGTACGCCTATAACGTGCTGACCAACCGGGACAAGCAGAGCACAAAGTACATCGAGCGCTTTGCCGACCGCGTGCCCGCCAGCACTGCGCTGGCACAGGCTGCAAAAGCCGTGCCTGCCGCCAGTGCCGCCGAAGCAGAACTCACCGGTCCCTACGCTGCCCTGATGAAAGCGGTGGAAAAGGGCTTGAAGGGTGACGCCGCCGCCCATACCCGCGCCCTGCTGGCAGAAAAGCAGCCGCTGGAGGTGGTGGACGAGGCGTTGATCCCCGCTTTGGACATCGTAGGTGCCAAGTACGAAAAAGGCACTCTGTTCCTGCCACAGCTGCTGCAGGCTGCCAGTGCCGCCCAAAGCGCCTTTGAGGAGATCAAAACTGCCATTGCCCAAAAGGGCGAGGGCAGCGCCAGCAAGGGACGCATCGTCCTTGCCACCGTCAAGGGCGATGTGCACGACATTGGCAAGAATATCGTCCGGGTCATTCTGGAAAACTACGGCTTTGAGGTGCTGGATCTTGGCCGGGATGTACCGGTGGAGACGGTGGTAGACACCGTGCGGGAAAAGGACGTGCATCTGGTAGGCCTTTCGGCCCTGATGACCACCACCCTGAAAAGCATGGAAGAGACTATCGCCGCCCTGCACGCCGCTAAGCTGGACTGCAAGATCATGGTGGGCGGTGCCGTGCTGACCCCGGAATACGCCGAGAAGATCGGCGCAGACTGGTACGCCAAGGACGCCAAGCGCAGCGCCGACATCGCCAAGGAGTTCTTTGGGGTGTAACGCAAAAAAATTACAGATTCGGACTGCTGAGAAGTGCGGACTTTTCAGCAGTCTTTTTTATGGGCAGGGCGTTTATCGCAATTTTCAAAAACAGTGCCTGTCAAAACGGCATATTTGCGATATGCAGTTTGCGGATGTTGCTCGGACATTATAAACGCAAACTGCAATATTTGCAAACTGTTCAAATTTACCACAAAGAATTGCCACGATTGTCTGGCATAATAAGGGTGCACTCAGGGAGAACGGAACGGATATCCCCCATAACCTCCGAAAGGTTCTCCCCGCAAAAGCCCATGCAGGCACATTTTCCTGCGGGTGCGGCCGCAGCAGCGGCGCACAGCAGGCCCATAAAAAACTGTCTCCCGTTTCTATGCGAGGCAATAGCCAGAACGGCGGACAGACTACCAAATCCCTCCTGATCAAGCCGCAATGTTCAGGGGTTCCTATACAGCAGGCAGTGTCGCTTTCCTCCTCCTTTCCACGACACTGCCTGCTTTTTGTTTGCGCATTTTTCCGCGAAATGCAGGCAGGCGCAAGGTCGGAGGAACTGCCCTTACCCCCGCCTCCTGCATACAAAACCGCCCCGGCTTCCATCATGGAAACCGGGGCGGTTCATTCTGTTTATTGGTGCTTTTTCAAGCGCTCACGCA
>OIZF01001595.1_pt1 | contig 12736 bp, 8 predicted proteins | sample 1588471 | NCBI WGS metagenome assembly OIZF01 (sample SAMN03283279) | human gut metagenome | biome: human-associated habitat; material: feces | host: Homo sapiens | place: Peru | collected 2012
CGTTTCGCCGGACAATAAAAAAGCCCTGCACGCAGGCAGAGCAACATTCGACCGCTAAGCGGAAAGCCCTTGGTGGGCGTATGTTCTTCAACCTGCGTTGGCTTGGCGAACCAAACTTCGTGAGCACTTATGCGCCCCAACCAACGGTCTGTGGTTTACAGACGAATAACTTACGGCCATGCTTGGACTTACGATCATTCGGGCGTGTCGCACTTCACGAATCCTCATGACTTACTCAGGTGTTACGGTTAGGCCTTGTTTGGAATCCCACGATTCCATGAGGCGAGTCGCAATTCTCGCCGGAACGCGCCGCGCACCAGCCGGAACGTTCCTACCAACCCAAGAGATAGAGATAGAGAAAATGGAAAAATTCTTCCATCTGAAGGAGAACGGCACCACCGTGTCCACTGAGGTCATGGCCGGTCTGACCACGTTCTTCGCAATGTCATATATCATCATCGTCAACCCGCAGATCCTGTCGCAGACCGGTATGCCGTGGGGTGGCGTGTTCCTCGCAACCATCATCGCAGCCATTGCGGGCACGCTCGTCATGGGCCTGTTCGCCAACGTTCCGTACGCTCAGGCCGCCGGCATGGGCCTCAACGCGTTCTTCACCTACACCGTTTGCTTCGGTCTCGGCTTTACCTGGCAGCAGACCCTGTGCATGGTGTTCCTGTGCGGCCTGATCAACATTCTGATCACCGTCACCAAGATTCGTAAGATCATCATCCAGGCCATTCCGGAAGTGCTGCAGAACGCCATCGGCGGCGGCATCGGCCTGTTCGTGGCCTATGTCGGCTTCCTGAACGTCGGCTTCTTCACCTTCACCACCAAGGCCGACGCCAAGAACGGCGACACCGTGCAGGCAACCCCGGGCCTTGCTGTCATGAACAATCCGACCATCTGGCTGTTCATCATCGGCCTGTTCCTCGCCATCATTCTCACCGTGCTCAAGGTGCGCGGCGGCATGCTGATCGCCATCGCGGTCACCGCCATCGTCGGCATTCCGATGGGTCAGACCACCATGGCCAACTCCATCTCCATCGGCGACACCTTCGCCCAGCTGCCGCAGACCTTTGGTGCGATCTTCAGCGCCGAGGGCTTCCCCGCTCTGTTCTCCGACGTGTCGAAGCTGCCGATCATTCTGCTGACGATCTTCGCATTCTCCATGTCCGACACCTTCGACACCATCGGCACGTTCATCGGCACCGGCCGTCGCACCGGCATCTTCTCCGCGGAAGACGAGGAAGCCCTCGAAAACGGTTCCGGCTTCTCCTCCAAGATGGACAAGGCCCTGTTCGCCGATTCGATCGCAACTTCCATCGGCGCCATCTGCGGCACCTCCAACACCACCACGTATGTGGAATCCTCCGCAGGTATCGCCGCTGGCGGCCGCACCGGCCTGACCTCCATGACCACCGGTGTGCTGTTCCTGCTGGCCGTGGTGTTCAGCCCCCTGTTCCTGACCATCCCCAGCTTTGCGACCGCTCCGGCCCTGATCATCGTTGGTTTCTACATGATGGGTTCTGCCCTGAAGATCGAGTTCGACGATCCTGCCGAGGGCATCCCCGCGTTCCTGACCATCCTGGCAATGCCCACTGCATACAGCATCTCTGAGGGCATCGCCATCGGTGTCATCTCCTGGACCCTGCTGAATGTCATCACCGGCAAGGCCAAGGAGAAGAAGATCAGCCCGCTGATGTATGTGCTCACCGTGCTGTTCATCCTCAAGTATGTGTTCCTCTAATTCCCTGAGTATCTGAAAAGCCAAGCACCCCCTGCGGTCTGCCCGTACAGACCGCAGGGGGTGCTTTTTATGGTTTTGCTTTGTAATTACTCCGGGGCCTTCATGCTTTCCACCATGCTGATGCGCCGGACGTGCCGCCGCATGACAAAGCAGACCACCACGGTAAATACCATGGTCAGCGCCACCGCCAGCAGGTAGCTGCGGGGCGCAATGGTGCGGATGAACATGAGCTGATCCATCTCCACGGTCAACACAATGAACTTGTGCAGCGGTACCCCCAGCGCCAGACCTACGCCAGAGCCGATAAGCGCCAGCAGCTCGATCTCACGGAAGATGTAGCGGTACACTTCCTGATCGTAGAAGCCCAGCACCTTGATGGTCGCCAGCTCCTTTTTGCGCTCTCCAAGGTTGACGCTGATGAGGTTATACAGCACTACTGCCGCCAGCGCCGCCGCACAGATGATGATCAGCACCACCACATAGCCCAGACTGACGATGAGGTTATCGAACAGTTCGGTGGTGTCCTCGGTAAAGCTGATGCTGCTGACGTAGTTGCAGTCCAGCAGGTCGGTGCGCAGGGCGTTGTACCCGGCAGCATCGGTGCAGGTGGTCTGGCCATAGACCGTGTTCCACGGGATCTCTGCCGTGCCCAGCAGGCTTTCCAGCTGTGCGCGGGGGAGGTACAGCCGGGTGAACATATAGTTTTCCGTGATGCCGGTCAGGGTCAGCTCCACCCGGGCACCCTCGGTGTTCTCCACCCAGAAGGTATCGCCGGTGTGCAGACCCAAGTTCTCGGCGGTCTTTTCGGTCAGGATGACGCTGCCGCTGTCAAAGCTGATGGCCTTGTGCCCCTTGCGGGTGCGGAAGGTAACATAGCGGGTCAGGTCGCTGTCCTTTGCCGCAGCCACGATGCTCACGCTGGCGCTCTCGCCTTCGGCATTGTAGATGGTAGTGGATTTGGTATACACCGCACCCCAGTTCTGCACAGCGCTGTTGCTGTCCAGCTCCTCTGCCAGCCCCTGCTCCATGGTCAGGGCTTTGGGGTCGCTGAGGGTGATGGACATATCGTTGTGGGTCAGCTCCGTGGCCTGCTTTGTGACGATAGGCAGCAGGGAATCCTGAATGCCGAAGCCAATGAGCAGCAACGCGGTGCAGCCCGCCACGCCCAGCACGGTCATGAAGAACCGCTTTTTATACCGGAACAGGTTGCGGGCGGTGGTCTTTTGGGAGAAGGACATCCGGGACCACAGCGGGGTGATGCGCTCCATCAGGATGCGCTTGCCCGCCACCGGGGCCCGGGGCAGCAGCAAAGCTGCGGTCTTTTCGGCCAGACTGGAACGGCAGGCGTACCATGTGGCAAAGCCGATGACGGCAGCGCTGATGCCCACGCTGGCGGCTGCCATGCCCGGGTAGAAGTGCAGGGTGAAGGTGGGCAGGCTGAACACCATCTGATAGGCGTTCCAGATAATGATGGGGAATACCACAAAGCCCACCACCATGCCGACGATGCTGCCCAGAATGGTGGCCAGCATCGCGTAGAACAAATACTTGCCCGCGATGCTGAAGTTGGAGTAGCCCAGCGCCTTTAAGGTACCCATTTGCAGGCGGTTCTCGTCCACCATGCGGGTCATGGTGGTTGTAGCCACCAGCGCCGCCACAAGGAAGAAGAACACCGGGAACACCCGGGCAATGGCATCCATGCGGTCGGCATACTGGGCAAAGGTGACGCAGCTCATGGTGGAGGTTCGGTCCAGCACATACCACTCGCCTTTTTTGATCTGGCTCACCTGCTCCTCGGCATCGTTCAGCTGGGCAAGGCCGTCTGCCAGCTTCTGCTCTGCCTCGGCCTTCTGGCTCTCGTACTCGGTGCGGGATTCTTCCAGCTGGGTCTGCCCGGCGTTATATTCTGCCCAGCCCTCTTCCAGCTGCTTTTGTGCGGCATCGAACTGGGTGTAGGCGCTGGCGGTGCCGGTGGTCAGCTGCAATTGTCCCTGCAAAAGCTGCAATTTCATCTTGCGCAGCGCAGCCTTGGCTTCGGTCACCAGCTGGTCGTTGGAGAGGTTCGGCGAAGAGATGAGCCCCTGCTTGTACATCTGCCGCTTGCCCGCGTCCAGCTGCTGCTGATAGCCTTGCAGCTGGTTATAGATGTTGTCGTAAGCGGCCTGCGCCTTGGCCAGCGCATCCCGCAACTCAATGTAGTCTTCGTCCTCCGGCTCGGCTTCGTCCAGCGCTTTTTCGGCGTTGCGCAGGGCTGCTTCCGCATAGGTCAGCAGGGGGTCTGCCACCTTTTTCAGGTTGACCAGCATCTCAATTTGCTGTAACTGTTCCTCAAATTCCAGCACCTGCTCCTCGCTGCTCACCAGCTTGTCGGCACCGCTCTGCATGGTGTCCGGCAGGGCAGCCTTCTGGGCGGCAAGCTCCTTTTCCCCGGCCTCCAGCTGCGCCTTGGCGGCATCCAGCTGCTGCTGCGCATCTGCCAGCTTTGTCTCGGCTTCGGCGAACTGACGCTCCGCTTCGGCCTTCTGGCTGTCGTACTCCGTGCGTGCCTCGGTCAACTTGTCGTTGGCGGTGTCCATCAGCTCTTCCCGCCGGGCAGTGCACTGCACGCTCTGGATGGCCTTGAGCTTTTCCGCTACGGCATCCACTGCGGCCTGATATTCATCGGAATAATTATCATACAATCCGGCGTTTTCCGCCTTGATATAGCACACCGTATAATAATCTGCGGTCAAAGTGCCCTCCGGCACAAACAGGATGCAGTCCAGCTGGCCATCGCCCACGGTGCTGCTCTCGGAATCGGTGGAAAAATGCAGCGGGTCCTGCACCGTGCCCACCACCGTGAACACCTGCCCGCTGACCCCCTCGGTCTCTTCCGGCAGGGTCAGCTGGGTGCCCAGCTCCACCGGGCTGCCGTGGCCCATCACGTGCACCACGCACTCCCCGGCAGCTTCCGGCATCCGGCCGGACAACAGCACCGGGCGGTTCATGTTCTCCGGCGTATCGGCCTGCGGGTCGGCAGGCAGCTGATACAGCCGCGCCACCGTGGTCTGCTCGTCCCCTGTCCAGTGGCCTTCCACGTCCTGATACTTCACCGCCTGCACGGCGTCTACCCCGTCCACAGCGGCAATGGCGTCAATATCGCCCTGGCTGAGGCCAAGGGTGGACAGCACCCGCAGGTCGAACACATTCTGCTGCACATAGTACTTCTGGGCAGCGGTGCGCATATCGGGGGCAATGCACATCAGGCCGGTGAGCATCATCACTCCCAGCGCCACGATGCCAAACAGGGACACCACCCGGCTGATGCTGCTTTTCATCTCGCGCAGGATATTTTTGCGGTAACTTTTCTGCACAGTACTCACCACTCGATCTGTTCCACCGGCACCGGGTGCTCGTTGACCTGATTGGACACGATGCGGCCGCTGCGCACCTGAATAATGCGGTCAGCCATACCGGTCAGTGCCGTGTTGTGGGTAATAACAATGACGGTGCGTCCGGTCTTGCGGCAGGTATCCTGCAAAAGGCCCAGCACCTGTTTGCCGGTGCGGTAGTCCAGCGCACCGGTGGGCTCGTCGCAGAGCAGCAGCTTGGGGTTTTTGGCCAGTGCGCGGGCAATGGACACCCGCTGCTGCTCGCCGCCGGAAAGCTGCGCCGGGAAGTTGTTCAGCCGCTCGCCCAGCCCCACGCTGCGCAAGGTCTCGGCGGGGTCCAGCGGGTCGCGGCAGATCTCGCTGGCAAGCTCCACGTTTTCCAGCGCGGTCAGGTTCTGCACCAAGTTGTAGAACTGGAACACAAAGCCCACATCGTACCGACGGTAGGTGGTCAGCTCCCGGGCGGAAAAGCGGCTCACGTTGCGGCCGTCCAGCCAGACGTTGCCCTCGTCGCAGTTGTCCATGCCGCCCAGAATGTTCAGCAATGTGGTCTTGCCCGCGCCGGAGGGCCCCACGATGATGCAGAACTCGCCCTTGTCCACATAGAAATTCAGGTGGTCTGCAGCAGCGATCTTCACACTGCCGGTCTGGTAATATTTACAGACATCTTCAAACTCCACAAAATGCTCCATGGCGTTTTTCCTTTCTGTCAGAATGCAAAGTATTTCAACTTAAATATAGCATAAACCCACCGGGATTTGCAAAGCCCCCGGCACGAATTTTCAAAAACTTAACAGACAACGCCATAAAATGCAAAAAGGGCGGCAGCTCTTTCGGGGGGAGAACCCTCTCAGTCATCTCGCTTTGCTCGATGCCAGCTCCCCCGAAAGGGGGAGCTTTTTGGCACCTTCCGGTAAGTAGAGCAAAACATCCCCCTTTCGGGGGAGGTGGATTTGCGAAGCAAAGACGGAGAGGGTTCGCTCTCTCTTTGGGAGAGCTGTCACCGCAGGTGACTGAGAGAGCGCAGCAAGGCTAATAGGTGCTGCCCCTCATCCGGCGCTGCGCGCCACCTTCCCTCCAAGGGGTGAAGGCTTTAGCGATGGTGGGAAACTTTGCGACAGCGCCAAAAGGCGTCCCCTTGGGGGAGCTGGCGAACGTAGTGAGCCTGAGGGGGTAGTTCTGGGAGTGAACCCTCTCAGTCAAGCCCGGTCGGGCTTGCCAGCTCCCCCGAAGGGGGAGCTTTTTGGCATCTTCCGGTAAGTAGAGCAAAACCTCCCCCTTCGGGGGAGGTGGATTTGCGAAGCAAAGACGGAGAGGGTTCGCTCCGTCCCACGCAAAAAGCCCCTGCACGCAGGGTGCAGGGGCTTTGAAACAGCTTTTTACTTGCGGTTTGCCAGCAGGCTCTCGATCTTCTTCAGGGGGTCGATGATGCTGGAAACGGACATATCGTGGTTCAGAGCCACCACAAAGTAGGCAGCGTACTTGGAAACGTCCACGTCCACATACCAGTCGCGGGTCAGCAGCTCGGGCATACGGTAGGTCAGGTTGGTGCCCACAACGTAGGTCAGAGTGCCGTCTGCCACAGCCTTGTCGAACTTCTCCAGACCGCTGGTGAACAGGGGGAAGGTGGCGTTGGCGATGATGTTGGCAGCGCCGCGCTCCTTCAGGTTGCTGGCGACCTCCAGCATGCTCTCGCCGGAAGCAATGATATCGTCTGCGATAAAGACGGTCTTGCCCTCCACGCTCTCGCCCAGATACTCATGGGCAACGATGGGGTTGCGGCCGTTCACCACGCGGGTGTAATCGCGGCGCTTGTAGAACATACCCAGGTTGCAGCCCAGCACGCTGGAGAAGTACATGTTGCGGTTCATCGCGCCCTCGTCCGGGCTGACCACGGTGAACTTCTCCTTGTCGAAGGACAGGGTGGGGTCCTTCTTCAGCAGGCTCTTGAGCACCTGATAGGTGGGCATGGCGTTATCAAAGCTCATCAGGGGCACTGCGTTCTGCACGCGGGGGTCGTGTGCGTCAAAGGTGATGATGTTGCGCACGCCCATGGTCTGCAGCTCCTGCAGGGCCACAGCGCAGTCCAAACTCTCGCGCACCACGCGGCGGTGCTGACGGCCGCCGTACAGGCTGGGCATGATGACGGAAACACGGTGTGCCTTACCGGCCACAGCCTGGATCAGACGCTTCAGGTTTGCAAAGTGGTCGTCCGGGGACATGTGGTTCTCGTAGTTGAACAGCTTGTAGGTGACGCTGTAATTGCCCGGGTCCACCACGATAAAGATATCGTCGCCGCGGACAGACTCCTTGACCAGACCCTTGGCGTCGCCGCTCTGGAAGCGGGGGCAGTCGCAGGAAATAATGAAGGTGTCTTTTTCAATTCCGGCAGCCTTTGCCCAACGGACAAGGTGCTTGTCGATCAGGCCGGTCAGCTCCTCGGCACCGGGGCAGGCGATCAGCCGCATATCCGCCACACTGGGCTGCTCAAAGAAGGACTTAGGGGAAATTTCAATAGACATAGTCACATAACTCCTTATTGCTGTTTACCATCCGTACCATGCACACAAGTGCGCATATCTGGTTTTATTTTATCACATTTTGTCGATTGTTCCATATCAATTTGTTTCATGTGTGGATTTTCTGCGCCTTGCACAGCTGTTTTTCCTTTTCCTTCAAGAGAATGTGAGTTTCTTACAAAAACGCGACCAAATCTTTACCGTTTCACAAAGTTTATCTGATTTTTGAAGAAAAGTAATACTTTTTACCGTACCATTTTCTTTTCCCTGTGACGCAAAAGAGCCGCTGCACGGTCGGGTGCAGCGGCTCTTCTCTTCACTTACCTTCTATCAGGGTAAAACGCTTTTTACAGGGCAGCCACGGCAGCCTTCAGGGCATCCACGCGGTCGGTGTTCTCCCACTTCACGCCCAGATCCTCGCGGCCCATGTGGCCGTAGGCGGCCAGCTGGCGGTAGATGGGCTTGCGCAGGTCGAGGTCACGGATGATGGCGGCGGGGGTCAGGTCAAACACCTTCTCCACAGCCTGCTCGATCTTTTCGTCAGCCACCGTGCCGGTGCCAAAGGTATCCACCATGATGGACACAGGCTTTGCCACGCCGATGGCGTAGGCCACCTGTACCTCGCACTGCTTTGCCAGACCCGCAGCCACGATGTTCTTTGCTACCCAGCGGGTAGCGTAGGCTGCGCTGCGGTCCACCTTGCTGGGGTCCTTGCCGGAGAAGGCGCCGCCGCCGTGGCGTGCATAGCCGCCGTAGGTGTCCACGATGATCTTACGGCCGGTCAGGCCGGTATCGCCCTGCGGGCCGCCCACAACAAAGCGGCCGGTGGGGTTGATGTAGTACTTGGTGTTCTCGTCCAGCAGCTCGGCGGGGATGGTGGCCTTGATGACCTTTTCCATCACGTCTGCCCGCAGCTGCTCCATGCTCACGCTCTCGCTGTGCTGGCTGGAGATGACCACGGCGTCCACGCGCACGGGCTTGTTGTTCTCGTCGTACTCCACGGTCACCTGGCTCTTGCCGTCCGGGCGCAGGTAGTCCATTTCGCCGCTCTTGCGCACTTCGGTCAGGCGCTTTGCCAGCTTGTGGGCAAGGCTGATGGGCATGGGCATCAGCTCGGGGGTCTCGTCGCAGGCATAACCGAACATCATGCCCTGATCGCCTGCACCGCCCACCTGATCGTTGGTGCCCAGTGCAATATCAGGGCTCTGGCCGTCAATGTTGGAGATGACGGCGCAGGTGTCGGCGTCAAAGCCGAACTTTGCGCGGGTGTAGCCGATATCTGCCACCACCTCGCGGACGACCTTCTGGAAGTCCACATAGCAGCTGGTGGTGATCTCGCCCATAATGTGCACAAGGCCGGTGGATGCGCAGGTCTCGCAGGCCACGCGGGCATCGGGGTCGTGGGTCAGGATCTCGTCCAGGATCGCATCAGAGATCTGGTCGCAGATCTTGTCGGGATGTCCCTCGGTGACGGACTCCGAAGTAAACAGGTGTCTAGCCATTTTTTGCCTCCTAAATGTTGCAGTTGCGTGTATTTACCATTCCATCAAGTTTGTTCTGAAAAATAAAAGCGCCCAGAGCCGAAAGCTCTGAGCGTTGCACTCTTATCTTCCGGTTTCCCGCAGGATTTGGCACCTTACGCTCTCGCGCAGGTTGTCGGGCTTCACAGGGCCTGTCCCCTCAGCCGCTCTTGATAAGTCGGTATTCAATTGGTACGCCACATATTCTATCATTGCAGCGTCAGATTGTCAAGATAAGTCGCACTTATTTTAGACATTCCTTTTAAATTGATGGAGCATTTCCCTGCTCCGGTGCGGCGTGGCCGTCCCGGGCGGCGTGGAAAGCGCGCTTTTCCGCGTACATCCGCTGATCCAGCTCCACCAGAAACTTCTCCACGCTGCCGCCCTCGTACTTTGCCACACCGGTGGAGAAGGACAGCTGAAAGCTGCCCGCCGGAGCAGTGGCATTATAGTGCTGCACCCGCTGCTCAATGGCGGCGCAGGTCTTATCCAGCAGTTCCTCCGAGCCGTGCCGGATCAGTACCATGAACTCATCGCCGCTCATGCGGATGGCTACCGAGTTTGCCACCAGCGCCCCGGACAGGATGTGTCCGATCTCCTGAATGGCCCGGTCGCCCTCGGCGTGACCGTAGGTATCGTTGATCTCCTTGAAGCAGTTCACGTCCATCATGATGCCGTAAACGTCCTTCTCCTGTGTGGCGTGGATGCGGTCCAGACAGTAGTTCATGTACTTGCGCCCAAACAGGCCGGACAACTCATCGGTATAGCCACGCAGGCTGCGGGTCTGGCTGTCCACAAGCACAAAAGCGATGGCTACCGACAGCCAGCCAAAGGCCATGCCGTAGAATGCGCCCTGCAGCAGCGTGCCCACCGCACAGGTGACCACGAAGTAGTACACCGGGAAAAACTCCACCGTAATGCCATCACGCTTGGCCTTATGCACCTGCCACACGCTCTCGGCGTAATAGCCGAACAGCAGCAGATACAGCAAAATGTTCAGCGGACCGCGGTGGTAAATGTTGTCCGCCGAAATGGAAAAGATCCACCCCGTGCCAAAAAGGTTTGCCAGCAGCAGGAGCAGAACCGCCAGCAGAGGCGCGCCCAGCAGCAGGTGCCTTCTGCGCAGGCGTCCGGTGCTGCGGTAGACCCGGAAGTCCACATACAAGCACCACCCATAGCCCACGCTCACGGTAGCACCGGTGCAGACGGTGTTGGTCAGGTACAGCCAGAACCGGCTTGCCGCGCCGGGCACGCCGTCCAGCAGAAAGCTGAGCGTCTCTGTTGCCTGTGCCAGCAGCGTCACCACCAGAAATCGGCAGAACAGCGCTGTTCCAACGCTGTTTTTACTCTCGCCGCGCACCCGCAGTAAAATCAGAAAGCTTACCAGCACCGCCCCTGTGCCATTGGCCACAAGGATCTCGGGTATATTCATTGCATTTCCTCCCCTGCCCGCCTTGCCCCACAAGGCGAACAGCCCCTATTTTATACAGTACCTATCTGTATTATACACCCTGCCGCGCCCTGCTTGCAAGGCTTGGGCACAAAAAAGGCCGCTGCACGGCAATTTGTGCAGCAGCCCTTGAGAGATCATCCTTTGCAGTTCAGCCAAGCCCAGAGCTTTGCCGAAATACATTTTTTGCAAAAAACTTAATAGCCCTTTGCCTGCTCGCCGTTCAGGATCTTGACAGCGCGGGAGGTGCCCAGACGGTCAGCGCCCAGTGCAAGGAAAGTCTCCATATCCTCCACGGTGGAAATGCCGCCGGCAGCCTTGACCTTGCAGCGGCCACGCACGCCTTTGACCATCAGTTCCACATCATGGAAGTTGGCACCTGCGGTGGAAAAGCCGGTGCTGGTCTTGATGTAGTCGGCACCGGCCTCGCAGACGATGTCGCACATCTTTTCCTTCTCTTCCTCGGTCAGCAGACAGGTCTCAATGATGACCTTCAAAATCTTATCGCCCACAGCCTGCTTCACGGCACGGATGTCCTCGCGGACAGCATCGTACTCCTTGTTCTTCAGGCGACCGATGTTGATGACCATATCCACCTCGGCTGCGCCGTTCTCAATGGCAGTCTTGGCTTCAAAGGCCTTGCTGGCAGTGTCCATGGCACCCAGAGGGAAGCCCACCACGCAGCACACGGGGATGCGGCCTGCCATATACTCCACAGCCTGCTTGACGTAGCAGGTGTTGATGCAGACGGATGCGGTGTGGTTTGCAATGGCTTCGTCACACAGCTGCTGGATCTGGGGCCAAGTGGCCTCCGGCTTCAGCAGGGTATGATCGACATGGGACAGGATCTCTTCGCGGTTCATGCTCGTTCCTCCGTTGTTTTACTTGCTGGCACGGCGCACCTTTGCCATGCCCACAGCGCTGAGTGCGATCGCAGTCACCGATGCCGTTGCACCAATGATGCCCAGCACCAGACCGGAGACCAGGAATGCGAACCCTTTCAGACCACGTTTCATAATACCGTACCTCCTAAAGTGTTGTTGATTTATAAAACCCTCTCAGTCACGGCTTACGCCGTGCCAGCTCCCCCGAGTGGGGGAGCTTTATAATCGGAGGGAAACATTTCCTTCTCCTGCAAAAAAGCTCGCCCCTTGGGAGAGCTGTCGCCGTCAGGCGACTGAGAGGGTTCTTACTTACTTTTTCTTAAAGATGATCAGCTTGCTGAACACATAGTTCAGCACCACGACCACCACGTTGGAGAATACCTTGACGCACAGACCCCACAGCTCCTGCGCGTTATAGCTGACAAAAATCGCCGTAGGGCCGTCTGCACCGCCAATGATGACAACACCCGCTGCCGATGCTGCTGCCGAAGCCGCCGCGCCGGTGTAGCTTACCCCGGACGGGATAAAATGTCCGATCAGACCGTCCATCAGCGCCGCGCCCTGCGCAGCCAGCAGGTTGCCGCCCACGATCATGATGGCGGCATCCAGCACCATGGTGCCCAGACGGCAGGTGACAAAGGTGCCGAACTCTTTCGCCATCGCTTTGCCGGTGGTCTTGCTGCGGAACACGAACGCCCGGTTGGTGCAGTAGGCAAACAGGATGCACAAGGCGTTATCCAGCACATTGCCCCAGCTGTTGGCGGCGGTGTAGCCGAACAGTCGGCTGAACAGCGCGTACAGCAGGATATTCAGCAGGGTGGTCAGCACGCCGAAGATCAGGTAACTGAGCACTTCCCAGTGCTTTTTGAAGAATTTTATCATGGTTCGTCAAACCCTCTCCGTCCGCTCGCGCTGCTCGCGTCCACCTCTCCCGAAGGGCGAGGTTTTATTGCGGGCACGGCGAGCCTGCCCTCTTTTGCCAAAAGCTCTCCCCTTCGGGGGAGCTGTCACCGCAGGTGACTGAGAGGGTTCTCTCCTTAACAAAAACAGCCCCGCCGCCGTTTTCCCGGCAACGGGGCTGCAGATCGCATTGTGTCAGAAGCTATGCTTTTGCACGAAGGGCTGATTACTCAGCGTCGTCGTTCAGCAGAGCCTTCATGGACAGGCTGATGCGCTTCTTGTCGAAGTCAACATCCAGCAGCTTCACATCGACCATATCGCCGACCTTCAGTGCGTCGGAGACCT
>OIZF01001596.1_pt1 | contig 12734 bp, 8 predicted proteins | sample 1588471 | NCBI WGS metagenome assembly OIZF01 (sample SAMN03283279) | human gut metagenome | biome: human-associated habitat; material: feces | host: Homo sapiens | place: Peru | collected 2012
ATGGTTGCCACGTCGGTGACAGCCATTATGCCAGACGGGTCTTTGCAAACTTTTGCAGCCGATGCGCTGAACTTTGGGTATCGCCAATCCGTTTTCCAAGAAAATGGGGGCGTGATTGTCAGTGCGACCTTTACACTCAAGCCAGATGATCAAACCGCTATTCAAGCACGAATGGATGACAATAATTTCCGCCGGGCCAACAAGCAACCATTGAATTATCCGTCCAATGGGTCGGTCTTTAAGCGACCAACCGGTTATTTTGCGGGTAAGTTAATTATGGATGCCGGCTTACAAGGGACGCGTGTCGGTGGAGTGGAAGTGTCACGAAAGCATGCAGGCTTTATGGTCAACGTGGCTAATGGTACTGGCAATGATTATGAAGATCTCATTCATTTGGTACAAGCCACTGTTAAAGCAAAGTACGGCGTCACTTTGGAGACAGAAGTCCGTATTATAGGAGAAAGATAAACGATGCTGATACTTGAATTGGTCGTTATTCTCATTGTTTCGGTAACTTTCTCTAATATTATTTCCCACTTTGTCCCAGAAGTGCCGATTAGTCTTTTTCAAATCGTCATTGGGTTGTTTTTATCACTCCTGTTAGGGGTTAATGTCGATATTGACGCCCACTGGTTCATGCTCTTGTTTGTGGCGCCTTTGCTTTATAATGATGCCTGGCGCTTTCCAAAACGTGAATTATGGGAATTACGCGGGCCGATTTTAGGCAATGCGATTTTACTCGTCTTATTGACAACTTTGATTGGTGGGTACTTTATTCATTTGTTGATGCCACAACTGCCAAATTCGGTGGCCTTAGCGCTGGCTGCCGTGGTGTCGCCAACTGATCCAGTGGCGGTGCAAGCCATTGCTAAACGTGTTAAATTACCAGAAAATGTCTTACATATTGTTGCTGGGGAAAGTTTAATTAACGATGCGAGTGGTTTGGTGAGTTTTAACACTGCCATTAAAGCCACGGTCGTCGGGACATTTCTGATTGGGCAAGCGGTGACGAATTTTGCTTGGATGACCTTTATGGGCCTCATCGTGGGATTAGCCTTAGGTAGTCTCCTAAGTTGGTTACGTGATACGTTCGATCGTGTTGGCCTGAACGACGTCGTTTTTCACACGGTAATGACGCTATTAGCTCCCTTTTTGATTTATTGGACAGCAGAAGCGGTTTTTCATGCCTCTGGGGTGATTGCCGTGGTGGCCGGCGGTGTCTTAACGAAGATTTTGAGCGATCAACATATCAATGCGCGCCATCCTGAAATCTCGGTAACAGCCGTGCGAACATGGGAAATCTTTGTGTATCTGCTTAACGGGATTATTTTCGTTTTGTTGGGGATTGGTTTACCACCGATTGTGGTGGCAGTTGTTAAAAACGCACAAATTCACACTGGGCAAGCCATTCTTTATGGTGTGATTGTCTGGTTGATTATTTTTACCATTCGGACGTTGTGGACGTACGGGAACCAGATTGTTTGGTATCTCCGCAACCGTGATCAAAAGCCCAAGTTTAAAATGGCCATTATTTCGGGCTTAACCGGCGTACGTGGCGCTGTGACCATGGCGGCGGTGATGACCGTCCCAGCAGTTATTCAAGACGGTTCGGCGTTTCCACAGCGTGATTTATTGATTTTCATTGCAGCAGTTGTCGTGATCATTAGTCTTTTGGTCGCCACGATTATGCTGCCAATTGTCACGAAAGTGCGATCATCACATGACTTTACGCAGCCTGAGATTTCAGACGCTGAATTACCCGAAACGGGTGAAGGCCGTGAGGCCGAATTATCCGAAGCGCGGGCGCGTATTTTTGCGATTCAAGTCGGGATTGAAACGTTACGTGAGCAACAAAATGACACGAATCGCGCCGTAGTGTATGAATTGATTACACGTAAGCAAGCCACGATTGCTCAAATTCGTGAACAGCTCATGGGTGAAAAGGCCGATGATGTGAAATTTGATAATTCAGAGCTGCGGCGCATCGCTTTGGACGCGCAACGCAATCGGTTACAACAGTTACTAGTTGAAGAAAAAATTTCAATTTTAATTTTCTCAATTCAATCTCGACGCCTAGAACGTTTAGAAAAACTCATTGGTGCCGATAAGAAGTACGATAACTCGGCGCACTGGGTCCGGCTCTTAACGCGACGGGCCTTGCGGAGTGTTCGCATTTGGTTGTCGGATGAATCCGACAAAGAGTTTAAGGCAGAAACGTCATTAGCGATTCGCGAAATGGCAAAAGCAGCCATTAAGGCGCTGTCTGCGCATATGGAAAAGTATGATGGGGATACCGTATCCCATCGTATTGAAAGGCAGAATGCGTATGAATTGATTGTGGTGTATCGTTATCAAATTGAACACGAAAAACACCCAGATACGCCAGAACAGCGTGAATTAGATGATCGTCAGCGCATGGAACTAGAGCTCATCGCCTTAAATGCGCAACGTGAAACGATTCAAAGTCTTTATGAACAAGGTCGGATTACGCGTCAAGCGGGTATTAATATTCGACAATTTATTAATTATGCGGAAACGGCAGCGTTGGCAGGTAAAAACGAAGAATAGAATGATTGCGTTCATCGTGTTGTAACGTCACCAAGTTATCGCTTAAAATTCAGTAAAGGAAAACCTATGCTATCGTACTTAACCATTTCCAACCTCATGCACGCGGTTGATATCATTATTATTTGGTTTCTGCTTTATAAAATTATTCAGTTCGTTGAAGGGACGCGTGCGCTCCAAATTTTATTTGGTGTCGGGGCGATTATTCTTGTCAAAGTGATCAGTTGGTATTTAGGCCTGACCACGTTATCGTGGGTCATGGACCAACTGATTACTTGGGCACCGATTGCCTTGGTGGTGATTTTTCAGCAAGAAATTCGACGTGGGCTCGAGACTTTGGGACGAGGCTTGACCTTGCGGCGCTCACATGTCGATAATGCTGAGGAAAATCAACTGATTAAAAGTTTGGATGATGCGTTACAATACATGTCAAAACGGCGAATTGGCGCGTTAATTACCATTGAACGGGATACACAATTAGATGACTACATTAAAACGGGCATCAAGTTAGATGCCGCTATTTCTGGTCAATTATTGATTAATACATTTATTCCCAATACGCCGCTGCATGATGGTGCTGTCATTATTAGTAAAGGGCGGATTGCTGCCGCTGCCGCTTATTTACCACTTTCTGAAAGTGTCCGGATTCCCAAAGAACTCGGGACGCGCCATCGTGCTGCGGTCGGCATTTCGGAAGCAAGTGATGCCATCACGGTCGTCGTTTCAGAAGAAACGGGTGAGATATCTATCACGCAAAATGGCGACTTGTTACGCCAGATGGATCAAGAAAGTTACCTCAACTTTTTCAAACACCAGCTCTTAGCATCATATGAAGCGTTGGCGGCTAAAAAACACTGGTGGCAAAAGAAAGGGAGGTCAGCCGCATGAAAAAAGTTGGCCAGTCAAAAATTGTTAATCTTGTGATCTCATTGGTGATTGCAATTCTCCTCTCGGCGTATGTGTTAAGCACAAAAACGACGAGTTTGACGTCGAATGGTTCGGATAACTTTTCGACGTTAATACCGGAAAAAAAGGCGACCCTTAAAGTGCCATTGAACTTACAATTTGATAGTGATAATTATGTCGCTGTCGGTGCGCCTGCCACGGTAGACGTTGATATTGAAGGATCTGGGGCCTTGATTTCTGCCACGCAAAGTCGTAATGATATTCAAGCTAGTGCCGATCTGCGTGGTTTAAAACCTGGTAAACATACGGTGACAGTGGCATTACGTGGGGTGAATGCCTCATTGACTTCAACGGTAACCCCACAAAAAATTACCGTGACAATTGCCAAAAAAGCGGCGGCGACCTTACCAATTCATGTCAACTATGATCAAAGTAAAATTGCTCAGGGCTATACGGTCAGCGAAGTGGTGAGTGACCCTAAGCGCGTGACCATCAGTGGTCCTAAGACAAATGTTGATGCAGTTGCAACGATTGCTGCACAAGTGACCTTACAATCAGGCATTAAAGACACTGTTACGCAGATTGTGCGTTTGGTGGCTTATGATAAGGATGGTCATGTGGTAGAAGTTAACTTTGACCAACGCTCAGCCAATGTGACGATGGTCATTGCGCCAGCAGATAGTAAGAAGTTGTCCCTGACACCAACCCTTAAAAACACTGGTAGTAATAAATACCAAGTGACATTTGATCCGAAAAATGTGACGGCGTATGGTGCTTCTGATATACTTAATGCTATGAGTGATCTCAGTGTGCCGGTTGATGTGTCACAAATTCAGGGTAACGGTACTTTGACGATCACGTTACCGGCGATTGCCGGGATTGTCCGTTATGATGTTAAATCCGTGACGGCACAAGTGACACAAGTAATGGGGGATGGTGATCAGAGTAGTAGTTCATCATCAGCGACGAGTTCCTCGTCTTCGAGCCATTCAACGAATTAAAAAGAACAGGACAAAACAATGTCAGAAATTAAATTAAAATATTTTGGAACAGACGGCGTGCGCGGCATTGCCAATGACACTTTAACGCCAGAATTGGCTTTTCGTCTCGGTCGTGCGGGTGGGGCGATTTTGACACGCCATGCACAAGATGAGAAGAAACCAGTCGTGATTGTTGGTCGCGATACGCGTATTTCTGGAGAAATGTTGCAACAAGCCATTATCGCTGGTTTCTTGTCAGTGGGGATTGATGTTTTACGTTTGGGGGTCATTACGACACCAGCCGTGGCATTTTTGGTGCAAAATTTGGAAGCCGATGCTGGGGTTCAGATTACAGCTTCGCATAATCCGGCTGCGGATAATGGGATTAAATTCTTTGGAAACGATGGCTTCAAGCTATCGGACGAATTGGAATTTGAAATTGAACAATTGCTTGATAGTCCAGTGGATGACTTACCACGCCCAAGTGCTGAAGGCTTAGGCGTTGTCAATAATTACCCAGAAGGCGCCTTGAAGTATTTGAGCTTTTTGCAAAAAACCATTCCGGCGGATTTGGAAGGTATGCGCATTGCCTTGGATGGTGCTAATGGCGCAACGAGTGGGTTGTTGGCGCATTTGTTCGCTGATTTAAACGCTGATTTTGTGATGATGGGTACGGAACCAAACGGGCTTAACATTAATGATGGTGTTGGCTCAACGCATCCAGAAGCACTGGCCGCCTTTGTGACTGAAAATGATGTTCAGGTTGGCTTGGCTTTTGATGGGGATGGTGATCGTCTGATTGCGGTTGATGAAAATGGTGCCATTGTCGATGGTGACAAAATCATGTACATCACTGGTAAATTCATGGATGCCCAAGGGCGCTTGAAGCATCATACAGTGGTCTCAACAGTGATGAGCAATATTGGTTTTTATAAAGCATTGTCTGAACACGGCATGACGAGTGTGAAGACTGCGGTCGGCGATCGTTATGTGATGGCCGAAATGCTAGCATCTGGTTACAACCTCGGTGGGGAACAGTCTGGTCATATTATTTTCAGTGATTGGGCAACGACAGGCGATGGCTTACTCACCGCGTTGCAGTTGCTTTATGTGATGAAGGAAACCGGTAAGAAATTGTCAGAATTGGCGGCCGAAGTTCAAATTTATCCACAAAAATTAGTGAACATTCCAGTAGCGGATAAAATCGCCATTCAACAAGACCCCGCAGTGATTGCGAAGATTGCCGAAGTGGAAATGAAAATGGCTGGTGATGGCCGCGTGCTTGTTCGTGCATCCGGCACGGAGTCACTGCTTCGGGTCATGGCTGAAGCACCAACAGTTGAACAAGTTGATGAATACGTTGAAGAAATCGCAGCGGTTGTGCGTGAGCGTGCCAACGTTTAAACCAACAGAAGCCCCAAGTTTGTTAAAAACAGTGGGCTTTTTTTGTTATAATAAAGTATCAAACTATGACTTCAAAGGATAAAATCGTGTCACAAGACAGTTTTAAACAATACTTACGGACCGAATTCAACATTGTATTTCAGGATGAGGCGTTGTTACGAGAAGCTCTCACCCAACGTAACTACCTAAACGAACATCCTAACGAGCCTGGCCGCGATTACCAACGGTTAGAATTTTTGGGTGATTCGGTGATGCAAATGTCAGTCGCCGAATATTTGTTTAAGCGCTATCCGCATTGGCATGAGGGGCAATTAACGGAAATGCGCATTGCTATGGTGCAGACACGCTCATTTGCCCACTTTTCGCGCTTAGTCCACTTGAACGAAGCGGTACGCTTGGGTAAAGGGGAAGAAATGTCTGGGGCACGTGAACGTGACTCTTTGCTAGAAGATATTTGGGAAGCCTTTATTGGTGCATTATACTTGGATCAAGGCGCTGAAGCGGTGCGGGAATTTTTGAATCGCACATTGTTTGCAGCGATTGATACCGGCTTCTTTGATCGCTTTATTGATTTTAAAAGCCGCTTACAAGAAAAGTTACAAGTTAATGGTGCCGTCGTGATTGATTATCAGACAGAGCGTGAACAAGCGATGGCGGATAAAACACAAGTCTTTGAAGCCAGCGTTTCGGTTGATGGCCATGAACTGGCACGTGGGACTGGCAAGTCGATTAAAGATGCAGAAAAGGCTGCTGCTCGGGCAGCCTTAAAACTACTGGAAGAAAAATAAGCTTATGAAACTTAAATCCCTTGAAATCAGTGGCTTTAAGTCTTTTGCTGATAAAACGGTTATTGAATTTATGCCAGGGATGACTGGCATTGTGGGCCCAAATGGTTCAGGAAAATCAAATATTATTGAAGCGATTCGCTGGGTGATGGGTGAGCAGAGTGCCAAAGATTTACGTGGGACTAAAATGGCCGACATTATTTTTGGTGGCACCAAGACACGGCCGGCTTTGAACCGCGCCGAAGTTTCAATGACCTTTGATAACTCAGATCACTACATCAAATCTGACTTTAGCGAAATTCGGATTACGCGTAAATTATACCGCTCCGGTGAAAGTAGCTATCAAATTAATGGTGTGACAAGTCGTTTGCGCGATATTCATGAGTTATTTATGGATACTGGTTTGGGACGGGAAAGTTTTTCCATCATCTCACAGGGGCGCGTGGAGGGTATTTTTAATGCCAAGCCAGAAGACCGGCGGAGTATTATCGAAGAGGTTGCGGGCGTCTATCAATATAAACAAAATAAACAACGCGCACAAAAAGAATTACAACAAACCACGGATAATTTAGCACGTGTTGCAGACATTATTCATGAAATTGAAGGGCGCATTGAACCGTTAGCTGAACAATCGGCGCAGGCAACTGATTATATTGCGCAAAAGACGCGTTTTGAGACGTTAGATCGTCTGCAATTGGCGCTGACACAACAGGTATTGATTGAAAAAAAGACGCAGGCAACAGCTGATCTCACGCGACAAGACGCGCAAGTGAATCACACAAAAACAGCCGTTGATACACTGAATCAGACCTTAGCGCAAAAACGCCAAGCACGTGTCAATGAACAACAGGCGCGAGATGCCTTACAAGCCACTATTTTGCAAGAAACCCAAACACGTGAGCGTTTGATTGGGGCACAAAATCTCAGTTCACAACAGCTTGAGACGTTGCAAGGGCAAATAACTGAGCAACAAAGTCGCGCGCAAGAAGTTGCGACCCGTATGGCGACGCTCGCTGAGCAACTTCAGACAGCGCAGGCACAACAGACCCAATTAACACAACAACGACAAACGTTGAAACGTCAACTTGCAGCTGTTGATAGTCACGCCGCCGCAACGCAACAAGCAGCGCTTACCGCTGCGCTTGAAAAAAATCGGCATGCGTATATTCAAACGATGCAGACGATTGCCGCCTTACATAATGCGTTGCAACATGATGATAAGGCGCAGCAAGCGTTGGCCAGTCGTCAGCAAATCATCAAACAACGGTTGCAACAGGAAATGGCAACCCACGAAACATTGTTGGCAGCTGCTGCAGATGACGCACCCGAAACAACTGCTACGGCTGATTTAACAGCCTTGTCAGCCGCAGTCACCGATTATAAAGCACAGCTGACGCAAGCCACGAAAACTTATCAACAAACTGAAAAACAGTGGTATACTGCCCTCAACGATTTAAATAAGGCCAAAAGCCAACGTGATGCCCTGCATGCTTTAGATGAATATGCTGGCTTTTATCAAGGTGTTCGGGCCATTATGCAACCGGCTGTTCGGGCCAAGTTTCCAGGTGTTCAAGGTGTTGTGGCGGAGTTGTTATCAGTGCCAAGTGACTATACGAAAGCAATTGAAACAGTTCTGGGTGGCGCCTTGCAGCAAATCGTGGTGGATACAACGGCTACAGCTAAGCAAGTGATTCGTTATCTCACACAAAAGCGGGCTGGGCGAGTAACGATTTTACCAATGGATACCATTAAGCCACGGCGCTTGACTGGTATTGACCGGATTCAAGCAATGCCTGGTTTTATTGGGATTGCCGAAGAATTAGTCACGATGCCAGAAGGGATGGCCGGTATTTGTGGTAATTTGTTGGGGAATACGGTGGTGGCCGCAACGCTAGATGATGCGACGCAAATCGCGCGGGCGGGCCAATATCGTTTTCGTGTCGTTAGCCTTGATGGGCAAGTAGTTAATGCTGGTGGTTCGCTGACTGGTGGGGCTAACCAACAACGTGGGGCAACAATTTTAAGTCGCCAGACGGAGTTGAAGCAACTCACAGCACGTGTTGACCAATTAGCCACGCACGCCCAAGAACTGGAGCAGGTACTGCAAGCACAACGCGCAACTGGTGAACAGCTACGAGCAGCCTTGCAGACAGCTGAGACAGCCCTTACGAGTGCTCAAAATGAAACGGCCAAGGTAGACTACGAAGTATCTCGTCGTCAAGATGCTGCTAAACAGCAAGCGCGCGTGGTGCAAGCGTTGCAGTTTGAATTGCATGAGTTAGCAACGCAGCTGGCCGAAGGGCAAACGCAGGCAACACAGAATCAAACGGCGCTGGCTGAGGCGACAACGGCTCAGACCGAACAAGAAGCTGAGACGGCACGCTTAAACGCCGAATTGCAGGCCATTTCTCAGCAGTCAGAAGCGTCTAACGCGGAAAAAGTGGCGGCGCAAACGGCCTATGCCACGGTGCAAGCACAATTAGATAGCGTGACAAGTCAAGTGCAGTTGCTACAAACGCAACACGCTGACTTGTTGCAGCAACAAAATACATTGTCGCAAACATTGGCTGACTTACAAGCTCAGCTGCAGATTGCCAAAGATAATAGTCAAAATGACGCAACGATTGCAGCGGTGACTGAACGTTTGACGACTGCCCAACAAGCGAGTGAAGCGGCCACAAAACGGATTGCGCACCTTTCTGACGAGGTGCTGTTGCTGGAAGCACAATTAGCCACCCAGCAAGAAACCTTGCGGACTCAAACAAGTGTCCAGAGTCAGTTAGCTGCACAATTGGCACGTTTGGAAACGCAGCTAGATCATAGTCAGTCGCAGTTACTCACGCAATATGAGACGGTCGACATCATTGAGATTATTGGCACGCACGATGTACAGGAATTGCCAGCCATCACCGAACAACTTCAGCTTGTTAAACGTGGTCTGGATGAGATTGGACCGGTCAATTTGGGCGCGATTGAAGAGTATCAGGCGGTGAAAACCCGTTTTGACTTTTTAACGCAACAGCGCGATGATTTACAACAAGCAAAAGAAATTTTGCTGCAAACAATTGACGAAATGGATGACGAAGTGCAGGTACGGTTTAAAACAACCTTTGATGCCATTGCCGCACGTTTTTCAGAAACTTTTGCGCAAATGTTTGGTGGCGGACAAGCTGAAATTCGTCTAACGGATCCAAAACATTTGTTAACGACAGGCATTGACATCATTGCTCAACCACCAGGAAAAAAGTTCCAACAAATGAGTCTATTGTCTGGTGGTGAAAAAGCCTTGACTGCGATGACGTTACTTTTCGCCATTTTGCATGTTCGGCCAGTACCATTTGTGGTGTTTGATGAGGCGGAAGCCGCTTTGGATGAAGCCAACGTGAGTCGCTTTGCCAAATATTTGGTGGATTTTGCCGGTGGCACACAATTTATTGTGATCACGCATCGCAAGGGAACGATGATGACCGCCAACTTGTTGTATGGTGTGACCATGCAAGAGGCGGGTGTGTCAAAAATGATTGCAGTCGATTTAGATAAAGTAACAGAAAGTGTAGGTTAACGATGGGATTATTTGATATTTTCCGTAAGAAAACTGCGGCCAATCACGAAGCACCAACTGAAGAAACGCCGACAAATACGGCGGATGCTGAGGTTGAAACAACGACCACAACACCGGTTGACACACCAACTGAGACTGTGACACCATTAGCCGAAGCCGAAGCCGAAGCCGAAGTTGTCACCGAACAGGAAATCTATACGCAAGGGTTGACGAAGACACGGACTGGTTTTGCGGCCAAGTTCAATCAATTCTTAGCGAACTTCCGCACGGTTGATGAAGATTTTTTTGAGGACTTGGAAGAAACCTTAGTGGGTGCCGATGTTGGCTTTGACATGGCAATCAAGATTTCCGATGACTTGCGTCAGGAAGTTAAGCTGGCCAATGCCAAGCGACCCGAAGATGTCAAACAAGTCATCATTAAAAAAATGGTTGACATGTATGAAGCAGATGGGGTTAACGAAGATGCGACGATGCATTTTAATGCCAATGGGACCACTGTTATCTTGTTCGTCGGTGTCAATGGGGTAGGTAAAACAACGACCATTGGGAAGTTAGCCACCAAGTATCAACAACAAGGTAAGTCGGTCCTACTGGCGGCGGCGGACACTTTCCGTGCTGGCGCCACCAAGCAATTGCAAGAATGGGGCGAGCGCGCTCATGTTCCAGTGGTTGCGGGTAAAGAAAAGGCTGATCCGGCATCGGTTGTTTTTGAAGCCGTGGCCAAGGCGCGTGATGAACACTATGATATTTTGTTTGTGGACACGGCCGGTCGTTTGCAAAATAATGTGAACTTGATGCAAGAATTGGAGAAAATGAAGCGCATTATTCAACGTGAAATTCCCGATGCACCGCATGAAGTGTTGCTGGTTTTGGATGCAACGACGGGACAAAATGCCTTGCAGCAAGCCAAGCTCTTTAAAGATTCATCGGATGTCACAGGTATTGTCTTGACGAAGATGGATGGGACTGCCAAGGGTGGCATTGTCTTTGCCATTCGTAATGAGATGCATTTGCCAGTGAAGTGGATTGGCTTTGGTGAAAAGGCGCAAGATTTGCGTGAATTTAAACCAGAAGAATTCATTTATGGTCTCTTTAAGGATTTGATCGCATGAATTTCGCAGAGAAAAATCACATTACGCGATTATTTGGCTTTTATGGGGGCTTATTGACCCTCAAACAACAGGATTATTTGCGTTACTATTTTGAAGATGATTATTCCATTGTGGAAATTGCGGAAGCCGAACATGTCAGTCGCCAAGCTGTTTCCGACAATATCAAACGTGGGATTGATCAATTAGTCAAGTATGAACAAGTCTTGCATTTACAAGCCGACTTTGAAGCGCGTGCAGCCATTGAGCAGCAAGTGCAAGATTACATTAGCTTGTATTATAATAAAGATGACCAGCTAAAACAGCTGGTGTCACAATTAATGGCGCATGAAATAGAAGATTAGTGACAAGACGCTAAAAAGGGGAGATATAGCACGGTAGACGACAGGCCGGTGTTATACAAAGATTATGGCATTTGAAAATTTAACGGAACGCCTATCCAAGGCGATGAAAAACCTGACCGGCCGTGGTCGTGTCAGTGAAGAAGATTTACGCGCCACGATGCGTGAAATTCGTTTGGCCTTGCTAGAAGCCGATGTCAACTACGACACGGTCAAAAAGTTTGTGGCTAATGTGCGTGAAAAGGCCAGTGGTGCCGATATTTTAGACGGCTTGAACCCTGCCCAACAAGTTGTTAAAATCGTGAATGACGAATTGACAGCCACGATGGGCGAGGAAGCCGTACCGCTAAACAAGTCACCAAAGATCCCAACAATCATCATGATGGCTGGGTTACAAGGTGCTGGTAAGACAACGACGGTTGCCAAGTTGGCTTATAAATTAAAGACGGAAGAAAAGGCGCGACCATTGCTCATTGCCGCCGACGTTTATCGGCCGGCTGCCATTGATCAATTGGAGATTTTGGGGCGGGATTTGGATATTCCGGTCTTCCAATTAGGCACAGACGTTGACCCTCGCGAGATTGTGCGACAAGGATTAGCCAAGGCAGCGGAAAATAAGAACGACTATGTCTTTATCGATACGGCTGGTCGTTTGCAAATTGATGAAGTCTTGATGCAAGAATTAAAAGATGTTGCTGAAATTGCCCAACCAGATGAAATTTTGTTGACAGTGGATGCGATGACGGGACAAAATGCTGCCGAAACGGCAAAGGGCTTCTCTGAGGCACTTGACTTAACTGGGGTCGTTCTCACAAAGTTGGATGGCGATACCCGTGGTGGTGCCGCTTTGTCAATCCGTGATGTGACGGGGAAGCCAATTAAGTTCGTCGGGCAAGGCGAAAAGCCAACGGATTTGGATGTGTTCTATCCTGATCGGATGGCGTCACGCATTTTAGGGATGGGTGATGTCCTGACGTTGATTGAAAAAGCCCAACGTGATTTTGACGAAGAAGCACAAGCTAAGCAGCTGGAAAAAATGCGTCAAAACACGTTTGACTTTAACGATTTCGTGGCGCAATTGA
>OIZF01001600.1_pt1 | contig 12685 bp, 7 predicted proteins | sample 1588471 | NCBI WGS metagenome assembly OIZF01 (sample SAMN03283279) | human gut metagenome | biome: human-associated habitat; material: feces | host: Homo sapiens | place: Peru | collected 2012
CAAGTGCTGGATTATGGCTGGCTGAAATCATAACCCCAGCAGAGGCCCCATCTTTTTTAACTAAATATGCTACACCTGGTGTTGCAATGACTCCTAAATCATAAACTTCAATCCCAACAGACAAAAGTCCTGAAATCAAACTGCTCGCAAGCATTTGTCCAGAAATTCGTGTATCGCGACCAACATAAACTTTTGGTGTACCTAATTCATGTTGACTAAGGACATAGCCACCAAAACGACCAAGTTTAAAAGCCATCTCCGGCGTTAATTCAACATTTGCTTCCCCGCGAACACCGTCTGTTCCGAAATATTTACCCATTTTTTCTTGTCTCCATTTTTATTATTTTTATTTGACTCTGAAAATTTATCCACTTATTTTTACAGGTGTTAATGTTACTTCAACTTCTTGTGGATCAGCACTTACTCCTGTTGCACGTATAGGAACAGTTACTTTCGTTTCTTTTACAACTCCAGAGATATCCACTGATGCTTCAACCTCGTTGATTGCTTCTAAAGCACTTTTTTCTCCTGAAAGAGTAACTGTTTTATCAGATACTTTTGTCTTAATAGATGATAAAGTCTTATCAAGCGTTCCTTTTTGTGTCACTTTAACCGGCACATCTTTAGTTAATTTATTTACTACAACTTTTAAATGAGTCGTTGAAGGTTCAATTTGTGCTGGAAGAATTTTACCTGTGCTGTCTACGGCATGAAGAGTGACTGTGCCTGAATAATTTTCATTTAAATTAACATCATTTGGTAAAGCAGCTTCAATTGCTTGAATTTTTTTGATGCTCTCTTCCCCGGCAGTCACTTTTACCTTTTCATCACTCACTGAAAGTGAATCAATTGTAAAACCTTCTGGCAATTGAGTTGAATCAGCTTTTGGTGTTACTTCAAACTCTTTCTTCACTTTGTCTTCTAAAGTGATATTCATTGTTTTAGGTTCAATCGTTGCCGTTACTCCGCCAGGCAGTTGTTCAATCCGAATTGGTACATCAAATTTTCCTGTTTTTAGTTTGGTCAAATCAACACTTAAAAAGAAATTTCTTGTGTCCGAATTTTCTTCATTAGTGATAGACAAGCGATTATATCCAGAAAGATGAACCGTCGCAGTGCTGTTATAACCACTAACGAAATATTTATTAGAATTATATTTTAATTCTACTGGAACGTTATTAATTGTGGCTGTGTAAACTTCTCCAGACTGATTAGTTCCCTGATTACGGATGGATGTTGCATTAGCATTAAAGAAAAGGACAATCGCAAAGAAAACAGAGGCAAGGATATAAAATGTTTTGGAATTAAAAAATTTATTTGCCATTTTTCTTTCCTCCTGCTTTATTTTTTCTATTCTTCCCTGTTCCTTTTTCATTTTTTTCAACTTTAGGAACTAAAATGGCCACTAGAATATCATGGAATTTTTCTTTGGAAATATCCGCGAAAAATTCTCCATTGTGAGCAATTGAAATTCCACCAGTTTCTTCGGAAACCACTAAAATTAAAGCATCTGAGACTTCAGAAAGTCCAATTGCAGCACGGTGTCTAGTCCCAAATTGTTTTGAAATCCCCGATTTTTCGGTCAAAGGAAGATAGGCAGAGGTTACAGCGATTTTATTTCCCTGAACAATGACCGCGCCATCGTGCAAAGGTGTATTTGGAATGAAAATATTAATAAGTAATTCACTAGTAATATCCGCATCTAAACGAATCCCTGTACTTACAAATTCATTTAAATTTTGCCCTTGCTCAATCGCAATCAAAGCGCCAATTTTTCGCTCAGACATGTAAGCAAAAGATTTCTCGTAAGCTGAAATATGCCCATCAGGGCTACTTTTTCTCGTTGGTGTAAATAATGTGGTTGTTCTTCCTAAGCTTTCAAGCGCTCGCCTAATTTCAGGCTGAAAAATGATAACTCCGGCGATAACCCCATAGGTAATAACTTGGTTGAGTAACCACTCAACTGTTGTAAGTCCAATAAGTCCGGCAATAATTCTGATAAAAATGAAAATAATCACACCACGAACAAGCGTCATTAATTTTGTTCCTTGTACAAACCTAATCGCTTGATAAAGGAAAAAACTGATAATTGCAATGTCTAATATTGCAATAGCAATTCGCAGAGGTGATTCATTCAATTCAAAAATCTTTTGCCAAAACTCAAGGTTAAAAAATTGATTGAAGTCGGTCAAAAGTCCCCCTCCTTTTATATTGTTAGTCTAATTATACCAAAATTTTAAGTGAACTGCTTTATTCCCAAATAAAGATTTATCATCTTGTTCTTATCCCCTTAATCTTTCTGTAATTTTTAGCTTACGAGAATAAAAAATTACTGACAAAAATTCTGTCAGTAATTTTTCATTAGTAAGAGCCTATTATTTTTTAGCCTCACGTTCTGCTTTACGAGCAGCTCGTCTTGCTTCACGCTCAGGATCAACTGGACGTTTCTTACGTTCTTTTGGCAGAGTAGCTTCTATAGTTCCCTCTGATTCAGGATTCTTTTTCGCCAGTGCTTTTGCTTCACGTTCTAAATACTTATCTAAATCTCCTGATGTTCTAGCATAACGCATAAATCGTTTACGAGAATCTTTGGCAGCTTTAGCATACAAACTTTCTGCATGCTCAGCATCCACTTTTAATAGGTTACCAAAACGAGATTGTGTCAATAAGAAATCTCTAACTTTACTAAAATCAGGTTTTTTGAAATCAAGAATCATCGGATTTTTACCCAAATCTTCAAGAAGAGGATTATAGCGATAAAGTTGCCAGTAACCAGAATTCACGGCTTCTTTTGCTTCATCAAGTGCTAAATGTATTCCTCCATATAAACCATGTGAAATACATGGAGTATAAGCAATAATGACTGATGGACCTTTAAATTTTTCAGCTTCATCAAAGGCACGGATTGTTTGCATCATGTTTGCTCCAGAAGCAATCTGAGCCACATAAACATCTCCGTAGGTCATTAGCATCGCTCCTAAATCTTTTTTCGTATTAGATTTACCGCCAGCAGCAAATTGTGCAATTGCTGAAGCTGGAGTTGCTTTAGAAACTTGTCCCCCAGTATTGGCATAGACTTCGTTGTCCATAACTAAGATATTAACATCAGCACCTGAAGCTACAATATGGTCTAAACCGCCAAAACCAATATCATAGGCCCAACCATCTCCACCAAATATCCATTGGGTTGGTTTTACAAATTGATCTTTTTGTTTATATATTTCATCCAACTTAGCTGAGTTGAAGTGTTCAGAAGCAAGCATTCCCTTCATTTTTTCGGCTCTTGCTCGTGTTCCTTCTGAATCTTCTAAGTGTTCTACCCAGTCTTTCGCCAATTTTTGCAAATCATCTGACATTTCTGGCAAGGCTTCAAGGACTTGGGCTGCTAATTTTTGACGTCTGGTTTGAGAAGCTAACCACATTCCATATCCGTATTCCGCATTATCCTCAAAGAGTGAGTTTGACCATGCAGGGCCTTGTTCAAACTCATTTGTTGTATATGGTGTTGCTTGTGTTCCACCATAAATGGCTGAACAGCCAGTTGCATTGGAAATCATCATTCGGTCACCAAACATTTGTGTCAATAATTTAATATATGGTGTTTCACCACAGCCTGAGCATGCTCCTGAAAATTCAAAAAGTGGTTTTTCAAATTGACTAGCGGCAATTGTACCTGGACGAGCTGGATTTTCTTTTGTTTTAAGGGTTTGTGCAAAAGCCCAATTGACAGATTCTTTTTCTTGTCCCTCATAAGGAATCATTTTTAAAGCTTCACCCTTTTTAGGACAGGCTTCAACACATAATCCACAACCTGTACAGTCTTCAACAGAGACCTGAATCCGATATTTTAAGCCATCAGCTCCTTTATAATCCATAACATGGAAACCTTCTGGCGCTTGATTCCATTCGTCTTCGTCGACTAAAAATGGTCTGATGGCAGCATGAGGACAAACAAATGAACATTCATTACATTGAATACAAGCTTGGGCATTCCATTCAGGAATTTCTAAGGCAATTCCCCTTTTTTCAGAAGCACTTGTTCCCAATGGTTCATCTCCAAAAGTCATTTTGTTATCGACTAAGGTTTGTACCGAAAGTTCATCACCTTCAAAGGCATTGGTTTTATTTACAATTTCAAAAACATATTTTTTACGAGAACTTTCTGTCGTAAGAACTTTCGTTTTTTCCTCTTGAGTTTCAGCCCAGCTTTCTGGAACATCTACTTCATGCAAGCCATTCAAAGCAAGTGCCATTGCATTCAAATTTTGTTCAACAATGGTTGGTGATTTCTTTGCATATTTTTGAGCATCTTTTTTCAGAATCTCATAGGCTTCATCAAAAGGCATAACATGAGCCAATTTGAAAAAGGCGACCTGCATAATCGTATTAATTCTGCGTTCCATTCCGGTTTCATGAGCAATTTTCATGGCATCAATCGTATAAAATCGAATTTGATTTTCGGCAATGAATTTCTTCATTTCATTCGGAAGATTTTTTGAAAGTTGTTCTAGATTCCAACTTGTGTTTAATAGAAATAGGCCTCCAGCTTTCAAGCCTTTGGTCAAGTTATATTTACGTACATAAGTCATGTTGTGACAAGCAACAAAATCAAGTGTAGCTGTCATATATTCAGAAGTAATTGGCGAATCACCAAAACGTAAATGTGAAATGGTTAATCCACCTGATTTTTTTGAATCATATTCAAAAGCGGCTTGAACATATTTATCAGTATGGTCACCAATAATTTTGATTGCTGCTTTATTGGCGCCAACTGTTCCATCTGAACCAAAGCCCCAGAATTTTGCTTGAAATGTATCTGCTGGTGTTAAATCAAGGACTCTTGAATTTGTCAGAGACAAGTTTGTAACATCATCATTAATTCCGATTGTAAACATACGTTTTGGTTGTGCTTTGACTAATTCATCAAAAACACTGACGATGTGTTCTGGACGAGTATCTTTTCCACCAATTCCATAGCGGCCACCAATCACTTGTTTAACATTAGAATTGAAAAGCGCTGATTGAACGTCAAGGAAAAGAGGTTCTCCATTTGAACCAGATTCTTTTGTACGGTCTAAGACCGCTACTGATTTGACTGTCTTTGGTAATTTTTCAAGAAAGTTTTCCAATGGAAATGGACGATATAAGTGAACATTGATAAAACCAACTTTTCGGCCTTGTCCATTTAAATAATCAACTGTTTGCTCAATTGTCCCAGCAACAGAACCCATAGAAACAATAACTTCTGTCGCATCGGGTGCGCCATAATAATTGACTAAATCATAATCTGTCCCACGAAGTTTATTGATTTTTCCCATATACTTTTGAACGATTTCAGGAAGAGCTTCATAGTAAGAATTGACCGTTTCTCTTTGTTGGAAATAGATATCTGCATTTTGATTTGTCCCTGAAACAGTAGGATGGTCCGGGTTCATTGCACGGTCACGAAAATCAGCTAATTTTTCTTGATTAACCATTGGTAATAAATCTTGATAATCAATAACATCAATTTTTTGAATTTCATGAGAAGTTCTAAAACCGTCAAAGAAATTCAAGAAAGGAACTGAACCTTCAAGTGTTGCTAAGTGGGCAACTGCTGACAAGTCCATCACTTCTTGAACAGATGACTCTGCTAACATGGCAAACCCAGTTGTTCTAGCTGACATTACATCAGACTGGTCTCCAAAAATATTAAGCGCCCCAGTCGCTACGGCACGAGCTGCGACATGAATAACTGCTGGCAAGAGTTCCCCAGCCATTTTATACATATTTGGAAGCATTAAAAGGAGCCCTTGCGAAGCGGTATAAGTTGTCGCAAGCCCTCCTGCTTTAAGAACACCGTGCATGGCACCTGCTGCACCGGCTTCTGATTGTAGTTCTGTAATTTTTACTGTTGAGCCCCAGATATTTTTACGACCAGCAACTGACCACGCGTCAGTATAATCTGCCATTGGTGAACTTGGGGTAATTGGATAAATTACGGCAATTTCTGAAAAGGCGTAAGCAATATGTGCTGCCGCCATGTTTCCGTCCATTGTTTTTTTCATTTTTTTCAAACCTTCTCAGGAGAGCATTTATTCGACATTTTTACGGCATAAAGAGCGGTGTCGGTGTTCTTTATGTGATTTAGTACTAAATCGAAAAAGACGAGAGCTTTCCTAATAATATTATTTTGACTAAGTTAATTTTAGCATTTTAAGCCTGAAAAGTTGAAGCTGCTTAGTGTCAATTATCTTTGACATTATCGTTGAAAAGCCTTTATTTACAAGACCTATCAGTAATTTTTTCACTTACAAACTAAAAAAGATTCTATCAATTAATGACAGAATCTTTAGAGATAAGAGGGCGTAAATTTTAATCAATGATGCGATGTTCAGTTTGAGCATCAAAGAAATGTGATTTGTTTAGGTTCAAAGCCACTGTAATTTTTTCTCCTGGATTGCGGAAATCACGCGCTTCAACACGAGAAACAAATTCAGTTGAACCAGCTCTAAGATAAAGCATAGTTTCTGCTCCAAGAAGTTCAGAAACGACAACTTCAGCTTCAATTGTTTGATTTGGATAGGCTTGTTGTGCCAAATTGCTTGCTTGAATGTCTTCTGGACGAATTCCAAGAATCACTTCTTTTCCTTCATACCCTTGTTCTTTAAGCAATTTTGCTTTTCCTTCTGGAAGGTCCATATTCAAACCTTCATTATTTGTTAATTTTCCAGAAGCAACTTTGACATTAAAGAAGTTCATCGCAGGACTACCGATAAAACCGGCAACAAATTTATTAGCAGGTTCATTATAAAGCTCTTGTGGTGTTCCGATTTGTTCAACACGACCAACTGTCCCTGTTTTATCAGAGTTTGGTGATGATGACATAATAACAATACGGTCAGCAAGAGTCATCGCTTCAGTTTGGTCATGGGTTACATAGATTGTTGTCGCACCAATTCGACGGTGAATTTTTGCAATTTCTGTACGCATTGAAACACGAAGTTTAGCATCCAAGTTTGACAAAGGTTCATCCATGAGGAAAACTTTGGCATCACGGACAATCGCACGTCCCATTGCTACCCGTTGACGTTGCCCACCTGATAAGTCAGCAGGTTTACGGTCAAGCAAATCAGAAAGACCAAGAATTGTTCCAGCTTCTTCAACACGACGTTTAATTTCATCTTTTTTGAACTTACGAAGTTTCAAACCAAAGGCCATGTTATCAAAAACGGTCATATGTGGATAAAGCGCATAGTTTTGGAAAACCATGGCAATATCACGATCTTTTGGTGCGACATCATTCATGATCTTACCGTCAATTTTAAATTCACCTTCGGTAATATCTTCAAGACCAGCGACCATTCGCAATGTTGTTGATTTACCACAACCTGAAGGACCAACGAATACAATAAATTCTTTATCTTTGATATCAATGTTGAAATCTTCAACTGCGTATTGCGTCGCATTGGGATATTTTTTGTAGATTTTGTCTAAACTGAGTGTTGTCATTTTTTCTCCTCTAATAACATTTGTTCTTTAATATTATTCTACTGTAAACGTTTTCTGTTTTCAATCAGTGATTTGCCTAAATTAATTGTACAAGTTGCACATTTTACTGACAGAATTATTAATATAGTTGACAATTCTCTTAGCCTCAACTAAAATGCTCCGAGCCGTCGTATTTTACTGACAGAAAAAGTTACTGACAGATCTGTCAGTAACTTTTTAATCTTCTTCATCTTCGTCTTTAATTTTATTGGCTTCTTCGGCAAATTTTTGCGCAACTGCTTCTAATGCCAAGGTTTCTTCGTCTCCAAGGTAATGGTCATCGTTGATTTCATCAAGGTTTACATACATATCCAAATGACCTTTGAGATTATCAAATTGAACTGGAGCATCTCCACCGTATTCTCCATCTAAATTAAGAAGAATTTTTTGACCGCCTAAGGCTTCAATTTCTATTTTACTTGTTTTAATGTATTCCAAATTAACATCATCCAAATGTTTTCCATTAGCTACAATCGCAAGTAAAGCAATGAGTTCAAATAGATTATCTGTTTTCACCAAAATCAGTGTGAAAAGTCCATCATCTAATTTAGCATCAGGTGCAATCTTTTCAAAGCCACCAACTGAATTAGTAAGTGCGGCAAAGAACATTGAAATATCACCCTCAAATACGCCTTCATCATGAACAACACGAACCGGTGCTTTACGCACACGAGGTAAAAGTTCTGCACCCTTTGCTAAATAGGCCAAATAACCAAAAGCCGTTTTTAAATGACTGGGAACACTGTAAGTTAGTTCTGTCAGCCCTCCTCCAGCAGCGATATTAATAAAATACTGTTCATCTTGTGTTTCTCTGATTACAGCATGACCGACATCAATATTTAGGATTTGGTTTTTACCAATGATTTCTATCGCTTCAAGTGGTTTTCCTCTTGGAATTTTTAAAGCCCTAGCAAAGTCGTTTGTCGTTCCCGTTGGAACAATAGCTAATTGAGGACGTTTCTCAAAAGGAGAAATTCCAGCTACAACTTCATTAATAGTACCATCACCACCAGCCGCAATGATTAAATCAAAGCCAGCTTCTGTTGCTCTTGCCGCCTCTTTTTTTGCAGAATCTTGTTCTGCTGTGGTTTGATAAGCACTGGCCTCATAACCATATTGCTCTAATTTATCCAAAATATCTGCAATATGTTTTTTTATAATTTCTTGACCCGATGTCGGATTGTAAATCAATCTCGCCTTCATCATTTTCTCCGAAACCTTCTCTCATCCATTCTTAAAAATAATTTACTGACAGACTATCAAAAGAGTGAGCAAATCAATTGAACCAAGGTTCAAATTTCTGTCAGTAAATTTACGCTCTCACTAAAGTCTGTCAGTAATATTCAATACAAATTAGTTTATAAATCAAGCAAATCTTGCTCTGACCAGATTTCAATTCCTAAGTCTTGAGCTTTTGTCAGTTTGCTACCTGCTTCTTCTCCGGCGACTACCAAATCAGTTTTCTTAGAAACAGAACCAGAAACATTTGCTCCCAACGCTTCCAATTTTTCTTTTGCTTCTGAGCGCTTCAAAGTCGTCAATTTACCAGTTAAGACAACTGTCTTACCTGATAATAACCCTTCAACATTAACAGCGCCTAAATAATCAAAATTTAAACCAGCATTTTCAAGTTCATCCAGTAAAATTTTTGATCCGTCAGTTTCAAAATAAGAAACGACAGCCGTAGCAATGACCCCACCTAAAGATGGAATTTCAGAAATTTCTTCTTCTGTTGCTTTAGAAAGCGCTCGAAGATTAGCAAAACGTTCCAAAAGTAATTTAGCCGCTTTACCACCAACATGACGAATTCCTAAACCAAATAATAATTTTTCCGCCGAATTTTCACGACTCTGCGCAATTGCTGACACAATTTTTTGAGCCAATGTTTCTTTGACCTTATCTAATGTCAGTAAATCTTCAATCGTCAATTGATATAAATCAGCAACATCAGCCACCAATTTTTTATCAAAAAGTTGTGAAATGACTGATGGGCCTAAGCCCACAATATTCATAGCATCACGACTAGCAAAATGAATTAGTTTTTCCCGAATTTGCGCCGGACACAAGGGGTTAACACAGCGTAAAGCCACTTCATCTTCAAAATGAATTAACTCCGAACCACACTCTGGACATTTCGTTGGAATTTCTAAGACTTCAAGACCTTCTGGCCGTTTATCCAAAAGTACTTTCCCAACCTTCGGAATAATATCCCCTGCCTTATAAATCAAGACATGATCGCCAATACGGATATCTTTTTCTTCAATATAGTCCACATTGTGCAAAGTTGCTCGAGCAACCGTTGTCTGTGCTAAAAGAACCGGAGTCATATTTGCTGTTGGGGTGACAACTCCTGTCCGACCGACAGTCCAGTCAACAGACAAAATTTCTGTTTCTGCTTGTTCAGCTGGAAATTTATAAGCAATCGCCCAGCGTGGTGCCTTAACCGTAAAACCTAATTCCTCCTGCTCAGCAAGATTATTAACTTTTACAACAACCCCGTCAATGTCATAGGGCAATTCGTCACGCAGACGGGTAGCCTCTTCAATAAATTCCCAAATTTCATCCATATTTCGAGCAAATTTACGTTCAGGATTGACTTGGAAACCAAGTTCTTCAAAATATTCTAAAACTTCTTCTTGAGTATCATTAGTTGCTGGACTTGCTTCTTGATAAAGGAAAGTTGCAAGTCCACGTTTGGCAACTATTTTTGTATCAAGTTGACGTAAAGTCCCAGCTGCCGCATTTCTTGGATTAGCAAAAGGAGCTGCTCCTTCAAGTTCACGCTCTTTGTTCAGTTTAGCAAAATTCTTACGTGGAAGATAAGCTTCACCACGTACCACAATATCAATTGCTTCTTTAAGCTTTAAAGGAACATCTTTGATCCGTTTCACATTTTCTGTGATATTTTCACCCGTTGTTCCATCGCCCCGAGTCGCTGCAGTCACAAGCAAACCATTCTCATAATAAAGAGACAATGAAAGACCATCAATTTTTAATTCACAAATATACTCTGGATTAGCAATTTCCTTGCGGACTCGTTCTTCCCAAACTGCTAATTCTTCACGCGAAAAAACATCCCCTAAACTATAGAGATTATAAGGGTGTCTAAATTTAACAAATCCGTCTAAAATAACCCCACCTGTTCGGTGCGTTGGAGAATCCGCTCTAGTTAGTTGTGGATTTTCAGCCTCCAATTTTACCAATTCTTGATAGAGTCGATCGTACTCACTGTCTTCTACCGAAGGCTCATCTAAAGTATAATATTCATAAGCATACTGATTTAATTTTTCCGTAAGCTCTTTAATTTTTGACTCGATATTCATAGCTCCTATTTTAACACAAAAGACCAGTCAGTATGATTACCGAAGCACATCAAAAAGGCAAATTTCTATTAAAAAAATGATGTAATTTAAAACAAAAAAACTTGCTTTTCCAAGCAAGTATCTTTTTTTATTAAGGCGACGGTCGGATTTGAACCGACGATTAAGCTTTTGCAGAGCCATGTGTTACCACTTCACTACGCCGCCACAACATTAACTATTATAGCGGAAAAATAAATTTATGGCAAGCATGAGCTCACTCTACTTCCAGTTAAATCATTTGAGTCACGACCGACAGGCTTTAACAATCATTTGCTAACTCCAAATCAATAAAAAATGACTTGAGCTATGCAACTTTTCTGTTTTAATTACCAATTTTATAATTCGCTTCAGTATCGATAAAGACCAAATCCCGCTGAACATTTTCTCTGCTGACAACATGAAATCTTCTTCCATCTTTTTGAATCAAAAAATCGCCAACTAAAGCCAAATCTCCTGAAATTGACTCAAAGTTTAAAACATTTTTATTCCATTCATTCCATGAAAGGCGTCCTTGTTCAAAAGCGTGCCTAACCCATCTCTCATGAATTGGTCGATGCGAAATTTTCCAGACTTCTACAAGCTGTCCTCGATATTTTGCTTGCATAACCCCCCCTTCTGTTACACATGAACTACTCAGTAAAGATATTTTAGCAAAATGAACAAATTTGTCAAAAGTTAGTTGGAATTTCAATCTTTTTTCTTTTCAAATTGAAAACGTTTTTTACAATGAAATATCTTATAATCTGATATTTTTACTTTATAAGGCTATTAATAATGTGAAAAAATTAATAAAATACATTACTGTACCCTTTATACTACTTTTTTATTTTTTGAAGTGTTTTCTTTACATTCCAATAAAAATAAAAAGACACTTTAGTGTCTTTTTATTTTAAAGTTCTTCTCCATTTGTTTTAATAACATTTTGATACCAAGTGAAAGAATCTTTTTTTGAACGCTTCAAGGTTCCATTCCCAACGTTATCTTTATCTACGTATATGAAGCCATAGCGTTTTTTCATCTCTCCTGTCCCAGCAGAAACAAGGTCAATAAATCCCCAAGGAGTATAGCCCATTAAGTCAACTCCATCATAATTTACAGCATCCTTCATTGCTTCTATATGAGCTTTTAAATAGTCTACTCGATAAGGGTCATGTATGCTTCCATCAGCTTCAACTTCATCCACAGCTCCAAAACCATTTTCAACAATGAAGAGTGGTTTTTCATAACGTTCATAGAACCAATTCATTGCATAGCGTAATCCTAAAGGATCAATTTGCCAGCCCCATTCAGAAGCTTTAACATATTCATTTTTGACTAAATCTTTATCTTCATTGTAATCAAAAGTAGGAGCTTTACCATGGTCTTTAATTGCAAAACTCATGTAGTAAGAAAAACCAATATAATCTACTTTTCCTTCTTCCAATGCTTTCAAATCATCATCAAGAATATCAAGTTTAAATTCCTTACGGTCAAAATAGGCTTTTAAATAGCTTGGGTAATGTCCGCGAACATGAACATCTGCAAACCAATAGCGACGTTGCATAGCAACGGTTGAAGCCATCATATCTTCTGGTTTACAAGTTGCAGGATAAATCGGACACATGGCAATCATACATCCAATTTGGAAATCTGGATTGATTTTATGTCCCAGAGCGACAACTTTGGCAGAAGCAACCAACTCATAATGAGCCGCTTGATACATAATTTCTTCACGTTCTTTTTCGCTTGCTCCTTCTGGGAATTTTAAACCAGAATTAGTAAAAGGTGCAAAATCACGCATAAAGTTTGCTTGG
>OIZF01001611.1_pt1 | contig 12630 bp, 12 predicted proteins | sample 1588471 | NCBI WGS metagenome assembly OIZF01 (sample SAMN03283279) | human gut metagenome | biome: human-associated habitat; material: feces | host: Homo sapiens | place: Peru | collected 2012
TGCAATTAGGCCATCAAAAACGGACGACAAAGCAAATGAATGACTTGCTCCGCCTGCAAACGCAAATGATTTACATTCAAAATTCATTAGCCAATAATCATGTTATGTTAGACACGTTTAAGCACGACTTTAAAGATAAATTGGCTAATTTTGAAGTGGAACACCTTGATGATGTGCGCGTTGAGATTAGTCAAGCGGAACATATGGCGGATTTGGCGGTAGCGGTGATTGATTCCGTGGTAGATGCCTATGGCAACTTGAGTAATCGTGACTTGGAATGGACAATGAAGGTGCTAACGGTTTACTCCATTGTATTGACTGTCCCGACGATTGTCAGTGGTTTTTACGGCGAAAACGTCAAATAGTTACCGTTAGCCGACACCCAAAATAGTTGGTGGATTTCCATCGTGATTACGCTGGTCTTAATGGGCTTGGTCAGTCTACTATTAGCCTTGAGTGGTTTTTTCAGAAAATAAGGATAACGCATGAAACAGTTAGAAGAACGTATTAAAAAAGACGGTCGCGTCCTTGGCGATGATATTTTGAAAGTCGATGCTTTTTTGAATCATCAAATTGACCCCGACTTGCTACTGGCGATTGGGAAGGCCTTTGCCCAACAATTTCAAGATGAACGGATTGATAAGATTTTGACGGTGGAATCATCAGGGATTGCGCCAGCGGTGTTTGCTGGTTTAGCGTTACATGTGCCGGTGGTTTTTGCCCGCAAAAACAAGTCACTCACGTTACCAGATGGGGTGTGGACCGCTGACGTTTATTCGTATACGAAACAGACAACCAATCACGTGATGATTGATCAGCGCTTTCTGGGGGCCGGGGAGCGCGTGTTAATTATTGATGATTTCTTAGCGAACGGACAAGCGGTGGCTGGTTTGCTGGATATTATCGATCAAGCGCAAGCTGTCGCGGTGGGGGCTGGGATTGTGATTGAAAAGTCATTCCAAAAAGGCCGACAATTACTCGATGCACGTGGGTTGCCGGTGGTGAGTTTAGCCCGCATTAAAGCCTTCCGGGATGGTCAGGTTGAATTTGAATCATAAGGATGTTTCACGTGAAACAAAAAACGCATAGCTTGGCCTATGCGTTTTTTAAATCATATGCGGGGAAAAGCGATGAGAAATTTTGAATTCGGGCGATTAGTGGCCCGTTATGGCGAACAGACGGCTGTTGTGTCTGATCAACAGGCGTATAGCTATCATAGGCTGGCTGAGTTGGCACAAACGGTGCGCCAACAAGCGCACTGGCAGGCACGCTATGTGGTTTTGGTGGCGCAACCTGACGTGACATTTATCACGCAATTTTTAGCGATCCATTTGGCGGGTCGCATCCCCGTCATTGTCAACAAAGCTGACGTGGCACAAGTCCCGCAGGTATTAGCCCCGATTGCAGGCACGTGGCAATGGTTGACGGACCAAGACCAACCTGACGCAGCAACAACAAACCTGAATCCTCGCGGGTTACTCTTTTTAGGGTTGACCTCTGGGACAACGGGTCAACCAAAAGTTTATCAACGTGATTGGTCATCCTGGCGTGTGGGTTTTGACCAATGCCAAATGGTCTTTGATATGGCAGCGATTGCCGGGGTGATGACGACCAGCCCACTGGGTACGTCGCTCGGATTACATACGTTGCTGTTGAGTCTTTATTTAGGGAAGACTTTTTATTGTTTTCAACGCGGGCAATCACTAACGTTACCGCAACCCACGCAAGTCTTTACTGTCCCAACTTATTTAGCCAAAGGACATGATGCCTGGGCCGCTGCGCCAGGCATCATGAGTGTCGTCACTTGCGGTGGCGAATTGTCTGCCGAACTAGTGCAGACTTGGCATCGACAACACCCGCAACATCAGTTATACGAATTATATGGCACTTCGGAAACAAGTTTAGTCGCGTGGCAGGCCTTAACACGTGGCAAACAGCCACAACAAGTCGGCCATCTTTTCCCTCAGGTGCAGGCGGCCATTATGCCAGACAGTCAGCAGCTGGTAGTCCGAAGTCCTTATTTATTTGCGGGCTATTTAGGTGATGCCACGGCAGTTCATCAGGTGATGACCGACGATGTGGCACGTCTGGACGGGGATGGGTTGCTGATTTTGTCGCGGGCGAGTGACGTGATGAACCACGGTGGGAATAAAATTTATCCGAGTGAAATTGAGCAAATCTTGCAACCCATGGTGACAACCTGTGTGGTGTTTGGCGTACCGGATGCAGTTTATGGTGAAAATATCGTCGCCTTACTCGTGACCACAACCCCACTTACCACGATTAAAGCCGTTTTGCAGGCACACTTACCAACTTATAAATTGCCCAGTCAGTATCTGGTCGTGGCTGACATCCCCAAGACCACGCAAGGCAAAGTCTCTCGGGCGCAGTTAGCGGCACAATATCAAGCAGGAAAATGGTCATGACAAGCAACCAACCAAAAGTGAGTATCGTCAGCGCTAAGCGCTTACCCATTGGCAAAATCAATGGTCAATTTGCCAAAGTTTCACCAGAAACTTTAATCACACAGCTCGTGCAACAACAATTTGAGACAATCCCGACGTTAACGTTATCAGCCATTGATCAGGTGGTGTTAGGGAACGTGACGAATCTGGACGGAAATCTCGCCCGGCGCTGTGCTTTAGCGGCCGGCGTGCCGGTGACAACACCAGCAGCGACTGTGGATGCCCAGTGTGCTTCTGGGTTAGTGGCAATGGTCACTGGGGCACAAGCTATTATCAGTGAAACGGCAGACGTCGTGTTAGCGGGTGGCGTTGAAAGTACGTCATCCGCTAATCGGGTCCTGTCACCAGGCACAGATCAACTGATGGCACGCTTCCCCATGGCCCCGGCCGGCCAACTTGATTTAGATATGGGGGTGGTGGCTGAAAATATGAGTGCCCGCTATCAAGTATCTCGCAAAGCCCAAGATGCCTATGCGTATCACAGCCATCAGAAGGCGAAAATGGCGTTTGCCACGGGAAAAATTCAAGCTGAAATACACCCGTTTCATGATCAAGCTGGGGACATCGTGCAAGATCAGTGCCCACGCTTTGACACGACGTTAGCCAAATTGGCACAATTGCAACCAGCATTTCAAGCAAATGGTGTCGTGACGGCGGGGAACAGCTGTCCAATTAATGACGGGGCGGCGACCATGGTGTTGAAAAAATACCAGGCTGGTGAAGCCGTGCAGGGGTATTACTTAGGACAAGCCACCGTTGGCTTATCACCCGAAACCTTCCTACTTGGACCAATTGCAGCCACTAAAAAGTTGCTGGCACAACACCACCTCACCATGGCAGACATTGCGGTTGTTGAACTCAATGAAGCCTTTGCGGTGCAAAGTATTTTATGTCAGGCAGCGCTTGGGATCACGGATGCCCAACTCAATCCGTTGGGCGGCGCTTTAGCTTATGGGCACCTTATGGGGCCACCGGTGGTATTCTCATTGCCCGTTTGCTCAATAGTTTAAACCGGATCCCTGAGCCGACATTAGGCATTGCGACCTTATGTGTTGCTGGTGGGATGGGCATGAGTGTCTTAGTTGGCAATCAGCACTGGGCGTAACGCTTAGAATTTACGGAGCAACGCATAGATATGTTGCTCGAGGGTTGTGGCCGAAATGGCTAATGCTTGCGTGACAAAATCCATCACTAGCCCCATGATCCCAGACACAATAAAATTGATTTCAAGCTTATCGGGGATGTTATTGGGTAAGGTTGACTCAAGCGCACAGGCTTTTTGAATAAAGGCGGCTTTCACTTGTTGGAAGACAGCGGTGCCGATTGTTGGTTGCCGCAATAAGACGGCGACAGTGTCTTGTTGGGTGTCGATGTAGGTCACCAGCTGATGGCTCAAAGTTTTGAGGATGGCGTGGTTGTCAGTTGTGGTTGGATAGTTTTGACTGAAAATTTGGGTCATGTCACGAATTAAACCGGCCACAATCTGGTCATGTAAATCATAAATGTCGCGGTAATGGTGATAAAAAGTCCCGCGGTTAATATCAGCGCTGGCGGCTAATTGCGCCACGGTGATTTTATCGAGCGGTTGTTGTGCTAATAAATGGATAAAGACTTGTTTAATTTGGGCTTGTGTTTTAATTTGTCGACGATCCATAACCTGTTGTTCCTCAATTGATTGGGATATGTACGATAAGCAACACATCCATAAGATGTGTTTATTGTAACACGCCGTTTGACACGATAGACTAGGGGTAAGATAAGTTTTGAACCCCGCTTAAAGGAGCCAGTCATGCATTTTCGATTAGCAGTTGTGCCAGAAATTAACCATTTATCCGCGTTAGTCGCAGAAGCCTTCAATCACTATGATTTGTATGAACAAACGATTGGGCAAACGTTCACAGAAAAGGCAGCGTATCACCGTTTTATTCAACAATTACACGCGGTGCACATTGCGGTTAATGTCCACCTTAAAAAAGTTTTTGTGGTTGAAGCGCAACAACAAATTGTGTCGGTTGTGATTTTGGATTCACCGCAATTACCTACGCCAAGCATTTGGCAGTATTTGAAGCATGGCGGCTTAAAGTTATTGCCCTACGTGCTGAAGCATCAACTCGGGCGATTTTTACAGATGCTGGATGCGGCGGAAAAAGTGCCCAAACAAGATCAGCAAGCCAATTGGCATGTTAATTTGTTAGCAGTCAATCCAGCGCATCAAGGGCAGCAAATCGGCTCGAAAACATTGACGCAGTTTGTTATCCCCTACGTTAAAAAGCATGGGGGCCAACAAGTGTCGTTGATTACCAATACGGCACGTAATGTCGCTTTTTACCAAAAAAATGCATTTCAAGTCATCGATGAACGGTGGTTGGCATTTCAATCAACGCAGGTCAAATCTTGGGCGTTGGTGCGACAACTTTAAAACAATGAACAAAACAGACACGTTGCCATTTTGCAACGTGTCTGTTTTGTTCATGTGCCGTGTTAATTGGTATAATAGGGACAATGATTATTTTCTTATGGTGGCTGACAGGTTGAAGCGGCACGTCAAGCTGAACATGAGAAAGGAGAGCTTACGTGACCATACATATTATTCCGGATTGGCAAGATTACGCCACACGTTTACCTGAATTCAATGATAGTGTGCATCAGGCACAACTTTTTCTATCACAAGGTCAAGCAGTCGAATTGATTGTGATTGATTTTTTAACGCATTTAAATCAGATTCTATTGCATACGGCGTTGACAGAAACGCAGGTTTGGTCTGTGTATGATGTGTTGCAGCGGGTTAAACTCAAGGCAGATCGCCCAGTAGCGGTGACGGATTTAACGTGGCCCACACAGGCACAATTTATTTATTTACCAGATCGAATTTTAGTGCAGGTCGATGACCAGCTTTATGCCACAGTATGGTTGGATCAAGCCTGGCGTACGCGAATCGTGACCATTGACTTGTGGACTGGCGACATACGTACGCAACAGCTGCTCGTTGATTATCGAGGGTTTGTCTCACGGGTCACAACATTTAATGCAGAAGGGGACAAAGTACGTCAGGATTATTTAACACCGAGTGGCGCGGTTGCTGTACAAGAAGATTGCGTCTCTGGGGCGGTAACTACTCAGCAAGACTGGACGACGCAGACCCAGTTTAAAAATATGGCTGAATTGGTGGTGGCGGCATTGGCTCACCACTTAGATCAGTTACCTGAACAAGATAATCTCATCATCGCACAAAGCCAACGGTCGATGTTTTTAATTAGTCAAATTGACCCCAAGCAGCCGGTAATCTTGAGCTATCAAGCGCAGCGGACGAACCCGCAGTTAGCGCAAGCATTATTGTTACAACTATCGGGCATGGTAGCACACGCTGTGACGGATACGCAGGCCCAATATGACAAAATTGTGGCGCAATTGGCAAATCCAGAGCAATTGGCCGTTATTCCACCGTTCTCTGTGCAACCGGCAGTCCTGCCAACCCTACAATTACCCATTGCGATTATTTATTGGGTCGCCGATGTATTAGACGCAGCTGATTTTGAAGCGGTTCGTGTCGCCATGACGCGTCAACCCGAGGCGATTGTTTTTATTGAAACCGCACAGCCGCATGCAGAATTTGATGCGCTTATTCAGCTTGCAAGTCAAAGCGCAACCAATGCGCACGGCTTAGTTGATGATGCGAGTCAAGCTGCTTATAAAGGCCGCTTCCAGTTTATACCACCGCAAAATGAGGCCCAGCGGTTACAATATATGTCCAATGCGCGCGTCTTGCTGGATCTCGGTGAGACACCAGACCAATTTATGCAAACAGCCGCACTCACGTATGCCGTGCCGCAAATTAACCGCACAGTTACCGAGTATGTCTTACCTGAAAAAAATGGGCAAATTGTGACCGATCAGGCGGCATTAGAGGCGGCCCTATTAGGGTATTTAACGGCGTCACAGCGCGATCAGATTGTGAAAGAAACGGCCCGAGAATTGGGGCAATCACGAAGTGATGAATACCTCTGGATTAAGTGGCAACAAGTCTTTAATAAAATCAAGCAACAGCGTCAATCTTCATGATGATGTTGTGGCAGCGTGCAAGGTAGGATAAATGGCAGAAATTTCAGTACTTCAAATTGGTGCCACAGATTGGACACCACAAATTAAAACAGCAAAAATTGATTGGCAGTATACCACGATTTTAGATTTACCCACGCGATTGGCCTTGCAAAGGGACCCCTATGTCTTAGAGCAAACTTATGTTGTCTTAACGGATGAAACGCTTGAAAGTACGTTGTTGTCTAGTCAAATTAGTGAGTGGCCAGCACGACGGGTACTGTATTTTGCGCAACAGATAACGCCTGAATTTCAAGCGATATTAGATGAACGTCAGGCGTTTCGGATTCCGGAAAAAACGCCACAAGCAGTCGCAGAACGCATCTTAAGCGATTTTCAATTTGAACAAATTGGTTTTTCAACGCGCTTTAGTGAAACGCAATTTATCCCGATGCCCCCGCAAAACACGCATTTTGAACGCCAAGGGCGTTTTTCAGCGCGTTTTAGTGGTGATTTTGGGGATGCGTGGCAACAAATTGGCGCCTTGAAAACGTTTGCGGCCGATTTTGCAGCGACAGCAGAGAACGTCGTATGGCTAGATTATGAACAAAGTGGCACGGCTGAAGTGCAAGTACAGTTTGTGTTCTTTCGTGATGGGCAAATTCAACAACGACAAACCATTGCTGGTACGCAATTGCGCCAGTTAACCACAGTGGGTGGTTTGTCAGATTATGATCATTATCAAATTATTGTCTCAGCCCGCGGACATGGTGTTTTGGATTTGCATGTGTTACATCAACGACGATCACGTCACGGGGTTGGCGTGTTGATGCCAGGTGATGATTGGCAATTAACAGCTGAAAACGAGGAAATTTTAAGTTATTTTGATCCAGGTGATCGGCAGGCACCGCTAATTGTTAATTTTTCCGGAATTCGCTTGCATGTCGATGGTTTTGAAATGCGTGGCCCACTGCGTGAACTGGGGACGCCATATTTACTCTTTACGGATACGCGCATGCAAGGTGGGGCTTTTGACATTGGTACCGAGTTATATGAAAAAACCGTGATTGAGACAATCAAGCGGGCTATGGCAACACTGAATTTTAAACCAGAAGACGTTATTTTAACGGGTTATTCGATGGGGAGTTACCCGGCAATGTATTATGCTGCCGATATTAAGCCGCGGGCCGTTGTGATTGCCAAACCAATCGTTAATCTCGGCACCTTGACGGCTAATCCGGATTTTCCGCATGGTTATAATCAAGATTGGACGTTAGATGTCCGGCGCTTTTTGGCTGGTCGCATGGCACCTGAAGATACCGAACCGTTGAATCAAATCTTATGGGAACACATTCAAAACGTCGACTGGTCAAAGATTGCGGTTGAGTTACTCACGATGACAGATGATGAGTATGACGGGCAGAGCTTACCGGAATTACTCGCTTTCTTACAATCACGTGATACCCCATTAACGCATCAACAAGAAATCGGGACGCATACGGCTAAAATTCCGGAAATGGTCCAATTCATGACCGCTGCGCTGGCAAAGTGGCGTGATAGTATGCGACAGGAGGCACAATAAGACTTATGCAATATCAAATTTATTGGACGCCACAGACGCACTTGTTAGAGTTGCAAGGCGCCACTGTTGATTTTCGCGCTTTGGACAATGTGTTTTATGAACATTATTTCTTGCCGAGTGGTCAAGCTGTTGTGACCTGGCATTCCAAGCAAACCTATGACAAGCAGCAACAATTAGCTGATTTGCCACAACTGGTGCCAGGTGAAACTTACACCATTACCCGTCACATTGAAAATAGTGAGCGGATGTTTGCTTATTTAGTTGTTACTTTTTATGATCAGCAACACCAAGTCTTATTGGACAATAGCCAAAACCAAGATGAAATCACGGTGACTGTGCCGGAAAACTATGCTTTCTATACGATTGGCTTACATGCCGCTGGCGCTGGGCAATTTACATTTCATGATATTTTGATTCGCCCCAAAACAACTGGCATATTACGTGATCATGATACGGTAATTGCGCCACGTTTCTATAGTGACCTACAAATCCCCAAGGTTGTGACGGCCAAAACGCTGCGGGTTATTTTTTCAGAACCAGAGCGGGGTGTGACGGATTATGTTGATCAGTGGATTAAAACAACGCAACAAGCGGTCCAATACATTGCCAGCAGTTTGCCGAATGCGGCATTTTATCGGCAACATGAGGCCGCTATTATCGCCAGTGTGAAAGCGGCCCGACGAAAGGCACGCGCGCATCACATTGAATTTGTGGGCTATGGGCCAATTTCGAGTTATGCTGCCCTATATTATCAAAGTCAGGTTAAAGGGAGTGCCGCAGTGATTAGTGAAGATGTCAATTTGGCACCGGAACCTGACTTAAAGATTGCGCGGACCGTCACGCGAGTGAGTTATTTGAGCCATCCGATTGCCCCCAATATCGCGACACCGGTGTTGTTACCCCATCCAGCGTATGAACGACTAGGTACGTTGCATTATGACACCCCAACGCCCGAAGAGATGCGCCGCCAAGCGGCCTATGACGCCGCTCACCCTAAGAAACGTCTGTTGACGCAATTTTTTACCAAGAATAAAAAATAACACGACCGATTGTTGGCCGTGTTAAGCGGGGTGTGTTTTTGTTGTTAGGGTGACAGTACTCGTACTGGTGAGCGTGTTTGTCTGCGTTTCGTGAATGGTCACGGTCCAAACTTGTAAACGGTGCCCGATGTTAAGTGGCGTGGCTGTGGCAACCAGCACACCCTGGGATACGGGTGCAAGGTGATGCGTATCAATTGCCACACCGACCGCAACTTTACCGTCAGGAAGCGCCGCATTGGCGCCGAGTGACGCAGCTGTTTCAGCTAGAAGGGCATTTACCCCGCCGTGAACAAGACCATAAGGTTGCATGAGTTGCGCGGTCACGTTGACGGTTACGATGGTTTTTTCTGCCGATAATAATGTGGTTTTTAAACCTAAAAGTTCTATAATGTTCATAGGACTAAAATCCCCTTTCTGAATGGAGTATAACATATGACAACTTGGCACGCCGTAAAAGCGTACAACGAAATTTTATTTGAAACCAATGCTGACGGGAAAAACCCTGGGCAAGTGGCGAAAATCACGATGAATGATGTCAGCACGCATAATGCCTTTACCCCTGGCATGGTAGCTGAAATGATTGAAGCCTTCACGATTGCACGTGATGATGCGCGCATCGGGGTCATTATTCTGACCGGTGCAGGCGATGAAGCGTTTTCTTCTGGTGGCAACCAGAAAGTGCGGGGCAATGGGGGATATGTCGGTGGTGACGGCATTCCACGTTTGAATGTCTTAGATTTGCAACGGCTGATGCGGATTATTCCCAAGCCAATCATTGCCATGGTAAAAGGCTGGTCAGTTGGTGGTGGTAATGTTTTGCAACTGGTGGCGGATTTAACCGTGGCGGCTGATAATGCTAAGTTTGGACAAACTGGTCCAATGGTTGGGTCCTTTGATGCGGGTTATGGCTCCGGTTATCTTGCCCGGGTGATTGGCCACAAGCGGGCCAAGGAAGTTTGGTTCTTAAACCATTTCTATACAGCGCAAGAAGCCTATGACATGAATTGGATTAATAAGGTCGTGCCACTGGCTGAAGTCGAAGACGCCACGATGGCCTGGGCCGATGAATTACTCACTAAATCCCCAACTGCTTTGCGCTTTATTAAAGCGGCCATGAATGCCGATACTGATGGGTTGGCTGGCTTGCAACAATTTGCTGGTGATGCAACCATGTTGTACTATACGTCTGATGAAGCTAAAGAAGGCCGTGATGCCTTTAAAGAAAAGCGGATACCAAACTTTGATCAATATCCTAAGTTTCCATAAGAAAAACACCACGTGACAGCGTGGTGTTTTTTTGCGCGCTAAATCTGTTTAAAAAGCTGAAAAAGTGTCTTTTGATAACTGAATATGAGTTTTAGATGAAAATTATTTGACAAAAAATCTCATATAATGCACAATATCAGATAAGAGGATCAATCATGATGTTAAAAATTGCCATTGCCCAAATGGATATTGCTTTAGGACAACCGGAGATGAATCAAGTTAAGGTGGCGCAGTATGCGCAACGGGCCGCCGCTGCGGGTGTCGATGTCCTTATTTACCCAGAAATGTGGCAAACGGGGTACGCATTAGATCAGTTGCCAACATTAGCAGATCGTGCAGGTACCAATACGCAGCAACTACTAGCACAGCTTGCTAAAAAATATCACTTGAATATTGTGGGTGGCTCTGTCGCCACACAACAAGGGGAACAATTTTATAACACAATGTATGTGGTGGACCAAATGGGCCAGCTTGTCAGCACCTATCACAAAGCGCATCTTTTTGGGTTAATGGCTGAGGAACAGTACATTGCCGCTGGTAATCAAAAAAATACCTTTGAATTAGCAGGTGTCCCTGCTGCTGGGGTGATTTGCTATGATATTCGGTTTCCAGAATGGCTACGTACCATGATGGCTGAGGGACCACAACAAATCCTATATGTTGTAGCCGAATGGCCGATTCAACGCATTGCCCAGTGGCAGATACTATTGCAAGCACGCGCGATTGAAAATCAAGCTTTTGTGGTGGCGGCCAATCGCGTTGGTCGTGATCATGCCAATCAGTTTGGTGGCCGCTCGATGGTTATTGATCCGTTGGGTCAAATTATTGCACAAGCTAGTGAGACAGATGAGGCGTTGTTGATTGTGACAATTGATACTGCTGATGAAAACGCAGTACGTGGCCAGATTCCGGTTTTTCGTGATCGGCGCCCTGAATTATATGACTAGGAGAAACCATGCATTTTCAAGAATCAGATTTACTTAAAACCTTGCCAAAACAGTTTTTTGCGACTTTAGTGAGTAAAGTCAATGCCAAAATTGCTGCTGGCGCTGACGTGATTAATCTTGGTCAAGGTAATCCAGATTTACCAACGCCAGATGACATTGTCAACGCGATGCAACAGGCAACAGCAGTGGCGGCTGATCACCAATACTCCGCTTTTCGAGGTGAGATGCGATTTAAAAAGGCTATTGCACAATTTTATCGAGAGACTTACGGCGTTACCTTGGATCCAGCAACGGAAGTTGCGGTGTTGGCCGGTAGCAAAATTGGTTTGGTTGAATTGCCTTGGGCCTTAATGAATCCAGGGGAAACACTTCTGTTACCAAACCCTGGTTATCCGGACTATTGGTCAGGGGCCGCTCTGGGTCGTGTTGTGGTTGAACAGGTGACATTGAAACGAGAAAATGACTTCTTAATTGATTATGATGATATTTCGGCTGATGTTGCTCAGCGGGCAAAATTACTTTATATGAATTATCCGAACAATCCCACTGGAGCTGTGGCGACTGAAGCGTTCTATGAACAAACGGTAAATTTTGCCAATCAAAATCAAGTCGGGATTGTGTCAGACTTTGCATATGGTGCGATTGGGTTTGATGGGCATCAACCGCGGTCGTTTATGCAGACACCAGGTGCAAAGGCTGTCGGTATTGAAACCTATACCTTTTCAAAGACGTTTAATATGGCTGGTTGGCGTGTTGGGTTTGCTGTTGGGAATGCTGATATGATCGAAGCAATTAATGTGATTCAAGATCATTTGTTTGTGTCGCTATTTCCGGCCGTTCAAGATGCGGCAATTGCCGCATTGGCACACTATCATGATGCCAATAGTGCGGTTGCAGACCTAGTGCAAGTCTATCAACAGCGACGTGATGCTTTTATTCAAGCTGTTCGTGCTTATCATTGGGAGCCTTACGTACCTAAAGGGGCTTTTTACGTACTCATGCCAGTACCAGCAGGGTACACGTCGGCAAGTTTTGCTGATTTACTCTTAGAAGAAGCTAATGTGGCAGTGGCTGATGCATCAGGATTCGGGGATGCTGGGGCCGGGTATGTGAGAGTGAGTTTGACAACTGATACCGCACGTTTGGTTGAGGCAGCCCGTCGCATCGGAAAATTATCAGTATTTAATGAGGCATGAAATAGCACAATACCAGGGCAATCCGTTTCCGGATTCCCCTGGTATTTTAAAATCAATCAAAAAAGGGGTTGACGAGAGGGGCGAAAGGCGGTATATTAG
>OIZF01001614.1_pt1 | contig 12624 bp, 10 predicted proteins | sample 1588471 | NCBI WGS metagenome assembly OIZF01 (sample SAMN03283279) | human gut metagenome | biome: human-associated habitat; material: feces | host: Homo sapiens | place: Peru | collected 2012
TATTGAAACAAAAGAAAATGTAGAATTAGAAATAAAAGGAAGACATGATCCTTGTATTGTACAAAGAGCAGTTGTTGTTGTAGAAGCAATGATGGCTTTAGGAATACTTGATATGATGAGGGAATAAGTATGAAAGATTTAAAACAATGCCGAATTGAAATAGATGCAATTGATCAACAATTAATGGGACTTTTTGAAAAACGTATGGCTCTTTCAAAAAGTGTCGTTGAATATAAAATTGAAAATCATTTAGAAATTTTTCAACCTGAAAGAGAAAGAGAAGTTATTGAAAAGAATCTTAATCGTTTAAATAATGATCAATTAAAAGAATATGCAAGATGTTTTATTCAAGAAATGATGACAGTTTCTAAATCTTATCAATCAGATTTATTACCACTTGAATTAGATAAAAATATTAAAACAGACTTTAAAAAAGATCCTGTTGTAGGTTATCAAGGAATTGCAGGTGCTTTTTCACAAAGTGCTGTTGAAAATTTCTTTGGTGAAGGAACAAAGAATATTGGTTATAGAGACTTCGAAGATGTTTATGTGGCTTTAGAAAATGGTGAAATTGATTATGGTGTTTTACCAATTGAAAATAGTTTAACAGGTTCAATTAATGATAACTATGATTTAATTAGAAAATATGCTTTCTATATTGTAGGAGAAACTGCAGTTAATGTCAGTCAATGTTTAATGGCACTTCCAGGGACAAAGATTGAGGATATCAGACAAGTTTACTCACATCCACAAGGATTAGCACAATCAAGTGAATTTTTATATCAACATCGTTATATTGAACAAAGACCATTTCAAGATACAGCCATGGCTGCTAAATATGTAATGGATTCAAAAGATCCAACTAAAGCAGCCATTGCATCACCACTTGCATGTAAACTTTATGGTTTAGAAATGTTAAAAGAAAATGTACAAAATAAGAAAAACAATAGAACACGTTTTATGGTGATTTCTAAAGAATTTATTTGTCCAAAAGAAAGTGACAAAGTTTCTGTTATCTTTACATTACCTCATCAAGTTGGAGCTTTAGATAACATGTTACAAACAATTAAACAAAGTCAAATTAATATGGATCGTATTGAATCAAGACCAATTGAAACACAATATTGGCAATATTATTTCTATATTGATTTTGAAGGAAATATGCATGAAGAAAGAATTCAACGTGCTATTAATAAAATGAAAGCAAATAGTACAACGTTAAAAGTATTGGGAAATTATAAAAGGGCGTAAGAATGAAAAATATTATATTAGTGGGAATCATGGGGTGTGGTAAAACAACCATCTCCAAATTATTATCAGAAAAATTAAAGATGCCAGTTATTGATATGGATAAATATATTGAAAAAAAATATCAATGTACAATACCTGATATGTTTGCCATCTCTGAGGAATATTTTAGGGACAGAGAAAGTGAAGCATGTTTAGATATGGCAAAGCTTGACGGCTATATTATTTCTACAGGAGGGGGAGTCATCAAAAGAAAAGAAAATAGAGACGTTTTAAAACAAGCGGGTACTGTTTTCTATATTGATCGACCTGTAGATAATATTGTAACAGATGTAGAAACAGCTCATCGACCATTATTAAAAGATGGACCAGAAAAACTTTATCAATTATTTGATGAAAGACATCAACTTTATTTAGATAGTTGCCACTATCATGTAAAAAATGATGGAACACTAACGGATATCGTTAATAAAATAGTAGAAGATATAGACTAAATCGTAAGGTTTAGTTTTTCTTTTTTTATTTAAAATAATGTAGCTTAAAAAGGTTTTAAATATTTTAAAAATATCAAAAGATATCGAGATATTACTAAAAAGATACTTCATAAAAGAGTCTAGCATGTGTTGGGAGTTGAATATCAAAGTACAATTGATCAGTGGACGTAAAAAATTGATGCCTAATATTATGATTGTCTTTTATGCAGGTTCTTCTTTTTGGAAGACACCCCAAAGACTACAAGAGATGATGGATAAATCAAAAAGTATGGAAAATATTATAATGATTGGAAATACTTTTTTGTAGATATTAAAGAAATAGATACAACAAAGATTAAAAATTCACAAGTAAGATATCTTGTAGAAGCAGTGCAAGGATTATATGAAGGAGATTATGAAGAATCTAAAAGAATTAATGATGAAAATCGATAAATTCAATTCTCAACAACTTAATATGCTTGTTGAACATATATTTGATATTAGTAATGAAGATGATATTTTACATCTTATCCATTAGCCAAGACGATGAGAGTCTTGGCTTTTTGTATTAAGATGTTTATTTTTTTAATTGATCTTTAACATAAGTTTTAAATAAAGTATAGAAAATAGATGTTAAAGGAATAAATAAAAACATTCCCATGATACCCATTAAATTTCCACCTATGATTACAGCTACAAAGACCCAAATAGAAGGAAGACCTACAGAATTTCCTACAACATGAGGATAAATAAAGTTACCTTCAATTTGTTGTAGAACTAAAAATAAAACAATAAATTCAATAGCTTGGATTGGATTTACAATACCAATCATAATAATTCCTATAAAACATCCAATAAATGCTCCAAAAACAGGAATCAATGCAGTTATTGCAATAACTACTCCCATCAACATAGCGTAAGGCATTTTTAAAATACCCATTGTAACAATAAACATACTTCCAAGAATACAAGCTTCTAAACATTGACATGTAATAAAACTTGTAAAAGTATCACCTGATAACTGAATGATTTTACAAACTTTTTCAGTTTTATCTTTTCCAATAAAAGCAATTGTTGTCTTTTTAAGTTGTCTAGATAATGTTTCTTTAGAAAAAAGAAGATAAATTGAAAAGACAAGACCAATAAAGAAAGTATATAAACTACTTAATGTATTTGATAAAATAGAAAATCCAGAATGAAATAAACTTTGCCAATTATTTATAATTGTTTTATATAAAGCAGATAAGTCAAGATCTAAAGAAATAATAGAATCGATGATATTTTTAAAACTTCCATTCATTATATTTCTATTTTCTTTTAAGAAAATAAGTAGTTGATCATAAGCATTAGGTGCCAATTTAACAATTTCTTTAAGAGAATGGATTAGTTCGGGTCCAATGATAAAACAAATAAGTAATAAAAAACTAACAAATAAAATAAGAGTTAAAATAAATGAAATCATTCTTTTATTTCTTACATTTTTTAATAAACTTTTTTCTAATTGATTTGTAATAATATTTAAAATAAAAGCAATACAAAAACCAACTATAAAAGGAATAATTAATTGCCAAAGATATTGAATAAAACTAAAAACAGACGATAAATTTAAAATAATAGCTAAGATAATACCTGCATAACTTATTAAATAAAAGTATTTTTTTAATTCATTGTCATTTGAAAACATAAAATCACCTCTTAAAAAGTATATATTTTTTATATGAACAGAAAATGAAAATTTGCATAAGTTTGAGATTGTCTTTATAATAAAAAAGTGGGTGACTATATAAATTTAAAAGGGAGGATTTTTATATGAAAAAAATCATTATAACAATAGGAAAGAATAGTCAGACAATTTTTTTATTGATTGTTTTAGTAATTGGTCTTGTGATTTTATTAAATATAATTGCTTTTTTTTATAAAAAACATAAAAATCCTCGCTTTTCTCAAAAAGAATTTTTAAATAATATTTTTTATGAAGATCAAAGTCAAGTATATGTCTTAGTTAGAAAGAAAGATTACAAAGTATTATTTTTATCTTCTCACTTTGAAGAAGTATTTCATATTTTACCAAAACGTATACAAGTTGATATAGAAGTTTTAAAAGAAATTGTAGATGATGATACTTACCGACAATTTTTAAAAGAATATAAGCAATGGAATCAACAAGAACCTTTTAAATATTCTTTTAAAATGAAAGATGAAAATAAATGGTTTATTTTAACAATTACTGCAATAGAACATGGAAAATATCATCTATTTGCTTTTTATGACCATAGTGAAGATGTTTTAAAAGAATTAGATTATTTACAACAAATAGAAACAACTAAAAATGAAAGTGAATATAAAGCTTCATTTTTATCAAGAATGTCACATGAAATTAGAACGCCTATGAATGGAATTATTGGGATGCTGACATTAGCCAGACAATCAAAACAAGATGCTAAACAAGGAAGCTACTATTTACAACAAGCAGAAGATATTTCTAAGTATTTACTTTCACTCATCAATGAAGTCTTGGATATGTCAAGAATGGAAGCAGGAAAATTAGAATTAGAGAGTAAACCATTTAATATTTATCATTTAAAAGCACAATTAAATAATATTTTTAAAGAAACAATTGAAAAGAAAAATATTTTATTTAAAATCGATTATTTTGATTTTGATGTAAAATATTTTATGGGGGATGAATTACGTATTATGCAAATACTTGTTAATCTATTATCCAATGCTAGTAAGTTTACTGATAATGGTGAAATTACAGTAACATTTAGACAAATGTATAAAGAAGATAAGGTTGCAAATATTATGATGCGTGTTCATGATACAGGTAAAGGAATGTCAAGAGAGTTTTTAAGTCATATATTCAGACCGTTTGAACAAGAAGGAGTTGAAATTTCTAAAAAGTACGGTGGTAGTGGACTTGGAATGGCTATTACAGATCAGCTTGTTAAATTGATGGGTGGAGAGATAGTTGTTGATAGTCTTGAAGGTAAAGGAAGCGATTTTACAGTCTTTTTAAATTTACCAGTTGCTCCAAGTCAAGAATATGAAGATGAAAAAGAAGTTGTTGTTGAACAATTTAGTTTTGATAAAAAACGTATCTTATTAGCTGAAGATAATGAAATTAATGCAGAGATTTGTATGAGTGTATTAAATTCTAAAGGAGCGTTTGTCGATCGTGTAGAAAATGGACAAGAAGCAGTTGATACATTTAAGAAGCATGCTAAAAATTATTATGATTTGATTTTAATGGATATACAAATGCCGCAAATGGATGGCTATGAAGCAACGCAAATTATAAGAACGATGGAATCGGGTAAAGCAATTCCTATCTTTGCTTTATCTGCTGATGCATATGTAGAAAATAAACGCTATTCTAAAGAGGTGGGAATGGATGGACATTTTTCAAAGCCTATTGATTTTGATGTAATGGAAAAAGAATTAAGTGAATATTTTTCAAGGAGAGATGCATAATGAAAAAGACATTTAAATTATCAGTACCGTATTTAGGAAAAGCTGTGGTTGTGACGGTTGTTTCTTTTTCATGTGCGATTTCTGCTTATCAACTTTACCAAAACAGTTCAATCTTTTCACCACAATCACAAACTTTAGATTTGAAAAATAATCAAGTTGTTTTTTCAAATCAAAATCAACAAACAAACACAAATCAAAATCAAGATGAAAGTCAATATCTTAATGAAAATCAACAAGCATTAGATAAAATTTCACAAACAAATTTTAATAATTCTCCTTATTTATTTAAAAATCAAGGAAGAGTAGATCCAACAAAAATTTATGGACAAACAGGTATGGGGACAAATGGTGGCAATACGATAGGTGTTAATCCAAATGGAACAACAAATAATGGAAATGTAACTGTTGTCATTCCCGGAACAGGAATGCCTATTGCTACAGGAGATGCAAGTTCAGGCATCGCTAATGATGAAGTAAATAAAAATACAAATCATGAAACAACACCGATTGTTGATCCAGATCCAGAACCAACGCTACCAGATTTATCGAATAATGAGATTTATAAAGATGCCATTTCTTTGCCAAATACAGGAATTGAACAAAAAGAAAATGCAAAATACAATATCCATTTTATGGCTGCAGAAGATTTATATCTTGACAATCTTACAATGCTCTATGATGGTTGTGTGATCACTCCATGGAAATTACTTTGTAATATGGTTGTGATGGTTTCAGAAAGGAAAGAGGGGGATAGCTATCCAACACTTTATAGAATAGAAAATTATAATGATAATTTTAAAATAGGTTCTTATCCTCAATATGCAACAGAAAACTTTAAAGTATCATTTTATTTTAGACTAAATGAATCAAGTCCATGGCAAGAATATATTTATGAATTTAAAGTTGATTATCAGGCACGTATTTCCTTACAAGACTATAATCAACAAGAAATAAACTATTTTTATTTAAAGAAAGATGAAACAGAAGATTTACGAAAATATTACAATTTAATAATTCCAACATATCAAGATTCTACACAAATGTTTATTGGCTGGAAAGAGGAAGATGGTAGTGTTATTGAAGATCAATCTGACTACACAATCACTCAAAAAGGAAGAATTACACTTGTTCCTCAAGAAATGGTAGATTTACCAGAGGAATATATTGTTCAATTACAAGATAAAACGATTTTTTCACCAATATTTGCGACAATTTATGAATATGCTTTTACCAATTATGTTGGAGATTTAAATGCTGATATTCATGTACCAGATGGTATAAAAAAAGTAGAATTAAATGATATTTTTGGAAAAGAATTTAATGGTGATTTTTATATTTCAGAGATCGTTGATGATATTTCTTTTGGTTATGGCTGGACAGGACCTGATTTATATGGAAAGTATATCGTTGATGAAAATAATCCTAATTTTAGTTCAAATGAAGATGGATTATTAATGGATAAATCTCAAACAGTGATTCTTCAAACACCAATAGCTGATGCTATTTATATTCCTGAAGGAGTTACATCAATTAGTAGTTCTATTTCGTGGTATGTTCATGATATTTATTTTGAAGGTAAGTGTTTGATAGATAGCCATTCTTTTTCTAATATTCCTACAGATTCAACAGTTCACGTACCTGATCAATATTATTTAGACTATTTTAAAAAGAGTTATGGAAGTTTTGTAACAAGTATAGTTAATGAAAATAATGAATCTTATGATTATACAGTAAGTAATAATTTGGTTTTTAGTGATGATGAAAAGATACTAGTAAGTACTTTAGATAGTGCAAGTGGGACAATTGTTATTCCTGAAACAGTAGAAAAAATAGCTGATCAAGCTTTTAGTGGAAATAGTGATATTACACAGATTATTTTAACAGGAGGAAATATTGAATTAGGTCATCAAATTTTTAAAGACAGTAGTGTTGAAGATGTGATGATTTTAACTCAAGATATGCCAAGTGTTTATAAAGATACTTTTAGTGATAGTGATAATCTTAAAGGAATTAGTATTGCTAGAAATTATTATCATTTGTATGAATCTAAATGGAGTGATTTATTAGAACCAACAGAGTTTGCTTTATTGAATGAAACCGATTCATCATTAAATGTAAAAGATGGTTTTGAATATTTAGAAATGTATTATCGAGATCGTGCACATGCAACCATTTTATTAAATGCGCCAAGTGATTTAGTTTATTTTGATGAAGATAGTATTCCAGGAGTGATAATTACTGAAATTGGTAAAAATGCTTTTTCAAATTGTAAACAATTGAAATCTGTAAAATTATCTAAACAAGTGGTACAAATTGATAGCTATGCTTTTTATGGTTGTGATGACTTAGAAGGCATTTTCTCAGCTAATACAGATACGATTACAATTCAAGAAAATGCTTTGGAAATAACGGATGGATCCTTTCCTAATCTTCGTTATATTGCCTTAAATGCTAAAAATGCAAATTTTGAAAATTATTATTTACCATCAACGAATCAAAAAATGTTTGTTCCTTATGATGGCGATGGATATTATGGTGGTAATACATATAGTAGTAGTTATTTTTTAGATGAATCTTATGGTGGAGCTATCTTATATGGTTATGCTAGAGGATCAGATCAAGATGGAAATACAATTACAGTGGATAATGAATTTTATTTAATTAGTGCAACAACAGATATTAGTGGAGCTGTTGCTACGAAAGAAGGTACCTTTGAGATTTGTGTGAATGCTTTCGAGAGTGTTCCTATTACATCGATTCAATTAAATATGACAGATGATATGTATTGGATTGATGATTATGCTTTTTATGGAACAAAATTAGAAGGTGAACTTACTTTGCCAGATGGTTTGGGTCCAATAGGAATGGCTGCATTTAGTGGTACGAGTCTTACAAAAGTGACATTTCCAAAAGTTTATGGGAATAATGCAGAGTATCCAGCATGCCTTTGGACAAATAGTTTTGGAAGTACTCTAAAGGAAGTTGTTTTCCAAAATGCTACACCTATCTTACTTTATTATTATGGTGATGGAAATGGCTTTGAATTTGGTCAAGATTTAGCAGATGATTTTCATGTTACACTTTCAGGTGATGCGACAGGTTTAGAACAAACATACATAGATAATTGGAAATATAGTTTTGCAGGATATGAAATATCAGATGCTCAAATTCATGAAAATGAAATTAAAGAAGCAGAAAAGAAGGTTGCAGCATTATTAAATTATGTGGTACCTGAAATAAACGAAAATCAAAATTTAGATAATCAAATAGAAGAGCCTGATACTCAAACAAAAGATGATTCACAAGAAATACAGACAGAGAATAATCAAGAACAAGATGATTCAAATAACAATCAACAAGAGGCTTTAGAAAACGAGGGAGAAGAAAATGATAATTGAGCAATCACAACATATTATTGATGAAATATCAAAAGTATTCATTGGTAAGGATGAAATAATTAAAAAAGTATTAATGACAATTTATGCTGGAGGACATATTTTATTAAATGATACTCCTGGTACGGGGAAAACAACATTGGCGTTAGCTTTTTCTAAAGCTTTAGGTTTGGATTATAAAAGAATTCAGTTTACAACAGATACCTTACCTTCTGATATTGTTGGTTTTACAATGTTAAATAATGAAACTCAAAAATTTGAATTTAGACCAGGGGCTGTTTTTAGTAATTTACTTTTAGCAGATGAAATTAACCGTACATCACCAAAAACACAAGCTGCTTTATTAGAAGCTATGGAAGAACATAATGTGACAGTTGATGGTGTTACTTATGATTTACCTCATCCATTTATTTCAATAGCGACACAAAACCCAATTGGTTCAGCAGGGACACAACCTTTACCAGAATCTCAATTAGACCGTTTTATGGTATGTTTATCGATTGGATATCCTGATTTAGATAAACAAATTGAGATTATTAAATCGCGTCGATATGATAATCCAATTGATAAAATTAAAGTAGTTGCTTCAAAAGAAAATGTTATAGAAGTACAAAACTATTTATCATCTGTACGTATCAGTGATGATGTTTTAAAATATATTGTCTTGTTATGTGAAAAAACAAGAGAAATGCCCCTTATTGAATTAGGAGTTTCTCCTCGTGGGGTTTTAGCACTTGTACAAATGGCTAAAGCACATGCCGTATTAGAAGATCGTATCTATGTTATTCCAGAAGATGTACAAGATGTTTTTTTAGATGTTTGTGCACATCGTTTGATTTTACGTCCACAAGCAAGGGTAGAAGGATTAGATGCCAGAGATATTTTAAAAGAAATTTTAGTGGAAGTGAAACCACCATTGGCTGATTAGATTATGAAAAATAAATATTTTGTTTATGCAGTTATCAATATTCTCATTTTTATTGCATATATTTATTCGACTTATTTCTACTTTTTAGTTATTTGGGCAATAAGTATTTTATTTCCTCTTATGCTTTTCATTTTGTTGAAATTAGAAGCACGTTATATTCAACTTGATCTTCATGGACAAAAACAAGGAGAAGTAGGAAAACGTTTATCTTTTGTATCTGAAATAACAAGTCAATATAGATTACTTGTTTCTGGAAGAATAGAGTATGATTTTGTTTATGAAAATAATACGTTACAAAGTCAAATTAGAAAAAGAATATTTATTCCTTTAGGAATGAAATATTCGAAGAAAGAACATCAATATACAGCAACATATTGTGGAGAAGTAACATTTTCTTATGAAAATATTTATTTATATGATGTATTTGGTTTTTGTCGTGTTTCTTTTCCACAAGATAAAAAACATCATGTTGTGATTTATCCTCATAAGATTCCTATGGAACTGCTTTATAATGAACTTTCAAAACCTTATGAAAATGGTCTTTTACAATATCAATATAAAAAAGGTCCTGATATGTCTGAAATCTTTGATTTAAAACAATATTATCAAGGAGATGATATTCGTCATGTTCATTGGAAATTAACAGCTAAAACTAGACAGATGCTTCTTAAAGAAGGGACACACAATAGTAGTTTTGAAACAGTTTTATTAGTTGATATTGGTTTAAATGATCAAAATGAAGAAGTTGATAAAAAGGTTTTATCAAAAGCATTATCTTTTGCAATGAGTATGTCAGAAGAATTATTACTTAAAAATATAGGTCATTATGTAGCACTTTATGATCATGGAAGTTTTTATTGGTTAGAAATGAATAATGTTCAAGATTACTATACGACATTAGAACAATGGTTTTATAAAGGTGTTTCTTTACAAAACGGAGATGCATTACATCTTTTTATGAGTGAACAGTTAGATTTGATTTTTACAAAAATGATTTATGTTACAGCAGGAAATTTCAATGAAGAAATTTCAAAATTAAATGATTTTTTAAGTGTTAGTGCAATCACTGTAAAAGATCATCTTGAAAAAGTACAAACATCAAAACATCATCAAAATCAATTATATGAATTACCTGTTGATTTAATTGATGAAAATACATATCGTTTTGAAATATAAGGAGGTCAAAAATGGAAAAAAATAAAATTATTTCTTTAAGTACGACCCTCCTTTATTCATTTGTATTAGTGATTAGTTTTTTGTGCTTTTATCATAGTATCGTAGAAAGTTCATGGTTGTTAGAAGTTATTGTCAGTTTATTTGTTTTAATAGGAGTAAATCTTTTATCTTATAAAACAAAAGAGATTATTTTTCCTATAGTGATGACTTTTATTATTGGGATTATTTATTCATTTCAAAGTTTTTATTATGGCTTTTGGGGAATTATAAATTATTGTATTCAATGGTATAATGTTCAATTTGATGATGCTAGAAATCTGATGATGACTAAAGCTATTACAACAAGTCATATACAAGCTTTTAGTTTGGTTGTTATTCTATTTATTACTTATTTTATTTATCGTTCGATAAAAAAAGAAAAAATGATGGGTATTATTCTTATCTTTTCCATTGTTTTTGCCTTTACTTTATGGATTGATCGTTTTTCTTTTATTGGGGGATCACTTTGTATAATCACTCTTTTGATGATTTGGATGTATTACCAAAATAAAGTGATCAATTCAAAAACAGTTCAATGGCTTGTGATTATTTCAATTATTTTTGTGGCTGTAGCGTTACCTGTTTATCAAGATAATTTATCTTTACAACAAATAAAAAAAGAAGTCTTACAACAAGTAGAAGATCTTCGTTATGGTAAAGATAATCTTCCACAAGGTAATTTAAAGCAAGCATCTATAATTCATGAAAATGAAGAAGAACGTCTACAATTAGCTGTTTCACAAAGAAAGAATTTGTATTTAAAGGGGTTTGTAGGGAGTACTTTACAAAATAATCAATGGCAAGATTTAAAAAGAGCAAGTTATAATGGAAAACATGAAGGAATGTTGAAATGGTTAGAAAACAAGAATTTTTCTTCATCTTATCAATATAGTCTTTATGAAAAATTATCTCAATTAGATGATACATCTCAAAAAGTAGAAATTAATAATACAGGAGCTAATAAAAAATATCTCTATACACCTTATTCTGTTTCTAAAAAAGATGTTTCATCATCATTGATTCAAAAAGATCTTAATTTAAAGTCAAATGCTCTCTTTGGAACAAAGAATTATAGTTATACAGAAACATCTTCTGTCTCACCAAGTGAATTGATGACAGGAAGTAACTGGCTTAACCAACCAAATAAATCTCAAAAGAAATATTTAGATACAGAAGCTGTTTATCGACAATTTGTTTATGAAAATTATCAGACAGTTGATCAGGGATTAGAAAAAACGATTGCTCATTTATTTGATCAAGATGAATTTGAAAATACAGGTATTTATTCAATTTCACAGCATATTAGAGATACACTTACTAAATATATGAAATATGATGAAAAAACAAATACTCAAAGTGAAAATGTTCTTGAAGATTTTTTAAATCAAAAGATTTCAGGAAATGATGTTTTATTTGCTTCAGCAGCAGTAGAAGCTTTTCGCCATTATAATATTCCAGCAAGATATGTTGAAGGATATTTATTAAAAAGTGACGCTATTGATGAAGAAGGGAATGCTACTCTTACATCAAAAGATGGTCATGCTTGGGTAGAAGTTTATTTTGATGGTATGGGATGGTTACCTATTGATGTAACACCGGGATATTATTATGATGTTTATACACTGATGAATATGGTTGCTATGCCTCAAGGAGATAATAGTCAGGTAAATATTGAAAAAGGACATGATGATTCTCAAGGATTGGATGATGGTCAAAATAGTGGTTTAATTCATCAAATTGTTGAAAGTGTAGATAGTTTAAAAGATATCTTTTTAGGTGTTATAACGATTGGTTGTCTTATTTTATTTATTTTATGGATTATTTTAGAAATTAGAAGGTTATTATTAAATATTGAGATTAAGCATGCTTAATCTCAATATTTAATAATAAC
>OIZF01001617.1_pt1 | contig 12613 bp, 12 predicted proteins | sample 1588471 | NCBI WGS metagenome assembly OIZF01 (sample SAMN03283279) | human gut metagenome | biome: human-associated habitat; material: feces | host: Homo sapiens | place: Peru | collected 2012
TTGTAGGCCTCCCAAACGTGGGTAAGTCTACACTGTTCAACTGTCTGTCTAGTGCAAAGGCACAGGCAGCTAACTTCCCTTTCTGTACTATCGAACCAAACTTGGGTGTCATCACCGTACCAGATGAGCGACTCAACAAGTTGGCAGAAATCGTTCATCCAGGTCGTATCGTACCAGCTACTTGCGAGATTGTTGACATCGCAGGTCTTGTCAAGGGTGCCAGCAAGGGCGAGGGTCTTGGTAATAAGTTCTTGGGAAATATTCGTGAGTGTGATGCTATCATCCACGTCATCCGTTGCTTCGATGATGATAACATCGTACGTGAGGGCGGTGCTGCCGTTGACCCATTGGAGGACAAGAGCATCATCGACACCGAGTTGCAGCTCAAGGACTTGGAGACCATCGAGTCACAACTTGCCAAGCAGCAGAAGACTGCCGCTGCAGGCAATAAGGACGCCAAGACCATGGTAAAGGTCTTGGAGGCTTACAAGGCTGTATTGGAGCAAGGCAAGAACGCTCGTTCCGTAGGCGAATTTGATACCAAGGAAGAGGAGAAAGCCGCTCACGACTTGTTCCTTCTCACTACCAAACCAGTGCTCTACGTGGCCAATGTCGATGAGGCATCTGCCAAGACTGGCAATGAGTATAGCAAGAAGGTAGAGGCTATCGCTGCCGAGGAAGGTGCAGAGTGCATGGTCATCGCTGCCAAGACTGAGGAAGACATCGCATCGCTCGAAACCTACGAGGACAAGCAGATGTTCTTGGAGGAACTCGGCTTGGAGGAGAGTGGTGTCAACCGACTCATCAAGAAAGCATACGCTCTCTTGAACCTGGAGACCTTCATCACCGCTGGTGAGATGGAGGTGAAGGCATGGACCTATCACAAGGGCTGGAAGGCTCCACAGTGTGCTGGTGTCATCCACACCGACTTCGAGAAGGGTTTCATCCGTGCTGAGGTCATCAAGTACGACGACTATATCAAGTATGGTTCCGAGGCTGCCGTTCGCGAGGCTGGAAAGCTTGGCATCGAGGGCAAGGAGTATGTGGTACAGGATGGCGACATCATGCACTTCAGATTCAATGTTTAATGTGTAATGTCTTGTGTTTAGTTCAACCAACTGTAAACACTAAACATTCGAAACGAAACATTCATATATGATAGCAAATCTGCTCAACTATATCGTATGGGACCCAGACCCCATCTTGGCGCATCTGGGTCCCTTGACCATTCGCTACTACTCCACTTGCTGGCTCGTGGGATTGCTGCTCGGCTACCTGTTGATGCAGCGTCTCTACAAGGAGCAGAAGATAGAGGCAGAGAAGTTTGAACCACTTTTCCTCTACATCTTCATCGGCATCTTGGTGGGAGCACGCTTGGGGCATTGTCTCTTCTATCAGCCGGAGTATTTCCTCTCACAGTGGGATCACGTCATCGAAATGCTGATACCATTCCATCACATGCCCGATGGCAGTTGGAAACTCACGGGCTATGAGGGATTGGCAAGTCACGGAGGCGTATTCGGCATGTTTGTGGCGATATGGCTCTACTGCCGCAACGTGAAGGTAAAGGGCTGGGTGGTGCTCGACAACATGGGCATCTGCTCTGGCATCGCCGCCATGTTCATCCGTCTCGGCAACTTGATGAACTCCGAGATCATCGGCAAGGTGACCGATGTGCCATGGGCATTCATCTTCGTCAAGGAAGACCAATACCCACGCCATCCAGGGCAACTCTATGAGGCTATCGCCTATCTCATCATCTTCCTCCTCATCATCTTCATCTACAAGAAGAAAGGACCGAAGAGCGTGGGCACGGGTCTCTACTTCGGACTATGCCTCACCTTGATATTCACCTTCCGTTTCTTCATCGAATATACGAAGGAGATTCAGGTGGCATTCGAGGCAGGTTTGCCTATGGATATGGGACAGATACTCAGCATCCCTCTCATCCTCCTGGGCATTTGGAGCATCGCCTCCAGCTTCAAGAGAAGTCAGCTCCTAGAAAAATAAAAAAGGACTATCGGCGAAAAGCCAAGGCATGACATCAATCACAGCATGAATAGGCGACAAATGTACATAGGCATCATCTCATTGGTTTGCTGCGCTCTCGTGGCAATCGGGGTAACCTTGCGCCTACGCAAGACCAGCCCACAGAGACCCATCATTGCCAAAAAGACGATAACGCAGAAACCGAAACCACAAGCCGTGGATACCGTCAAGAAGGTGAAACCTACCGTCAAGAAGATGGACTTCAACATCTCTGGCACACTCACCGACACGGATGGCAACGGAGTGGCTGATGTCATCGTGAGTGATGGATATACCTGTGTAAAGACCGATTCCTTAGGACATTATCAGATGAAGCGAGATAGTTTGGCTCGCTTCATCTATTATTCCGTACCTGCCGACTGCGAGGTTCCCACTCATTCGGAAACCGACCGCACGGCTTGCTTCTACCAAACTGTAAGCAACGACAAGAAAGTGTATGACTTCACCTTGACCCGACTTCCCGGTGGCAAGGAAAATCACTATAAGATGATCGTCATCGGTGACCCACAGGTAACCAATGCCTTCAATCCTTATTACACTTCTCCCGATGACAATCCCGTGAAGAAAAGCGACTTGGAGCGATTCACCACGCAGACGATGAAGGACATCAAGACCACCATCCGCAATCTGCCCAACGGCACGCCGGTATATGGTCTCAGCATGGGCGATGACGTACAATATTATGGTGGTTACAACGCCCAGTTAGAGCGCCAGATAAGAGAGGCTTTGGGTTCATCGGAGATGCGTCTATTCTCTGTCATCGGCAACCACGACCAAGACGGCAAAACTCTCTACAAACGCAAGTGGGAGGACAGTTTCGGTCCTACCGACTTCTCCTTCGACCGTGGCGACGAGCACTATGTCTGTATCAACAACTGTTTCTTCACCCGAAAAGGATATTATTCACCTGGCGAACTTCACGCCACGCAAGTGAAATGGCTCAAGGAAGACCTCGCCCTCACTCCAAAGGACAAGAAGGTCATCCTCTGTTATCACATCCCATTCACCTTTGGCAACACACCTTTCAAGAATGCCAAACCAGTGGGCATAGAGACAGAAGAAGGTCACTTTACCTCTTCTCGCCTCTCCTCGCTCCTGGCTCTCCTGAAGGAGTTCAAGGGTGGGTATGAACTCTTCTGCGGCCACACCCACTTCGCCCTCAACCACGAGATAGAATATGAAGGCAAGCACGTGATGGAGCATTGCCATGCCGCAGCTTGTGGCAATATTTGGCAATCCAACATCAATATCTGTGGTACGCCAAATGGCTACTACGTCTATACCTTCAAGGGCACCCAACTGTCTGATTGCTATTACAAGGGCACTTTCTGGGACAAGACCAAACAGATGACCCTCTTCCGTGCCGACACCGACTACAATGGTGAGAGTTATGCGGAGGATTGGAAGTTGGAGAAGGGCAAGCATATCTTGATAGCCAATGTCTTCAACGCCGACTCCCGTTGGAAGATATATGCCTTGGAAAATGGCAAGGAGTACCCGATGAAACGTCTGAGCAGCAAGAATCAGGATGCCTTTGCCACGGGTTATCACCACAAGTACATCCAGTGCGCTCCTTATCGCTTCATCAGCAAGCAGAATGGTTATCTCTTGATGAATCACCTCTTCTATTATGAGCCTACCTCGCCAGATGCCCACATCACCATCAAGGCTATCGACCCATACGGTCATATCTACACGGGTAGCAGCTCCGAGGTCATCACCGCTCCTTTTGCCAACTTCGCCCACTACTACAAGAGTGAGAAATTATCTCCCCAATAATATCTTCTTGATGTCGTTGAGCTTGTTCAAAGCCTCAACAGGTGTGAGATTGTTGACATCCAAGCCGAGTATCTCATCACGTATCTGACAGAGCACAGGATCATCGAGCTGGAAGAAACTGAGCTGTACGCCATCCTTCGGTTCGTCGAGATGCTGCACATTCGGCTTGCCAGCACCTCCTACTCCCTCATTGTCATCCTCCAACTGCTTCAAGATGACATTGGCACGATTCACGATGCTGCGAGGCATACCAGCTATCTCCGCCACATGAATACCGAAGGAGTGCTCACTGCCGCCCGGTTCCAACTTACGTAGGAAGATAACCTTGCCATCTACCTCCTTCACACTCACATTGAAGTTCTTGATGCGAGGGAAGTTCTTCTCCATCTCGTTCAACTCATGATAGTGAGTGGCGAAGAGCGTACGAGCTTGCGCCTTCTTATGCTCATGCAGATACTCCACGATAGCCCAAGCGATGGAAATGCCATCGTAGGTGGAAGTACCACGACCCAACTCATCGAAGAGCACCAACGAGCGTGGCGATACATTGTTCAAGATATTCGCCGCCTCAGTCATCTCCACCATAAAGGTTGATTCGCCCAAGGAAATGTTGTCGCTCGCTCCCACACGAGTGAAAATCTTATCAACCAAGCCCACTCTTGCGCTCTCTGCCGGCACGAAACATCCCACTTGGGCTAACAGTACAATCAGTGCCGTTTGACGCAAGAGAGCCGATTTACCAGCCATGTTAGGACCCGTAATCATCATAATCTGCTGTTTCTCGGTATCAAGCAGCACATCGTTTGGCACATATCGCTCGCCCAATGGCAACTGAGTTTCTATCACAGGGTGACGACCTTGCTTGATGTCGAGCACCTGGGAATCGTCAATAACAGGACGCACATAGCGATTCTCATCCGATGCCTTGGCAAAAGAGAGAAGGCAATCCATACGAGCGATGAGATTGGCATTGATCTGAATCTGAGGGATATACTCCTGCATGGCAGCTATCAACTCATTGAAAAGCTGTGCTTCCAATATCAAAATCTTCTCATCAGCTCCCAATATCTTTTCCTCATATTCCTTCAACTCTTGGGTAATATATCGCTCGGCTTGCGCCAAAGTCTGCTTGCGAATCCAGTCGGCTGGCACCTTGTCCTTGAAGGTATTGCGCACTTCGAGGTAATAGCCGAAGACATTGTTATATCCCACTTTCAAACTGGAGATACCCGTCTTCTCGATCTCTCGCTCCTGTATCTTGAGCAGATAATCCTTGCCGTGGCGACTGATGGAACGAAGGTCATCCAACTCAGCATTATAGCCATCGGCGATGACATCGCCCTTGTTGACCAACTGTGGTGGGTCGGGCTGAATCTCCTTGGCGATACGGTCTCGCAGCGTCTCACAGAGGTTGAGTTGGTCGCCCACTCTCTGGAGGGCTTCGTTCTTGGCATGTTCGCAGGCAATCTTGATAGGTTGGATAGCCTCCAGGGCATTCTTCAACTGCACTACCTCACGAGGTGATACTCTGCCTACAGCCACCTTGGAGATGATACGCTCCAAGTCGCCGATGCGATGGAACTGGTCATCGAGGAGCTGACGGAACTCAGGCTCCTTGAAGAAATACTCCACGATGTCGAGTCGCTCATTGATGGGTTTAACATCCTTCAGAGGGAAAACAAGCCATCGACGGAGCATACGACCACCCATTGCCGTCACCGTTCGGTCGATGACATTGAGAAGCGACGAACCATCATCCTGCATCGGAGCCACCAACTCCAAGCTGCGGATGGTAAAGCGGTCCATGCGCACAAATTTATCCTCCTCGATGCGAGAGAGAGCCGTGATATGCTTGATTTGGGTATGCTGAGTAATCTCCAAGTATTGCATGATGGCACCGCTAGCGATGATACCATTCTTCAGGTGCTCCACACCGAAACCTTTCAGCGACTTCGTCTTGAAATGAGACAAGAGTTTCTGTCGGGCGGTTTGCTCGGTGAAGACCCAGTCATCCAACTCAAAGGTACAATACTTGGTACCAAAGTTTTGCTCAAACTTCGACTTCATGGCACGATTATAAAGCACCTCTTTCGGCTGGAAGTTGCCCATCAACTTCTCTACATAGTCGGGCGTACCCTCACCGGTGAGGAATTCTCCCGTAGAGATGTCGAGGAAGCTCACGCCACAAGCAGCCTTACCGAAGTGGACGGCAGCGAGGAAGTTGTTCTCCTTGTAGTTCAAGACGTTGTCGCCCATCGCCACACCCGGAGTCACCAGTTCGGTAATACCACGCTTCACCATCTTGTCCATCTGGCTCAAGCCTTTCTTGCCCTTGATTTCCTGACGCTTCTTCTTTGGGTCCTCCAGTTGGTCGCATACAGCCACACGCTTGCCAGCCCTGATGAGTTTCGGCAAGTAGGTGTCGAGTGCATGATGAGGGAATCCAGCCATCTCTGCCCCACCAGCTGAACCGCCATTGTTACGGCGAGTCAGCGTGATGCCGAGCACTTTGGAAGCCTCTATCGCATCTTCGCAATAAGTTTCGTAGAAGTCACCACAACGGAAAAGCAACAATGCTTCGGGGTGCTTGGATTTCATCTCGAAGAATTGTCGCATCATCGGCGTAAGACCTTTATTATCGTTTGCCATTGTTTTATAATCCTTTATCTTTTAAGTCGTTTTTATATTCTTTATCTCCAATATTAGAGAATCATTATTAATATGAGAGTCACCCACAATACTCATCCTTGAACCAAAGACGATAGATGGGATCCACAAAAACGAAATCATCCTTTTGCTTCTCTATAATATCTCTATTTTGCAGCGTTTTCTTGTTCTTTACTATCGTATTGGGATTGCCCAAATTATAGATTTGCTTCACTGCCTGCGAAGCAAAGTGCTGTTCACCATCACAAATAGCCTTTAGCATCTCTATCTGGGTAGAACTCAGATTCTCCGTATCATTCTGAAACATAGGTGTATTGATGTTCAATACCTGTTTCAGCCCCAAAGCAAATACATCTTCTGTTACTTCTTGGGATGTAAAACTCCAGATAAAATAACAAAGTTGCTGGAGATACCAAGAATGGCAGCTCACCGTATCACAGATTTTATCAGCAATCTCCGCAGAAATCGTCTTTCCTGTTTTCTCAAAAGAAGTCTGGATAAACGGAATCCAATGCTCCTTCGCAATCTTCTGCATAAAGAAAACCTGACCAAAGCGATAGAAAGGACTATTGGAGTTGTTGAAAATATTGAGCATCATATTGCGCTTGCTACCATATAGGCAGTAAGAAGTAAGCTGTTGCTGTTGCCATACCGAGCGCATCTTGCCCTCCATATCCTTATACTCTGGCAGATTAGCCAACTGCTGGAATTCATCAATGCACACGATGATTTTAATACCCTTTTCCTTTGCCAACATCTCTGGCAACTGAAGAATGGTCATCTTATCACGTTCTTGCGGCACAAACTTCAAGTCAAAAGCCACAAAGTCTGTCACTTGATCATTTACAACGATTTGAGGAATCACCCCTGTCAAGAATTTCTTGGCATCCTCTATCCAACGCTCCATTTTTGACGAAGCGCAAGCAATGACCTGACTGGCAAAAGTACGATAGAATTCTGCTTCCGACCCGATACTAAAAGCATCTATATAACATACCCTTACATCCTGTCTTTCCGCACACAATTCCGTCATCGCCTTTTTGACAAGCGATGATTTTCCCCATCTGCGTGGCGAGATGAGCATCACATTGATATGAGAGGACAATAGCTGTTTAAGCATTGCCCTATCTTCTTTGCGGTCGATAAAATTATCTTCTGTCGCCAATGTGCCAAACTGAAATGGTGATTGATATGCTGTCATATTCCTTCAAATTTGCCCCAAAATTACAAAATATTACCCAAAGGTAAGTTACCCTAGGGTAATATTTAGCGTTTTTTCACCTGCTCTTTTCCCATTTTGTTAATTATAACTAACAAAAGCGCAATTTTCATTAGTTTTATTAAGTATGCCAAACAAAAATGGTATTTTTGCCAAAAGTTTTAAGTATAACCTAAAATCCGCAGTCATATAATTTAAGATTTTTTATAAGCACCTGAGCAACAAAATGTTGCTCAGGATTTTACCATATCAAAAATTTCACTTATCTTAGTGATGCAAAAAATAAAAACAAATAAAATTTTGAATGACATGACAAAGGTACAAATAAAACCCGAGAAATTCACGCCTTTTGGTGGACTTTTTTATGTTGCGAACCAATTTATGCATCATATTATGCCACATGTGGACAATTATCTTGGAAGAAGGAGCCAATTGGTGGGCTATCAATATGGTGAGATACTTCTCACAATGGCTAGCAATTTCTTCAGTAGTGGCAACCTATAATTATTCCAAAACAAAAATGCTACAGAAATGAGAGATTGGGGGCAAAAGCTGCTGTTTTGCGCCTACACTCCTACAAAAGTCGTTGTCAGAGAGTACAATCAAGCGGTTATCCTCGTCCCAGTACATCTCACGAGTAGTATTCGTAGAGTCATTTGTTACCAGCGTTGGATTACCGTTGGCATCATAAGTGTAATGATCGTGACCAATCTGCGTTGGAGCCGTCGGATGGTTACTGTCCTCATACTTATAAGCAAAGTTATAAGACCCGGCTGTCGTCGTTGAGTCCACCTTCTGTACCTTCGTCAGTGGTTCACTCATCCGTCCGAACGACATCACCATGTCATACGATGCACGCTTGGCCTTACCACTGGCATACACCAAACGATTTAAATCATCGTAGGTATAGCTGTGTTTGAACATACCACCGAGCTGGGAAGGATTCCCTTTTGATAGCGATTGTGTATCCATCTTAATCTGAATTATTTTCCTCTATAGAGGGAGGAGATGGTAAATAAACCAAGGTATCTTTGAAATGTTTATTTTTTATTATTATCATTTTGTTACTAATTCTTGTTACTGCATATCCTATTCCGCCTATATTTAGAATAGAATCATCAATTACTGACCATTTCTCAACAAGCATAACATCACCTCCATTATATTTTTTCATAGTGTTACTTCTATATGGTCTTATAAAAACAGACCATTTTCCACTTCTGTCAAAATAATAAATTGTCTGAGATTTGCTCTCATCTGATAATTTTAACCAATATTTGCAATCTTGACCTGCAACAAGTACCTGTAATTCTCTTTTTTTACATGATGACAACATGAGTATTGTTAAAATGCACACTAAATATTTTGTCATGTTCTCACTGTTGATTAATTTTAATATTAAATCCTGCAGTATCACTTGAATATCGACTAAAAGATAAACTAAAGCCACTTCCCTTTATTGCCTTATTTGCTTTTTCTATAAGTGTAAATACTCGTTTATCATTTACACCATCTTCAATAATAGCATCTTTAAGATAAGAAGCCATTGAGTTAAGTACAGCTTCTTTGAAATCACTTGTTGTTTTGCTAAAAGAAGCATGCTCCAATTGTGCAGAATACACTTTTGCATGTTCAAAATTTGTAATATTTTTAAAACCATGTTTCCCCTTTTTATGGGTATTCTCATGAACTAATGTATTCACTAAATTATATGTATTTGATAATAAGCTTGATATTTTATTCTTATACTTATTGACAAATATGTTATTCCCCTGATTAAAAGCTAATACTTTTGAATTATTATTCACTGAAAGCCCAACTGTGCCGATTGGATTATTTCCTATAGGGTTGCCTCCTTTTGCATAGTATGAAATTCCTATTTGGGCTGCATAATGGCCAATGATATTTGCAACAGTTTGTCTATTAGCCTTATTCCCTAAATCCAATCTTGTTATAAGAATAGGTTTTCCACTAACCATAACGTATATATTATTGGTTCGTCCACTATTTTTCACAAGGATTCCCCCAAAATTAAAAAAATTATCCCTACCATCAGGATCAACTAGCTTTATAGGATTACCATGACAATAAATATATGCTCCTATATTTGGATATTTTTCCATCATCGGGTCTACTCCATACCAAATACTCGTAATAGGATTCATATACCTCGCCCCATAATAATACAGTCCCGTTTTCTGGTCTAATTCCTTACCATTGAACTTATACGGCATATCCTCAGATGATGTATGTTCATCCACAAGCAGTTCACCGTATGGCAGGTAGGCATCGTAGGTCATATCGTAGACCGACGGCTTTGTGCCGTTGCGCATCGTGGTGCTCATGCTGCCCGAGCCGTTGTTGTCGTAAATAGCCTGCTTTACAGAGACGAGTGCGGGGAAATATACCATCGCGTCAGTCTGCTGTTTGAGCTCGTAGGTATTCTGCGTGCCTTGCAGTTTGTTGCCTGCTGCATCGTAGAGCGTCTTGGCAGTAACAAGGTCGTGCATGTAGAAGTGGCGGTTGTGTCCGTATTCTGCCACCTGCTTGCGGTACACGGTATTGTTCTTCTGGGTGACATTGATGATATTGGCATAAGATACTTGAAAGTCTTTGATGTAGACTTGAAATAGTATGTCGATTATCCACCTCCCTATTTGGAATCCAAAAATAACTTATCCACACATCCCTTCAGGTTCTTGATAAATATACTTAACATTTTGGGAAATATGGAATTTTAACTTGGGAATAAGACAATCGCTTTCTTTTAAATCATTTACATCAACAACGTACTCGAAGCTCATCCGCTTTATCACATCCCTGGGGGGCAAATTATACACGCCTAAATCCCGTAAATGTGACTCCATTAATCGGACACAAATGCTAATGCTATCTCCACTATTTAGCACACTTTTATTCTGCCAATAATAAGCACCCACTATTACATTGTGATTCGTTGGAGATGAAACTTTTATAAAAGAATGATACTTATTTCCTCTCTCATCGCTAATAGGAATAAAAAAGTTTCTCCAACTCATATTCTTAATTTTAAATACGACATTTATTTTTCGTGAATATTCTATATGAGAATGAGCAGGATTATATTTTAGGGGATAATTGTCCACTACTGCTACTAATTCAGCTGGTAACTCCATATTGGATTGACAACCTGTTAATGTTATTGCTATGAAAATAAATAACGCACAGTACACTTCTTTATTAGTTATCATGATCTAATGCCATTTTATTAATGTTTATAATACTCTGAGGGAATATTCTTTTCTAAATACTCATATAATTCTCTGAGGGCTGGTGTTGTTTGTTTCCAAGAAGGATGCCTTCGTTGCATTTGAAGTATCTTCCAATGCTGAGAGCTACCTATTCCCAAGAGTCCATGCCCTTTGAATTCATGAACTCCAAGGATATTTTCTACGTTTGATTCTGTAGAAAGGTATGCTCTTCTTCCAGCGTCTCCTTGTGGATGAACATATACTGTCAGTTGTATTTTTCCATTCTCTTTCCTTGTTTCAGCTATCGGGGCATCCGACCAAGGTATTACGGCATCATGATTATAAGTTCCACCTAATTCATATTGTGGTCCGTCTGATTTGAAACTGCATTATTTTTAAGCTTACTTGTGTCATAGCCTTTTCTATATAATACATTTGTATATACTCGTGAATAAGCTTGCGGTGATAGGGAATGATTTTTGTCGTCTATTTTTATTCGTCCCCAAACCTTATAGTACGTTTTGTTTCTTGAGCCTCCAATAATTTTATAGTTGGATATGATATAAATATTATCTGTTCTAACTGTATTTGTAAAAACGTAAGTTCCGTCTTTTGTATAATGCTCATGCCCTATCTGCGTGGGAGCGGTGGGGTGATTGCTATCTTCGTACTTATACATGAAGTCGTAAGACTGTGCTGTCTTTGTGGAGTCCACCTTTTGAACCTTGGTAAGTGGCTCGCTCATGCGTCCAAAAGTCATCTGCATGCTGTAACTTGCCAGCTTGGCCTTACCACTTGTATATACCTTTTACTACACATTTTTCAATATTGTTTATGAGCAGATATTATGGTGTACGAAATCCCATTCAGCAAGGAATATTGGATTAATCCTTTTTCTTTATCCCATATCACACTCTTTAGGCCAATGTGAGGTTGATCTCCTTTATTTCGTTCCATTTTCTTGATATCCATGCTAATACAATTTTTAAAGCATTGTCCCTGTATGTTTATGGCATTTACATGTATTTTTTTATTTATCCAACTCCATTCACAAAAATTACAGCTACTTCTTAATGTCCCCAATTTAGCTATTCGTTCTATCTCGAATCTTATTAAAAAGGTATCTGTAAAGTGTATTAGTGATAAATCAACTGTGGCAAAGCCATAAAACTCATTATCCCCTTCTAACCAATTTTGTCCTTCTGTGTCGAATATGAATGTATTCTTTGGATTATATATTTGAACATCTTTCACAATTACGGTATCTATATTATTCTGATTGGAGAGATAATAAATTGTGTCGTTTGCTTTAAAATGATTAATCCACAACAAGTCATCTTCTGTTAATTTCACTTTTTTGCAGTATGGCAACCCACAACCTACTGGTAGTAGTAGCAATATAAAAAATAAATATTTCATCATTTTGAGGGATAATAGTAATTGTAAAAATTATCAATTGAGTGACCAGCAATGAAGCTCGTATATACAGGAATGGATGTACCTGGAGCTTTTATCCCGAATAGCCTTTGCCCTATTGTAACAAAATCTCCTCCGATACTTGTTGTAGAAAGACGACCTCCTATTAGGCTATAACCTATAGGAATTGATGTTGCTATATAATTTGTCACATTACTTGCATTACCTTTTAACGTAGAGCTAACAATAGCTG
>OIZF01001627.1_pt1 | contig 12558 bp, 10 predicted proteins | sample 1588471 | NCBI WGS metagenome assembly OIZF01 (sample SAMN03283279) | human gut metagenome | biome: human-associated habitat; material: feces | host: Homo sapiens | place: Peru | collected 2012
ATTTTTAACGCTTCAGAAAATACATTTGGTGCGTTAGATAATTCTGATATGACGTTTGGGGATGTCCATACTGAAACGGGTGAAGTGGTCCCATTGACGAACGGACTTTATAGTTTGTTGTTGGAATCGCAGTCACGTGAATTGCGCCAAGAAGCCTTTGAAACATTGTATGACAGCTACATTGCGTTACAAAATACGTTTGCGTCAACGCTATCTTCCCATGTCAAAGGCCATAATTATTTAGCAAAAGTACGCCATTATCGTTCGGCGCGTGAAGCGGCAATTTTGCCACATAGCCTGCCAACGTCAGTATTTGAAACGTTACGTGAAACAGTCGATGCCAATTTGCCATTGCTGCATCGTTTTGTGTCTTTGCGTAAACAAGTTTTGGGTGTTGAAGATGTCCATTCATACGACCTCTACGTGCCGTTGGTCGATGAGATTGATTTTGATGTCACTTACGACAAAGCCAAAGATATTGTCTTGGCCGCTTTGGCACCATTGGGGCCAGATTATATTGCGGTGGTCAAAAAAGCCTTTGACGAACGCTGGATTGATGTGGTGGAAAATAAAGGTAAGCGTACTGGGGCCTACTCAAGTGGGACTTATGACACGAATCCCTTTATTTTATTGAATTGGCAGAATAACTTGAATAACGTTTACACCCTAGCTCACGAAATGGGGCATTCGGTGCATTCTTATTTGACACGTCAAGCACAACCTTATCACTATGGGGATTATCCAATTTTCCTGGCGGAAATTGCGTCAACGACCAATGAAAGTTTGTTAACGGATTATTTGTTAAAGACGAATGATGATCCGAAGTTCCAAGCGTATGTGTTGAATCAATATCTTGATGGCTTTAAGGGGACGGTGTTCCGCCAGACTCAATTTGCTGAGTTTGAAGATTGGATTCATGAACAAAGTGCTGCCGGTGTTGCACTAACGGCTGATACCATGAGTACCTACTATGCGGCCTTGAATCAGAAGTATTACGGACCAGATCTCTTCCCAGACGAAGCCATTGCTTACGAATGGGCGCGTATTCCACATTTCTACTATAACTATTACGTTTACCAATATGCGACGGGTGAAGCCGCCGCAACAACCCTGGCTGATCGCATTTTGAATCAAGATGGCGCTGAAGCGTATAAAGATTACCTGAAGGCGGGCGCTTCTGATTATCCATTGGCTGTTATCAGCAAAGCAGGGGTTGATATGACACAAGCAGACTATTTGAAGCAGGCTTTTGGTGTGTTTGAAAACCGTCTCAATCAGTTGGAAGACTTGTTAGTGCATAAGTAATCACATTGAACTGTCTGATACGTTTGCCGTGTTTATGGTAAAATGATAAGACAATAAATGGAGAATAGTAACATGCAAACGACACCACCCGAAGAATTAGTGACCGTTGCGCTGGCAGCGCTTGACGAAACGTATACCCCATATTCCCATTTTCCAGTGGGCGCGGCGTTATTGACAGCATCAGGCACGGTGTTTAAAGGCATTAACATTGAAAATGTCTCTTTTGGACTGACCAACTGTGCAGAACGAACAGCTATTTTTAGTGCCATGGCAGCTGGTCACCGTCAGTTCACCGGATTAGTGGTTGCGGGACGCACCAATGAACCAATTGCCCCTTGCGGGGCTTGTCGTCAGGTGATGGTCGAACTTTTTCCAGCCGACATGCCAATTTGGTTGATCAATGATACTGGCAAAAGTGTACAAACGACGATTGCTGACTTAATGCCAGGGTCATTTAACGCATTGGCGTAGCATTGTGTTGCAACGCCACCTAATAGAACTGACTTGAAGGAGAGCCTATGCAAAAGCAAAAAGTACTCGTGTTTGACGGTACCGCACAAGCCGCCATTGACTATTTAAAAGCCAATGATTTAGAAGTGGTTTCAAATCCGCAACAAACAGATGCGGATTTTCTAGCAGCCGCTGATGTGGATGCGGTGATTTTAATGATGCATCCGTTGACAGAAAACCTCTTATCACAAATGCCAAATCTTAAAGTGATTGCGCGTTATGGCGTGGGCTATGACAACGTCAACTTAGCTGATGCCACGGCACGTGATATTGTGGTAACCAATACACCGGGCGCTAATGCGACAGCGGTTGCTGAAACGGCTATCATGCATATGTTGATGGCTGGGCGTTATTTCTATCAACAACGGCAGAGTATTACTGATCCAACGGTACCCAATGGTACTGGCCAAGAAGTGTCCCATAAGACGGTTGGGATTGTTGGATTTGGGGCCATTGGTCAAAAAATAGACGATTTGTTGACTGGATTTGATGTAGAAGTGCTGGCTTATGCCCGTCATGATAAGCCCGTTAAAAACGGTCGTATGGCGACGTTAGACGAGATTTATACGCAGTCGGACTATATCATCTTGGCGTTGCCAGCAACGCCAGCAACGCAACATATGATTGATGCAGCGGTGTTCAAACAAATGAAACCGAATGCTGTGTTGATTAATATTGCGCGCGGTGCAGTTGTGGACGAAGCGGCCTTGATTACAGCTTTGCAGACAGGAGAAATTGCTGGTGCGGGACTGGATGTGGTTGCTGTCGAACCAGTTGAACCAGATAACGTGTTGTTAACGCTGCCAAATGTTTTTGTCACGCCTCACGTCGCGGCAAAATCAATTGAAGCATTTGATGCGGTTGGCTTAGCCGCAGCCCAAGATGTTGTGCGTGTCTTAAAAGGCGAACAAGCCAAAAACCAAGTGAATGCATAAAAAAACACGTCACCCGTTTTAGGTGACGTGTTTTTTATTCAGGTTTGTGGAGCGACACGGGGAGTGTCTCCAGATCAGGTAACGCTTCTTGATTAATTTCGGCAAATAGCACATCAATCAAACGTTGTGCAGCTTCATGAATGGGTTGAATAATAGTTGGCAAATCAGGGTGGAGTTGTTGCACAATTGGCGAACCATCATAACCCGCGACAATGACATCTTCTGGCACACGAATATTGGCACTACGCAAAGCATTTTGTAGCTGGACAGCCATCATATCGTTGTAAGCGAAGACGCCATCAATATTTTCTGCCACAATTAAGTCCACAATGGCAGCCATTTCTTCAGCACTGGCGAATTCATTTGAGTTGGAATTGATGTTGTATTCGATGAGCGCACTTTTATTGGCAATGGCATCGGCAAAGCCAACATAACGTTGTGCGGTTGGGGATGCTGAAGGGTCATTGTCGCATAATACGAGCAGCTTTTTAGCCCCTTGTGCGACAAGATATTCACCAATAAGGTAGCCACCACGATAGTTGTCTTCTTGAACAATTGGAATATTATCGGCTAAATGACGGTCATACGAAACGATTGGCAGAAAGTTATCCTGATAACTGGCGATGCCAAGGTTATGGGATGACGTAATGATCCCTTCGACTTGATTGGCCGCTAACATTTGCAAATATTGTTGTTCTTTTTCAATGTTATTGGCACTGGTCGCGATAATCACTTTGTAGCCTTTTTCAAATAAGAGTTGTTCGATTTCAGTGGCTAAAGCGGTAAAAAAGGGGTTTTGAATGTTAGGGAAAATTAAACCGATAAACTGTGAGGACTTGCCCTGTAGTGAGCGCGCCATGGCATTTGGTTGGTAGTGCAACTCGCGCATGGCGGCATGAACTTTATCAATCGTTTTTTGGCTCAAGGAACCATAATTATTAATTACGCGTGATACTGTTGTAATTGAAACGCCGGCCAATTCGGCGACGTCACTTAATTTTGCAACCATTGGAACCTCCGTCTACTGCTAAAAATTGTGTTGCATTTTTAATCACTAAGCACATTCTATTATACACTTTTTCGCGATAAAACTTTTAGCAAAAAAATGATTAACGCTTGACAAAATATTTAAAAAGGTTAACATGGTGTTATAAGTTAAAATAATCACAAGGAAAACGGAGCGGAAAATATGGAAGCATTAGTGTTGACTGGTATTAAGTCACTGGAATTGAAAGAAATTGCACAACCTGAAATTAAGCCGAATGAAGTTAAAATTCACACAGCGTTTGCTGGTATTTGTGGCACAGACCACGCCTTGTATGCTGGTTTGCCTGGTTCTGCACCAGCTGTCCCACCCATTGTTTTAGGCCACGAAAATTCAGGTGTGGTTGTTGAAGTGGGTTCAGAAGTTACCAACGTTAAGGTCGGTGATCGTGTCGCCGTTGACCCAAACATTTACTGCGGTCAATGCAAGTACTGCCGGACTGGACGCCCAGAATTATGTGAACATCTATCAGCTATTGGGGTGACACGTGATGGTGGCTTTGAAGATTATTTCACAGCACCTGCCTCAGTTGTTTACCCAATCCCAGACAATGTGTCATTGAAGGCCGCAGCCTTGGTTGAACCTATTTCTTGTGCTGTTCATGGTATTCAATTGTTGAAGGTATCACCTTATCAAAAGGCCTTGGTCATTGGTGATGGTTTCATGGGACAGATATTTGTCCAACTTTTGCAAGCTTATGGCATTCACGAAGTTGATATCGCTGGGATTGTCGATGAAAAGTTAGCAATGGCTAAGGATAAGTTTGGTGCAAAGCGGACATTTAATACAATGTCCGGCGACAAGATTCCTGACGGCGAATACGATATCGTGATTGAAGCGGTTGGTTCACCAAAGACACAAGAAGCCGCTATTGAAGCCGCTGCACGTGGTGGTCAAGTTTTGATGTTTGGTGTTGGTGGTCCAGACGCTACATTTGAAATGAACACGTATGAAGTCTTCCAAAAGCAATTGACCATTCAAGGGTCATTCATCAATCCAAATGCCTTTGAAGATTCATTGGCTTTGCTTGCTTCAGGCAAGTTGGATGTTGAACCATTGATTTCACACGAATTGGATTATGCCACTGTAGAAGACTTTTTGAATGGCAAGTTGGGCGTTGTGTCAAAGGCTGTTGTTAAGGTTGGCGGTGAAGAAGCGTAATTGATCAGTGATGCGTCAAAGTATCTGATGCCTTGACGCGGATTGCGTAAGGAGACAAATATGGCATTTTCAGATTATTATTCAGGGTTGCAACACGTTGGTATACCAACGCATGATTTAGCGGCGGCTGAGGCTTTCTGGACAAAATTAGGGTTTACTAAAGTCGGTGATTTCCCAGTCGGTCAAGTCATTTTTATGCAACGCGACAACCTTGTGATTGAAACGTGGTATCAAGAGACTGTTGCGAACCAACCGGGGGCCATTAACCATTTGTCATTAGATACGACAGATGCCGAAGCGGCCTTTGCAGCGGCCAAGGCTGAAGGTTTTGACCTGATTGATTCAGAAGTGCAACAACTCGCCTTTTGGGATAAGGGGATTAAATTCTTTAATATCCAAGGTCCTGATGGCGTCATTGTAGAATTTTGTGAAATTGTAAAATAAAAAAGTTGGCGTGATTGCGCGCCAACTTTTTTTATTTTCAGTCAGTGCTTAGGGCGCGTGTGTTTTCATGAGGGTTTCTGAAAGGGGCGAAAATCACCAATATTATTTTCTTGAATTAATTCTGATAAACGCTTGACACTAGCGATTTAAATCGCTTAAACTAGTCATGTAAGCGCTTAACAAAACAATCAAATAAGGAAATGATATGACAATTCAAAATAAAGCGATGTTAATTACATACGCTGATTCCCTTGGGAAAAACATTAACGAACTGCATCAAATTTTAAAATCACATTTTGGTGAAGCTATTGGTGGCGTTCATTTATTGCCATTCTTTCCTTCAACGGGTGATCGTGGTTTTGCGCCATCCGATTATACACGTGTTGACGCGACATTTGGCGATTGGGCGGATGTTGAAGCGCTTGGGGAAGACTATTACCTCATGTTTGACTTCATGATTAATCATATTTCCCGCGAGTCTGTGATGTATCAGGATTTTAAACAAAATCATGATGCGTCACCATACCGTGATTTCTTTATCCGTTGGGAAAAGTTTTGGGACAAAGCCGGCCCGAACCGGCCAACCCAAGCCGATGTAGATTTAATTTATAAGCGAAAAGACAAAGCGCCCATTCAGCCGATCACTTTTGCTGATGGGACAACGGAACATTTGTGGAACACGTTTGGTGATGAGCAAATTGATATCGATGTCAATTCAACGGTTGCCAAGGCCTTCATCAAGCAAACGCTTGAAGACATGGTGGCCCATGGGGCTGATTTGATTCGTCTGGATGCATTCGCTTATGCGATTAAAAAGATTGATACGAATGATTTCTTTATTGAACCAGAAATCTGGGATTTGTTGCATGAGGTGCGCGACATTTTGGCCCCATTAAACGCTGAGATTTTGCCCGAAATTCATGAGCATTATACGATTCCAGAAAAAATCAACGCCCACGGCTACTTCACTTATGATTTCGCCTTGCCAATGGCGACGCTGTATACCTTATATTCTGGTCAAACCAAACGTTTGGCCGATTGGCTCAGACAATCACCGATGCGACAGTTTACGACACTAGACACGCATGACGGGATTGGGGTGGTTGATGCGCGGGATATTTTGACAGCCGATGAGATTGCTTATGCCTCGGAAGAACTCTACAAAGTTGGCGCCAACGTTAAGAAAACGTATTCTTCAGCGGCCTATAACAATTTAGACATTTATCAGATTAATTCAACCTACTATTCTGCGCTGGGCAATGATGATGCGGCCTACCTACTGAGTCGTGTTTTCCAAGTTTTTGCACCAGGCATTCCCCAGATATACTATGTCGGGCTGTTGGCTGGGGAAAATGATATCGCGTTGTTAGAGTCGTCAAAAGAGGGGCGCAACATTAACCGACATTATTACACAGCCCAAGAAGTGCATGAGACGGTTGCGCGCCCTGTGGTAGCGGATTTGTTAGAATTGCTCACTTGGCGTAATCAGTTTGCCGCTTTTGATTTGGACGGAACGATTACGGTGACAACACCGTCAGACAATGAGCTTAAAGTTGTGCGAACTGATCGCAGCGGCGAACACGTGGCCACACTAGTGGCCAATGCGCAGGACAAGACGTTCACGATCACAGCTGATGGTGAAACCGTTTTAAAAAATAGATAAGAAAAGAGAAAAATCATGGGATTATTAGGTGCAATTGAAGCAGGTGGGACAAAGTTTGTCGTGGCTGTGGCGGATGAAAACTTTAACATTGTCGAGCGGACAGCTTTTCCAACGCTAGATGGCGACAAGACGTTAGATCAGGTCATTGCGTTCTTTGATCAGTACGATAACATCGACGCGATTGGGATTGCTGCCTTTGGTCCAATTGATATTGTGCCGGAATCAAAGACTTACGGCTACGTGTTAGATACACCAAAGCACGGCTGGTCAGGTTACAATTTCTTGGGTCGGATGAAGGCTTGGCGGGATATCCCTTATTACTGGGCAACCGACGTCAACGGGGCGGGCTGGGCTGAATTTACCACTGGCGCTGCCAAAGACGTTAACAACATGGTTTACCTGACGGTTGGGACTGGTGTTGGCGCTGGGATTGTCTCTGGTGGGCGACTGGTCAGTGGTTATGGCCATCCAGAAGCTGGCCACATCTTCTTGCAAAAGCATCCTGAAGATACTTATGCCGGCCACTGCCCATTCCACGGGGCGAACTGCTTGGAAGGGTTAGCGGCCGGACCGGCCATTGAAGACCGTTGGGGCATGAGTGCGAAAGAAATCCCAGACGATCATTTGGCTTGGCGGATTGAAGCGTTCTACTTAGCCCAAGCAGCATTGGATTACACGATGATCCTCCGTCCGGAAAAGATTGTGCTTGGTGGTGGGGTGCCACACCGTGAGATTCTGTTTCCTTTGATTCGGGAAAGCTTTGCCGAACAGATGAGCGATTATTTGGCAGTACCGCCATTGGACGACTATATTGTGCCAGTGGCCAACGGTGATAATGCCGGTATCTTGGGTTGCTTCTATTTGGCGAAAACCTTGCTATAAAGCCGACTATTCTAACTACTTACTTTTTGTCAAGTTGCGCGCTTTGTGTTATTATGAACACATCAATAACTCAGAGGGAAAATGATGGCAAAATTAGCAGAACATACAGAGGATTTACTCTGCGAGAATTTCACTAATACCTTTCAGATTCTAGGTCGCAAATGGAATGGTCTGATCATCGAAACCTTGCTCATTAGTGGCCCAAAGCGTTTCTTAGAATTGTCACGGGCAATTTCTGGCTGTTCTGACCGTGTCTTGGTCGAACGGCTGAAAGAACTGGAAGCGGCGCAATTGGTCAATCGGGTGACGTACGAAAATTCTAGTCTGATTGAATATAAGCTGACCGAGTCAGGTGAAGCGATGCGCCCACTGATGGCAGCCATTCATGAATGGTCAGATCGATATAATAACGTGGCACAGACAAAACATGACGACACGAACGCTTTGTCATGATATACTAGAGTTATCGTCTAGCACATTTTGGTGTGGGGTCAATTTGGCCCGCAACAATCAAAAATCGTGCTAAAACAGTCAAATATGTTTGATACACGATGAATGACCTAGTAATGATAGAACAAATTCAGCGAGCGATACAGATTGGTGAGAGTATGGCATTTGCGTCTATGATGAATTTCAGTCAGGAGTGTTTGGTCTAATCACCAACGTTGTGACAGCGTTATTGTCATCAAGAGCTGACGAAAGTCAGAAAATTGGGTGGTACCACGATCAAACGTCCCATGTTATCGTAAGATAACATGGGACGTTTTTTATTCACGTGATTAAAGCATAAGGATGCAGATTGAAAGGACATGATCATGAGTTTAACTGAAGAACTAACCGCATTAAAGGCTTCAGCGGTAGAACGAATTAATGCCGCAGACGCAGATATTGAAGCGCTGCGGGTCAGTTTGTTGGGTAAAAAAGGGGAATTAACTGCTTTGCTCAAGGGCATGAAAGATGTGGCGCCCGCAGACCGGAAGGCAGTGGGGGAAATTGGCAATGATGTGCGCCAAACGATCACTGCTTTGTTGGCCGAAAAAAAGGCAGCCGCTGAAGCAGCACAACTTGAAGCACAGTTAGCTGCTGAAACAATTGACGTGACGTTGCCAGGCAGCGCACATGTTGTGGGACAACCCCACGTTTTGCAACAAATTATTGATGAAATTGAACAACATTTCTTAGGGCTAGGCTTTGAAGTGATTGATGACACCGTTGATTCACCAGAAGTTGAAACGGACGAATATAACTTTGAACGGGAAAACTTGCCAAAAGATCACCCCGCCCGCGATATGCAAGATACCTTCTACATTACGCCGGAAATTTTGTTGCGAACGCAAACTTCACCGGTGCAATCCCGGTCATTGGAAAAGCATGACTTTTCAAAGGGCCCACTCAAGATGATTGCGCCAGGGAAAGTTTATCGCCGTGATACCGATGATGCGACGCATTCACACCAATTCCATCAAGTTGAAGGGATGGTTGTGGGTGAAAATATCACAATGGCTGATTTGAAGGGGACGTTATTGTCGATCATGCAAGCCTTATTTGGCGAGAAGCATCAAATTCGGATGCGACCTTCTTATTTCCCATTTACAGAACCTTCTGTTGAAGTTGATGTGTCTTGGAATGAAGTGACACCCGACACGAAGCCAGAAGACATCGAATGGATTGAAGTGTTGGGTGCTGGGATGACGCATCCCAACGTCTTACGTATGGACGGCATTGATCCGGAAAAGTATTCGGCCTTTGCCTTTGGTTTGGGACCAGACCGCTTTGCGATGTTGAAATATGGGGTTGATGATATTCGTCAATTCTATTTGAACGATGGCCGTTTCTTGTCACAATTTAACCGAAAGGGGAACTAAACATGAAAACGAATTTAACATGGTTAAATGACTACTTGGACCAAGCGATTTCGCTCGATCAGCAAGCAGTGGCGGATTTAGCTGAACAAGTGGCACGTACCAGTGTCGAGGTCGATAGTGTCACAACCCTGGCGCAACAACAAGATGGCTTAGTCGTTGCTGAAGTTGTCAGTGTGGTGCCACACCCTGATTCTGACCATATGGTCATTACCCAAGTCAACATTGGTGAACCAGAATTAGTGCAAGTGGTGACTGGCGCACCAAATGTGGCTGAAGGACAATTGGTCGTGTTGGCCAAGGTCGGCGCACACATTATTAACCGCGAATCTGGGGAATTAATGACGTTAACAGCAGCAAATTTGCGCGGTGAAATGTCTTACGGAATGTTGGTGGCCTTACAAGAAATTGGCTTTGACAACAAAATTGCGCCTAAGGACTTTGAAGCCGGCATTTATGTCTTTGGCCCAAATGATGACGTCCAACCAGGCGATGATGCCCTCGTGGCTTTGGGCATGACGGATCCCGTCATGGACACGGATCTCACGCCTAATCGCGCGGATATGCTCTCAATGATTGGCACAGCGTATGAATTTGGGGCGATGCTAAAACAACCCGTGACTGAACCAACTTTTGATTTAGTTGAAGCTGACGCCTCAGCTAGTGATCAAGTTGCTGTTGTCATTGAAGACGATACGTTGGCGCCAAAGTATGCTTTGCGTGTGGTGAACAACGTGACGGTTGGTGATTCACCACTCTGGTTGCAAAAAGCACTTTGGAATGCGGGAATGCGCCCAATCAACAATATCGTTGACATAACGAATTACATGATGTTGCTATATGGTCAACCCTTACATGCCTTTGATTTAGATAAATTATCTGATAAAACAGTGCATGTGCGCCGTGCTAAAACAGCGGAACAATTGGTGACGTTAGATGAGCAAACGCGTGATTTACGGGCCGGTGAAGATATTGTGATTGCGACTGCTAATGAACCGTTGATGTTAGCTGGTGTGATGGGCGGTGCTAGTTCCGAAGTTGATCACACGACGCGTCACATTGTGTTGGAAGGGGCCGTCTTTAACCCTAGTTTGGTGCGTGCAACCGCGCGTCGCCATAATTTGCATTCAGAAGCTTCCGCGCGCTTTGAACGTGGCGTGAACTGGGATGCCACGTTTAAAGCGTTGGATCATGCTGCGCAACTGATTGGTGAATTAGCTGATGGTCAGGTTGCGCGTGGTCGCGTCGTGGCGGCGGATACACCTTATGACACCATTGTGATGCCACTAACCGTCGCACGGGTTAACCAAATTTTGGGAACGACGCTGACATTGTCAGATATTACCGCTATTTTTAATCAATTAGCACTTGACTACCAAATTGAAGCCGACACGCTCCAAGTGGCCTTGCCAGCACGGCGCCCAGATTTGCGGATTGAAGCTGATTTGATTGAAGAAATTGCACGCCTTTATGGTTACGACAACTTACCAGTCACGCTACCCTATGGGCCAACGACACCTGGTCATCTCTCACGCCGTCAGCGTCAAATTCGGGCAAGCCGGCGCATTATGGAAAGCTTAGGTTTAAACCAAGCCATTTCATATGTTTTAACGACACCAGAAAAGGCGCAACAATTTGCCGAAAATCCTGGTGAAAAAGTGGTCGCATTGGATTATCCAATGAGCTCAGATCGGACGACAGCACGTCAAAATCTTTTGGCTGGTCTATTGGAAGATGTTGTTTACAATGTCAATCATGGGGTGTCAGACGTCGCGCTTTATGAACAAGGTCGTATTTTTATTGGTAATGCCGATAATACTTTGCCAACGGAAATGGAACATTTGGCTGGCGTTTTGACGGGTACACGCGCAACGTCAAGTTGGCAACAAGCTAAAACGCAAAAGCCGGTTGATTTCTATGATATTAAGGGTATTGTGGCCGAATATTTGGCTCAAATCGGGGTTGAAAATGTGCGTTATGAAGCCACCCAGCGCCATCAAAACATGCACCCTGGCCAAACAGCTGATATTTACAGTGGCGATGTTTACCTGGGCTTTGTGGGGCAAATTCATCCTCAGGTAACCCAAGCTCATAAGTTGGCACCGGTATTTGGCTTTGAGCTCAATTTGTTTGCGGTGATGTCACAAGTAACTGGCGACGTCGTTTATGCGCCAATTTCACGTTTTCCACAAATGCGACGCGATGCGGCGTTGTTAGTTGATGAACAAATTCAGCATGCAGACATTGTCGCTTTGATTCGTGAAACAGCCGGTGATAAGCTCGTGGACGTACAATTATTTGATGTCTACACAGGGGATAAATTGCCTGCCGGTAAGCGTTCGTTAGCCTATACATTGACGTATCAAGATAATGATGAGACACTAGTGGAAGCAGAAGTTAACGCGGACTTTGAACGGGTAACGCATGCTTTGGTGACGCAACTTCACGTGGAAGTGCGTTAAAATCTTTTCTAATTAAATTTGAGTTAAGTTTGTTGGCACGGTATAATTGTCAGTGGACTATAACGATTACAAGGAAACCTCATGGCTAAAATAATTGTACACGGAGGCAAGCGCCTCCATGGTGAAGTCACAATCGGTGGCGCAAAAAACTCGACGGTTGCACTCATTCCAGCTGCTATTTTGGCGGATACACCAGTGACTTTTGATACGGTACCTCAAATTCTTGATGTGAAAAATTTGCAGCTCATCTTGGATGCAATGAATGTACACTCGAAATTTGAAAATGGCA
>OIZF01001629.1_pt1 | contig 12539 bp, 13 predicted proteins | sample 1588471 | NCBI WGS metagenome assembly OIZF01 (sample SAMN03283279) | human gut metagenome | biome: human-associated habitat; material: feces | host: Homo sapiens | place: Peru | collected 2012
GTTTAAATGGAGAAGAAACGAGGTCATGAAAGTATTACTTATAAACGGTAGTCCTCATACAATAAAGAAAGAGCGTGTGAAGATCGCTTCCGATATTCTTAGAATTTCCGATGAACTTATGAGATAAGGAAATAGAAAGCTCTGTGTTAAGAAAAATAACACAGATAACGAGCTGCTGCAATTATCAATCCCAGCATGGGATGAAAATTGCAGCAGTTTTGTATTTTCTGAAAATGGTGTCAAACTGCATTTTTACAGTTTGGGTACCATTTGTGAAGAAAATATGCGGGTGTCCAGAGGGATGCAATCCCTCGGCTTTGGGTTTCCAATAGGGGCGAGAGCATCCCTGTTGGCACACGATTTTGCTTGCAAAGTCTAGTGTGTTATACCTTTGGCGACCGCTGACGCTGGAAAGGGGCTGTCCCACGCCAGACAGTCAATTTCAAGCGGCAGCAGAACAGGCGGATTTTGTGGGCTGTAAGCAACAAAAGACAAGGAATTTGCTATGAGCAAAATCCGGCTGTTCGGGTGTAGTTAGCATGGGAAATCTTGAAGCTGTGCGGAAAGATTTGCTGTGCCAACGGGGGAGCAAAAGGTATATAAAACCCGCCGCAGCGATCAGCCCCTGTTATCGCTTTGCCCATTTCCACCGGTCATTTCGTCGATCTTTTTTTCAACGGCGGGCCACGCTTCTATGATGGATGCAAGAAGAAATGTTCGATGCTGTTCATACCACCACGGCAGCTCAAGCCAGAGGTTGTCCATCGCAGTTTCTTCCAGCTTCTTCGCTCGGCTCTCACGCAAATTGAAATGGATTGCTGTGCCGATCATCGTATGCTCCACATCGTCTGTGAAGCCATAGCGATATAAGAGATAGGCTTGCTCTCGCTCTTCAATTCTGTCCAATGCCTCATAAAGCTCACGCAAGGTTTCCTGCTCAATATAAATCTTTTCCGGTGACTTGGCGATGGGGTCAGCTATCGCCTCGATACGCAGCATTCGTTCTTCGCCGGGGAGAACTTCGTCCAGATAGATTTTTTGAAAAGCAAGTCCGTCTGTGGTATCGGTCATTCGCATTTCATATTGAGAGAACGCATCCCGTATTAGGTCAGTCATAGCGTTTCGGATGGAAGGGGCGGCATAGGTTAAAAACTTGATACCCTTGCGTCCGTCAAAACGAGGAATGGCATCCAGTAAGCCGATACAGCCTTCCTGTTCCAGATCATCCTTGTCGATGCTGAGTTCGCTCTCCCCAAGATTCATACCGAAATAAATCTCGTTGGCAGTTTTACGGATGAAGCCTAAATTGTTTTCCAGAAGAAGGTCACGGGCGTTCATATTCCCCTTCTGAGCCAGAGCACAGAGCTGTTCATTGCTCCGGTTTTTCATTTTCTTTCTCCTGCTCTGCGGCTTGCTCCAAGGTGGTCTGCATAAATCCGGTCAACGCCTGACCGAGCTTGTCCAATGCTTCTTGATCGACACCATCCATACCGGCAACACTACCAATAATCAGTTCGGTCACTTGCTCCGGTGTGACCTTGGGATTTTCCATATCCTGACCTTTTGTGAGCTCCGCAAACATTCTCTCTGCCGCAGCTGCAGTCAAAGCCTGTGTCGCTGCGTAGTCATTTCCGATTTCTTTCTTAACTTCTTTAACCACCAACATAAATTGATTTTCAATGGTGGTGAGGTCAGCTTGGTAAACCGGAGTTCTCATTTGCAGAATTTTCTTTGCCGTCTGATTGGCTGCATCGGATTTTACAGATTTCCGTGTCAAGCTACTGAGTGTAGCATACATTTGATTTTGTGCGGCATATCCGGCAGCGATTGTATCATCAAAATATTGCTCCAGTATGTGGGTCAATTCTGCAAAGCGAGGGCTTTCCAATAAACGGTTGACCACCTGTGCATTGACCTTTCCGGTGTAGAGATTTCTTGCGGCTTGTGCTGACAAGCCCAATTCGTCAATCTCATAATTTTTTCTGTCAGGGACATTGGTCACACCCAAGAGAAAGTCGGTGGACACATTGAACACTCTGGCAATACGGATAATATTTTCATCACCAATCTTGTCCGTCTTTCCGGTTAGAAAACGGCTGAGTAAGCTATCGCCACATCCAATTTTGAGAGCAAGATCTGTCTGAGATACCTTGTGATACTTCATCAGGTCGGCAAGTCGCTCTCTGACGGTGCCGGGCAGAAATGTATTCTCCATTCGTTATGTCCCCCTTTCCTCAGTTTTTGCTTTAATGTATTTGCCGCTTTTGATTCTTGCGTCAGCGGGCTTCTCTGCATCCTCCGGAATAATCCAACGGCTTCCTGCTCGTTGTGCGCCGGGGATGCGTCCCTCATTGCAGAGAATGCTCACACGCCTGTGTGAGATACCCCATTTCTCCGCTGCTTCAAAGGTTGATAGATATTTCATTCTCTGCACTTCCTTTCGGCTGAAACTACTTATATTATATTCAATTAGTGGAATAATAGCAAGATATAAATTGTGAACAATAGCCGTCCTGTGTTTTTGCATTTTTGCAAAAATATCGGGGCGGCTTTTTCTTTTTTGCATAAGTGACGGATTTTTCGGTCTATAGCCTTTTTCTCCGTATATTCAGGTGACAAGCAAGAATTGTCAAAAAAATTTACGGAGGTATGCGTATGAATCTGTTTGAAACCATCAAGGCGGCTGTTACGGTAAGGCAAGCTGTCGAACACTATGGCTTGAAGGTAAGCCGTAACAACATGGTCTGCTGTCCCTTCCACGATGACCGCACTCCCAGCATGAAGCTGAACGAAGATTACTTCTATTGCTTCGGCTGTGGAGCAAAAGGGGATGTGATCGACTTCGTGGCAAGACTGTTTGACCTGACGAGCCTGCAAGCGGCACAAAAGCTGGCGTACGACTTCGGTATTGACCCGGACAAGCCGCCTGCTGCGGCTGCGCTGCAAAAACCGAAATATCCAATGGCAAGGGCGTTCCAGAAAGAAGAACTGCGTTGTCATCGGGTATTGTGCGATTATCTGCACCTTCTGGAACGCTGGAAGGTGCAGTACGCACCTAAGACACCGGAGGAAGCCATTGATGACCGTTTTGTGGAAGCCTGTCAGATGCTTGACTATATTGAGTATCTGACAGATATTCTGACCTTTGCGGAGCTGGAAGTCCGTGTAAAGGCTGTGGATATGCTCCGCAAGGAGGGAACGATTGATGGCTTGGAAGAACGACTGAAACGGTTGGATAAGGAGGTGGCAACCCGTAATGAAACGGAAATCGGTTGATATGAACACTCCCATTTGGTTTGACGGCACGAATATCAATGAGGCTCTGTTCTGTGATGATTTTCTCAGCCATCGTAAGATTATCTTTTCCAATGGAGCGTTCTTCACGCCGGACGGCAGAGTGACCGACGATCTTCCCCTCCGTGGGGAGATTTACGAGGAATTGAAATGCTGCGCTGTGAACAACATCCCCCGCAAAATCACCAATATTCTGGAAGTGATGAAGCTGGCAGCTCATGTAGAGGACTTCGCACCGGAGGCTGACCGCATACATCTGTCAAACGGCACCTTGAAGCTGGATGGCAGTTTTGTCGAGGGCAGATCGGACATTGTGCGCAGCAGATTGCCGGTAGCCTATCGACCTGACACACCGGCTCCCACCCGATGGCTTTCTTTTCTGGAGGGGCTTTTGTATGCAGAAGATATTCCCACCTTGCAGGAATTTATCGGGTACAGCCTGATTCCCAGCAATAAGGGACAGCGCATGATGATTATTAAGGGCAACGGCGGCGAGGGCAAGTCCCAGATCGGTGCTGTGTTGGGGGCACTGCTCGGCAGCAATATGAAAGACGGCAGTATTGGGAAAGTATCTGAAAACCGCTTTGCCAGAGCTGACCTGGAACACATTCTGCTCTGTGTGGATGACGATATGAGGATGGAAGCCTTGCGTCAGACCAACTATGTGAAATCCATTGTCACAGCACAGGGCAAAATGGATCTGGAACGTAAGGGCAAGCAGAGCTACCAGGGCTGGATGTGCGCTCGTCTGCTGGCATTCTCCAACGGCGACCTGCAAGCGCTCTATGACCGAAGCGACGGATTTTACCGCCGACAGCTTGTACTGACCACCAAGGAAAAGCCTGTTGGACGGGTGGATGACCCTGACCTCGCCGAAAAGATGAAGGCAGAGGCCGAGGGCATCTTCCTCTGGGCGTTTGAGGGCTTGCAGCGGCTTGTCGCCAACAACTTCAAATTCACAGAAAGTCAGCGCACGCGGGATAACCGGGAGGCGGTCAAGCGGGACAACAACAATGTCTTTGATTTTCTGGAATCAGAGGGCTATATCCGGCTGAAAGCAGACGGCACCATCAGCTCCAAGGATTTATACGAAATTTACCGGATGTGGTGCGAGGAAAACAATCTGATACCCTTAAAAAAACGCAGCTTCAGCGATGCGGTCATTGCCAATCAGAGCAAGTACAATTTGGAATACTGCAACAAGATCACAAATTCAGCCGGACGGCGAGTTTGGGGCTTTTTCGGTATTGAAGCCATTGCCAGACCTAATATAAACGGGTTTTACGATGTTTCGGAGCGTACGTACGTACCGGAGGGCTGGGACGATTGATTTTCCATCTTCTCCTGTGTACGTATGTACGCAGCGTTTTACCCCAAATGCCGCTATATAGGAAATCTGTTGCAGTACAGCCCTATATTTCAAGACTGAAAATCAAGACAAATGAAATCCGCAAACTAATTGACCGTGGGCAGAAATCATTTCACGAAATCGTGCTTCTCGGAACCGTGAAGCAGATTGACGGAATAATGGGGAAATGCACATTTTTCACCCAAGCTAAACGGAACAGTAAAGTCGGTAGGTGTCAACTGTGAACAGGACATCATAACGGCAATTCTGAGCGGATTTTATCACAACTGAATATTACACGATGTAGCGAAGTGGATACGCCAAGGGACGCACAGGCTTCGCTATTTTATTAACTAAATTACGGAGGAATTTTGAATATGAATGTACGCAATGAAATCAAGGCACAAATCATTCGTGCCGGTTTTACGATGCAGGAGGTTGTTGACCTGCTGCACGATGAATACGGTTGGTCGGACAGCGTTTCCAATCTGTCTGCCAAGCTGCAAAGAGAAAGTATCCGCTATAAAGAGGTCATGGAGCTTGCCGAAGTGCTGGGCTTTGAAATTGTATGGAGAAAGCGGGGTGATCGCTGATGGCAGCACCGCAGTACGCTATTTTACGATTTGCCAAGTACAAGGGACCGGAGATCAGCGGCATCGAGGTGCACAATGAGCGCACCAAGGAGAAATACGCCAGCAATCCCGACATTGACCCTACCCGCACACACCTCAATTTCCACCTTATCAAACCGGAACGCAGATACCGGGCGGAATCCGAAAAGCAGATTGCAGAAGCAGGCTGCCGTACACGCTCTGACAGCGTCCGTGTGGTGGAGGCTCTGATTACGGCAACACCAGAGTTCTTCAAGGGAAAGAAACGGGCTGAAATCAAAGAGTTCTTTAGTGAAGCCTTGAAATTTATCAAGCAGAACCAAGCCCCCGAAACAATCATATCCGCCGTGGTGCATATGGACGAGAAATCGCCTCATATGCACCTTTGTTTTGTCCCGCTGACCGAGGATAAGCGTCTGTGCGCCAAGGAGATTTTGGGCAACAAGAAGAAGCTGACCCAATGGCAGGACAAGTATTGGGAACACATGGTCAAGAAATATCCCGATCTGGAGCGTGGCGAAAGTGCCAGCGAGACCGGGCGTGACCATATTCCCACAAGGGTGTTCAAACAGATGGCAAGGCTCACCAAGCAGCACGACAAACTGGAAGAAATGCTCTCCGATGTGAAGTTTACTAACTACAAGGATAAAACGTCACAGATTGCGGCTTTCCTTGAAAAGTATATCCCCGACGTTGCCGCAATGGAAACGCAGATGAAGAAATATGAGAAATTCTTCAAGACCGCCAGCGGTAAGCAGAAAGCGTTGGAGAAGAAAAACGCCGACCTTGCTGATGCTCTGGAAGAAAGCCAGAAGCAAAGCACCTCAAAAAGCTGCAGGAGGCAAGGCTACAAAGCGACTATGAGCGTGTCAAGGGTATTCTTGACCGCATCCCGCCGGAAATCATCAAGGCTTACACACAGAATGGCAACAGAAAACAGGAGGTACACCATTATAGATAATCGTAAAAAGGATGAATGGAGCGGCTTTGCCGATTTACTTGCAAATTTAATAGAGAAATATGCGGCGGTTCTGGATATTGATAATCTTCCGGAGCCGCCGATTTGTTTGGACAGCAAAGAGAATGAAATTGTAAACAATTCCAAACTTTTTGCGAAATCTATTGAAAAGGACATTGTTGCATGATATAATATACGTGCAATGAGTGTCCAAACCTACTCTGAGAGTAATTTTGGAGTAGGGATTACATAATTGTGCCGCAGCCCGTGGCATGAATGAGGATAACGACATGAAAAAAGAGAAGATAAAAGTATATATTTACACGAGAGTATCCACCACCATGCAGATTGATGGATACTCTCTGGATGCTCAAAAATCCAGAATGAAAGCCTATGCAGAGTTCAACGACTTCCAGATTGTCGGTGAGTACGAAGATGCCGGTAAATCCGGTAAGTCCATCGAGGGCAGATTAGAGTTCAACCGCATGATGGAGGATATTAAATCCGGCAAGGATGGTGTTTCCTATGTGCTGGTGTTCAAACTCTCTCGTTTCGGCAGAAACGCAGCAGATGTGCTTTCCACCTTACAGGTAATGCAGGATTTCGGCGTCAATCTGATCTGTGTGGAGGATGGCATTGATTCCTCCAAAGATGCCGGTAAATTGATGATTTCCGTGCTGTCTGCGGTTGCTGAGATTGAGCGTGAAAACATCCGTGTGCAGACAATGGAGGGCAGAATCCAGAAAGCCCGTGAGGGGAAATGGAACGGCGGCTTTGCACCTTATGGCTACAAGCTGGAAAAGGGGCAGCTTTTCATCAATGAGGAAGAAGCAGCGGCAATCCGCGTGATTTTTGACCAGTATGTGCATACGGACACCGGGGCAAACGGTCTTGCAAAATACCTTGCAACCCATGGGATTCACAAAATCCAAAGGCAAAACGGGAAAAATCCTCTGTTTGATTCTGCGTTGATCCGCAGGATTCTGAAAAATCCGGTATACTGCGGGAAAATCGCCTATGGCAGACGCCGGACGGAGAAGGTGCATGGCACCCGAAATGATTATCGGCTGGTGGAGCAGGATGACTATTTGCTGGTTGACGGACTGCATGAGGGAATTGTTTCCGAAGAACTATGGCATGAGGCGCAAGTCAAGCTGCTGGCGCAAGCGGAGAAGTACGAACACGTCAACCGGGGCAAGGATACCAAGGTTCATCTGCTGTCCGGTATTGTGAAATGCCCGGTCTGCGGCGTGGGAATGTACGGCAACAAGAGCATCAAGCACAAGGCAGACGGCACAAAATACAAGGATTTTTATTACTACGGCTGCAAGCACCGCACGATGACCCATGGACATAAATGCGACTATAAAAAGCAGATCAACGAAGAATTGCTGGACAGTGCTGTTGCAGAGGTCATCGTCAAGCTGGTAAGCAATCCGAAGTTCGCCGCCATGATGCAGGAAAAGATCAGCATGAAGGTGGATACCTCTGCCATTGAGCAGGAGATCGCAGCCCATGAAAAGCAGCTTCGGCAGAGTTATTCCGTAAAGGCACGGCTGATGGAGGAGATTGATTCCCTCGACCCGGATGATAAGCACTATATCAAACGCAAAGCAGACCTTGATGACCGGATTTACAAGATGTATGATAAGATCGAGGATACAGAAAACCAGCTCGTTGCTGCCAGAGCCAAGAAGATGGCGATTGAGGCGGAAAAGCTGACGGGCGACAACATCTACAAGGTGCTGATTTACTTTGATAAGCTCTATTCCGTCATGGACGATCAGGAAAAGCGTCAGCTCATGGAGTCCCTCATTTCTGAAATCCAGATTTATGAGGAACGCCAGCCCAACGGACAGTGGCTCAAGTCCATCAAGTTCAAGCTCCCAATCATTGCGGAAGATATGAGTTTGAGTTTGGACAATGATACACATGTGGAGGTGGTGTGTGGGCTGAACCGACTGAACAGGAGGTAACACCATGAATTCAAACGCAACATTCATCATCCGCAACGCGCAAATCGAGGACTATCCGGCGGTGCGCTACATCTTCAATCAGGTGCAGACCCTGCACGTCGAGTGGCGTCCGGATATTTACAAGCCGAACGAAGACCTGCTTCCGCCGGACACTTTCCAGAAACTCGTGGAAGGAAAGAATTTCTATGTTGCCGAGGCGAATGGAACTGTCGTCGGCATCCTCGAGCTTCTGTTCCGGCACATTGAATCTCCTGCTCATGTCACCCGGAACATTGTTTTCATCGACAGCATGGCCGTTGACGAAGCGTACCGTGGGATGGGCGTCGGGCATTTGTTCTTTGAAAAGGTCAAGGAAATCAAGGAACAGAATCACCTCGACGGCATCGAGCTTCAGGTCAACGCCAGAAACAAGGCTGCCTACGAGATGTATGCGCACTACGGCTTTACGGAAAAATCCATCAACATGGAACTATTATAAAGAAAGGACGCCTTATGAACACTTATGACGCCATCATGACGAGAAGAAGCACCCGAAACTACCTCGACAAGCCGGTGGAACAGGAACTTCTGGAAAAAATCATCGAGACCGGATGCTTTGCACCCAGCGGCGGAAACAGCCAGACAAACCATTTCATCGTGGTGCGCGATACCGCTATCCGGGCCAAACTTGTGGAGCTGGTCGAGCAGGCATTTGCCAAAATGACCTACGATGAAAATACCTACGGCAGTCTGCGGAATTCCATCTCCCGTTCCCAGAAGGGCGGCTATGTCTTCTGCTACAACGCTCCGGTTCTCATCATCGTCGCCAACAAAAAAGACTATGGCAACAATCAGGCGGATTGTGCCGTTGCCCTCGAGAACATGATGCTTGAGGCAAATGAACTCGACCTCGGCACCTGCTACATCAACCAGCTACGGTGGCTCAACGAGGACAAAACGCTCATTTCCTACCTGCGCGAACTCGGCATGAAGGAGGATGAGCATGTTTACGGCTCTCTCATTGTTGGCTATCCGGCCACCGCCGACGGAAAACCCGACCGCAAGCCCCTTCCCCGAAAAGGAAATGAAGTAACGTGGCTTTGAACAGAAAGGACACCCCATGAAAGCAAACTTGAACGGTTACTATGATGAGATCGAATCGACGGTATCCAAAAAGGACGAGCTGCTGGAACTTTTGAAAAATTACAGCGTCTCAGCGCACACCAACGAAGAGGACGAATTTGACTACCTCGAAAACGACGATGTAACGCTGGTGGTGAAAAATCCGCTGGGCGGCGAAGATTTACAAATCGAGCTGGGTGCGGAGTTCTCGCTCTTCTTTGAGATGTGGCATCTCCACTACTCAGCCTACGAGTCCGACTATGAGCGGATGAAGAAAGACATCCTCACCATCGTGGGAGGAAACTCCGGTACCATGACCTTTTTCGCCGATGGCAAATGGGCCGGTTCGACCCTCTGTCCGGAAATTCCGGCGGCAGACGCCAAAGGTACCAATCTCATTGAAAAATACTGGGCATGGGAAGATGACTCCCCTGCCTCCAAAAGTAAGGAAAAACTCCTGACTCTCGGCGGTGAGATCCGCTTCACCTGCTGGAACCCGGCAAACAACCGAACGTTTGCAGTCGCCGCTAAGAACTGAGTTCTGACACAAAAATCCCCGACTGGGCTTCCACTTAGGAAGATTCCAGCCGGGGATTTTTCAGGATGGAGAATTTATAATGACATTGAGTGTTTCTTCTTAGTCAGCAAAGAGCGGAGTGGACAGGTAGCGGTCTCCGGTATCGGGCAGCAGAACGACGATGTTCTTGCCCGCGTTCTCCGGACGCTTTGCCAGCTGCAGAGCAGCCCAGACAGCAGCACCGGAAGAGATGCCGACCAGAACGCCTTCCTTGTGGCCGACGAGACGTCCGGTAGCAAATGCGTCCTCGTTGGCAACGGGGATGATCTCATCGTAGACCTTGGTATCCAGAACATCCGGAACAAAGCCTGCGCCGATGCCCTGGATCTTGTGCGCACCGGCAGTGCCCTTGCTCAGCACAGGGGAGGTAGCCGGCTCGACTGCGACGACCTTGACGTCGGGGTTCTGGCTCTTCAGGTACTGGCCGACACCGGTGATGGTGCCGCCGGTGCCAACACCAGCAACGAAGATGTCGACCTTACCGTCGGTATCCTGCCAGATCTCGGGGCCAGTGGTCTCAAAGTGAGCCTTGGGGTTTGCCGGGTTGACGAACTGGCCGGGGATGAAGGAGTTGGGGATCTCTTTTGCCAGCTCATCGGCCTTGGCAATGGCACCCTTCATGCCCTTTGCACCCTCGCTCAGAACCAGCTCGGCACCGTAAGCCTTCATCAGCTGGCGACGCTCGACGCTCATGGTCTCGGGCATGACGATGATAATGCGGTAGCCCTTTGCAGCAGCCACAGCAGCCAGACCGATGCCGGTGTTGCCGGAGGTCGGCTCGATGATGACGGAACCTTCCTTCAGCAGACCCTTTGCCTCAGCGTCGTCGATCATGGCCTTTGCGATACGATCCTTGACGGAACCAGCCGGGTTGAAGTACTCCAGCTTTGCCAGAATCTTAGCGTTCAGGTCTTCCTGCTTTTCGATGTGGGCCAGCTCCAGCAACGGAGTATGGCCAATCAGCTGATCCGCGGAAGTATAAATCTTGCTCATAATCATTTCCTCCAATTACGGGCGCCTCGCCCGGCTGTTCCGGAGCGACCCGGTGTCTCTTCTGATGAATACTCAATTCCCTCTAAACCAACATGTCTTGTAGGTTTGGTGGTATTATAGCCCTCTTTGCCCCCTTTGTCAATGGAAATCTTCAAAAAAATTCAATTGAAAAGTTATAAACCCTGTTGTATAATAGGTTTCATTAGAAGAAGGTCCATTTTTTACGATATTAAGAAGGAGAACACCATGATTGTTTCAACCAAAGGCCGCTATGCTCTGCGCGTAATGATCGACCTCGCCGAGCATCGGTCCGAAAAATACGTTCCTTTAAAGGAAGTCGCCTCCCGGCAGGAGATCTCCGAAAAGTACCTCGAGAACATTCTGAAGGTGCTGGTGCAGAACGGCTTCCTCGAGGGTCTGCGCGGCAAGGGCGGCGGCTATCGTCTGACGCGCAGCCCCGACCAGTACACCGTCGGCGAGATCCTGAACCTGACCGAGGGCAATCTTGCCACCGTCAGCTGCCTGGCTCCGGGCGCACCTGCCTGTCACCGGATGGCAAGCTGCCGCACCTACGAGATGTGGAAGGGTCTGGACAAGATGATCGTGGACTACTTTAATAATATCACGCTGGCCGACCTCGCCACTCCGGATGAAGTTGGAAACGACTATGTAATTTAAAAGATACCTATTATTTATATTATTATAAAAGAAGAGGCCTTTGCATTACTCCTTCCGTCATCGCTGACGCGATGCCACCCATCCACCCTCTGTCTCTTCGAGACATCTCCCTCCGGCCGGAGGGAGTCTTTCTCAATGAGGGAGGCTTTTGCAGCTAGCGATTGCACTAAGGCTCCCTCTTAGAGGGGGCTGGCACAGCGAAGCTGTGACTGGGGGAGTATTTTGCAACAGCCTCTTCTTTTTAGCCCTTTTTATCGGACACATTTGCAAACTTTTTGTGAATTGTCGGTCTGCACCCGGTCAACCTATTGACAAAGGGGGTGGCTTGGAGTATATTATTAGCAGTCAAGCGCAGAGAGTGCTAAACAAGATTCAGCAGTCTTGATAAGTGATTGACAACAGCCTAGAATCTTCGGTACGAATGGAGGTCAACTTTATGAATACCAATCAATATACCCAAAAAACCCTCGAGGCTCTTCAGGCAGCGCAGCAGCTGGCTGTGGAGTATCAGCATAACGCATTGGAGCCGGAGCATTTGCTTCATGCTCTGGCAACGCAGGAGCAGGGCCTTATTCCCCAGCTCCTCCAGAAACTGAATGTCGACCCGGGCAGCTTTGCCGCCGCAGTCGCCGAAAAGCTTTCGGCTCTGCCCCGTGTCTCCGGCTCCGGCCGTGACCCCGACAAGGTCTATATCTCACAGGCAACGGACAAAGTCCTGAGTGCTGCCGCCCGGGAAGTCAAGGCCATGAAAGACGACTTCGTGAGCGTTGAGCATGTCTTCCTCGGCCTGCTGGACGAGCAGACCGCGAACACCACCGAGCTGTTCCGTGCGTTCAGCATCACCAAGGACAAGTTCCTGCAGCAGCTGACCGCCGTTCGCGGCAACCAGCGTGTCACCACCGATAACCCGGAGGACACCTACAATGCCCTGCAGAAGTACGGTCAGGATCTGGTCGACCTTGCCCGGAAGCAGAAACTTGACCCGGTCATCGGTCGTGATCAG
>OIZF01001630.1_pt1 | contig 12532 bp, 5 predicted proteins | sample 1588471 | NCBI WGS metagenome assembly OIZF01 (sample SAMN03283279) | human gut metagenome | biome: human-associated habitat; material: feces | host: Homo sapiens | place: Peru | collected 2012
CTGGCGATGCGTCTAGAAAGGATAATAATCTTTTGATCATAGTCTATATCTTTATATTAATATCTTGCAAAGATAATAGATTTTTTTTTATTTTATCTCATTATTCTATTTGTTTTTCATTTTTTTGTATTATCTTTGTCCCCAAATAAGATCAATGAAAGAATTATGAAACGATATAAATCCTGTACTCTAATTATATTGCTGCTGTTGGCATCGGCTCTTCAGGCATATGCGCATATTTCCAGAAATATGTTCATGCTTTCCAATCTTAATACAGACAATGGTCTTTCCAGCCCTCGTGTTTATTCTATTGTCGAGGCAGAGGATGGTGCCATGTGGATAAGTACTAAGCGTGGAGTTGACCGATATAATGGGCAACAAGTTACCAATTATACTTTATACACAAAGATGCCGTATAGTGATGCCAGTGGTAGATGTATTAAACTGACTAAGGATGCGCAACATCTGATTTACGCCTACGACAACAAGGGAAAGGTGTATATATATGATAAGAGGAAAGATACATTTGTTTTGAAATGTAATCTTCAGCATATTTTAGGTGGAAGTATCGTGTTGAACGAACTGTTGGTAGACGAAAAGGGCAATTTCTGGTTAGCTATGGATAGAGGCATTTATTGCTTATCAGCAGCTACTGATGGAAAGGAGATAGTTCGGGAGACAGCTAAGGGTAGGTTTGTATTGAAAAATACCTATATTAATCATATCCAATTTATAGGTCAGAAACTCTTGATAGGAACATTTAAAGATGTTTATTGCTATTCGATGTCTGCCCGGAAGTTAGAAAAGAAGATTAGTGGCAGTTCTGTAGTATCCTCTTATCATGATATTGCGGGACATCGTATCTGGCTGGGTACTTTTCACGAAGGAGTTAAAGTGATGGATGATCGTACTTGGAAGCTGATAAAATCTGCTGATTTCCAATCTTTGCAAAACATTCCTAAAATTCCCGTACGTTCAATCATTTTATATGATAAGCAGACTCTTCTGATGGCTGTAGATGGAGCAGGAATATATGCTTATGACAGTTCGAATAAACAAACCAAGCTCTTGCTTGATACAGATGGACGTCCGGGTAACGTGCTGAATGGTAATGGATTATATACCTTGTGCTGCGATCGTTTTGGCGATTTATGGACAGGCTCTTACTCGGGAGGAGTGGATTTGGCAATACCGATGAAACATACATTGGAATATATCACACATGAATATCTCAACAATCAATCACTGATAGATAATTGTGTGAACGATGTTTTCCAAAGCCGTGATGGGAAAATATGGTATGCCACAGATAAAGGAGTAAGTGTTTATGATGCGCAGACTCGTCTCTGGCATCATGGATTATATAATAAGGTGGCGCTTACGATTTGTCAGACTGTAGACGGCAGAATTCTGGTTGGTACCTATGGTAATGGCGTATATCAGGTTCATGCTGATGGCACTAGTATGCCTGCTTATTCTGTGGAAACAGGAATGTTGAAGAGTGATTACGTATTCAGTCTTTTTACTGATAGCGATGGTAATATTTGGGTGGGATGTTTGGATGGAGATATGGCTTGTTTCCCTTCAGATAAATATAATTTGAATGGAACGGGAAAGTCGGTATTCTATCTGCCTGTCAACGAAGTGCAATGCATTACGGAATCACCGGATAAGCGTTTTATTGCTGTAGGAACTTCGCATGGAGGCTATTTGATTGATAAGCGCGAACCTTTGCATCCTCGTCGTTTCTTTTATCCTGAACAGTATCCCGGTAAAGACATTAATTTGTTTGTCAACAGTATGGCTTTTCAGGATTCCCGTCATATCTGGATTGGAACGGATGGAGGAGGACTCTATGATTATGATTTCCTGACAAAGAAGTTTAAGCGTTATACTAATCAGGACGCTTTGCCTTCTAATACTGTTTATGGACTTATAAAAGGTATTAATGGCAATTTGTGGATCAGTACGGATAAAGGTTTGGCGTTCATGAAACAGGGGAAGATAGTAAACCTCAACATCTTTAAGGGAATGGAACGTGAGTATAACCGAATGTCTGTTGCGTGTACTTCAGATGGCAGGGTGCTTTTTGGCAGCAACGATGGAGTTGTCGCTTTGACTCCTATGTTTGCCAAAGGTTTGAATTATGCCGCTCCACTTCGTATTCATAGTGTTGAGGTTGAAGGTGTCGAACGTTCCGATTACTGGAATGAATGTCTCTTTGAAATGTTGAAGGAAGGCAAATTGAGTCTTAGCCATAATGAGAATACGCTGGTTGTTTCTTTCGAGAGTATCAATTATCAATACCAGTATGATATTCAATATCAATATTATTTGGAAGGATACGACCGTAATTGGAGTAAACCATCTTCTAATCAGTTGGCACGATTTGTAAATTTGCCTTCGGGCAGCTATGTGCTTCATGTAAAGGCTATCTGCAGAAGTAATGGTAGAGAATTGGGAGAAACAGCTTTGGAAATTCATATAGCCCAGCCTTGGTGGAATACCTGGTGGGCATGGATTATCTATCTCTGTATTTTTGCTGCCATCTTATATTTTGTCTGGCAGTATTACAAAGAGCGCTTACAGCGAAAGTATTATGATGAGAAAATCAATTTCTTCGTTAATACAGCCCATAACATACGTACTCCTTTGAGTCTCGTGTTGGCTCCTCTTGATAATCTGGCTAATGATTCCAGCTTGAGTGAGAAAAGTCGTGGATTCTTGGATATGGCGCATCGCAACGGCAACAAACTATTGAAGATGGTTACAGAATTGCTTGACTTCCAAAAGGTAGAGCAGTCTGCCGAACAGGTTCGCCTGCAAGATATAGAATTGCCGATGCTTTTACGTGTGCAGTTGGAAAAGTTTGTATTGGCAGCTCAGGAGAAGCATATTCAACTGTGTATTGAAACGTGTCCGCAGCAACAGATTCATTCTGATGTCAAAATGATGGATCTGATATTGGAAAATCTTCTCTCGAATGCTATCAAATATACACCTCAAGGTGGAAAGGTTACGTTGTCGGCTTCTGTTGAAGGTAAGATGGCTATGATTCATGTATGTGATACAGGTATAGGTATTCCAAAGGCCGAAATTAAGAGTATCTTCAAGACCTTCTTCAGGGCTTCTAATGCGATAAATTCTCAGGAAATGGGAAGTGGATTAGGACTGATGCTTACACGGAAGCTTGTAGAGAAATTAGGAGGAAAGCTTAGTTTCGTAAGTGAGGAAGGAAAGGGTACTACTTTCTGTGTGAAGATGCCATTAGGTAATGTAACGGATTCTTCTGTCCGGCTTGTAGGAGAAAAGAAAAATGTTGCAACTGAATCTTCTTTAGCTGAAGATAAGCATGATGAAACTAGCCAGACTGTGTCTTCTGCGGTTCAGCAGGATGCTGATGTTTCAACGGATACACTTCTTTTTGTCGATGACAATGAAGATCTTCGCAAATATATCAGAATGACTTTTGGTGATTCTTATCAAGTAGTTGATGTGGAGAGTGCAGAGGCTGCCTTGAAATATTTGAAAGAGGGCGGGGTATGTGATATCGTTGTTTCTGATGTCATGATGCCGGGAATGCACGGAGATGAGTTCTGTCGCAGCATCAAGGAAAATAAGGAAACCTCATGGCTGCCTGTTATCCTGCTGACTGCTAAGGCTGGTCGTGACTTTATGATAGAAGGACTCGGACTTGGTGCTGATGACTATATAGCCAAGCCATTCGATACTGCTATTCTTGCGAGTAAGGTTGCCAGTATTTTGAAGAATCGTCGCCGGTTGAGTCAGTATTATATGGACAGAAGCCTTGCTCTTGTTAGAGGAGAGGTTGCTTCTGGGTCTGCTTCTTCCGAGCAGATTGTGGGTTCTGATTCTTCCGATGAACACTTGGAACCTACTGGAACTTCTGAAGAGAAAAAGGATGATACTGTCTTGAATAAGCAAGGCCAGACATTCGAAAATGTGGCAGAAGCTGTTCTGGATCCGCAAGACCAGGCTTTTGTAGATAAAGCTACCCGTCTGGTGTTGACTCATCTGAGCGACACAGACTTTAATATTGACCGACTCTGTAGAGAGATGGCGATGAGCAGAACGCTTTTCTATGGTAGGCTGAAGACTCTTACGGGTCAAAGTCCGCAGGATTTTATGCGTTTGATACGTCTGGAGCAGGCTGCAATCTTCCTGAAACAGGGGGATAGTGTGCTGGATGTATCTGTGAAAGCCGGTTTTGTAAATGTGAAGTACTTTAGTACTGTATTTAAAAAGCACTTTGGGGTTTCTCCAAGTAAGTATCTGTAAATTAGAGTTTTAAATTCAAAGAAAAGGTTTCTGCTTAGACGATATGTCTGAATTGAAACCTTTTTTTGTTTGTTATCTAACCCTCTGAAAGTTCCTTTTCTTTATCTTTGCAACCAGATTCTGTTAAGTAAGTCAAACAGTTATTTAAAAAACGAAACAATAACAATATAAACATAAAAATGAAAAGGAACTTTTTGAAAATTAGCCTCTTTTTAATAGGCGTCTTCACATGTTTCTCATGCGAAGCAAGTACATTGCCCTCATCCGGCAGTTCTGATGGTGTAGGCGAATCCATACCTACTGCCCAGCAATGGAATAAAGATGTTGTGGGGTGGAATCTTGGCAACGAATTCGAGTGCTCAGCTCCTGGACAGGATGGTGAGTCGATGCAGATTGGCAACCCTGATGGTTCTATCCATGCAGAGACAGCCTGGGGCAATCCCGTTGTTACCAAGAAGATGATACAAGCCGTGAAGAAGGCAGGTTTCAATGCCATCCGTATTCCAATCCGTTGGCAGTGTCACATTACCAACGCTCAGGCGATGAGTATCGACAAGGCTTGGATTGCTCGCATCAAGGAGGTGGTGGGCTGGTGCCTTGACAACGGTTTGAAGGTTATCATCAATGTGCAGCATGAAAAATGGCTCGAAGGTCGTCCTACCTATCAATATAAGAATGAAAACTGTCAGAAACTTGCGCTCCTCTGGATGAATATCGCCTCTGAGTTTGCCCATTATGACAGTCGTTTGGCTTTCGCCGGTACCAATGAGGTTCATATCAGGGACAACTGGGGCAAACCTACTGCCGAGAACCTCGCAGTGCAGAATGCTTACAATCAGATATTCGTGGATGTGGTTCGTGCCACAGGCGGTAACAATGCCAAGCGTCACCTCATCTTGCAGACTTATGTTTGCAACCCTTGGTTTGGCATCGAGAATGGAGATTTCATCATTCCGAAGGATGCCGAAGGCAATGGCAACAACTATATGAGTGTGGAATTCCACTACTATCAGCCATGGAGCTACGCCGGTGATTGCACCTACGATTATTGGGGTGATGCCTACAAGGATGCTGGCAAGATACCTGCTGAAAACGAGAAGACGATGACGGACTTCTTTGATAAGGCGGTGAATACCTGGAGCAACAAAGGACTGGGTATCGTAATAGGAGAGTGGGGAGTAACCGATCACTATAAGTCAAACTCAGAGAAAGTGCATGAAAACATGACCTACTACTGTAAGTTCTTGACTACAGAGGCTCGCAAACGAGGCTTCTCCACTTTTGTTTGGGACAACAACCACTTCGGCAACGGCTCTGAGAAGTATGGCATCTTCGACCGTTTCAAGAGCATGAAGGTGAATGCTCCTTGGATTCTTGAAGGAATCTTTGGGAAGAAATAAGTAATTATTAAACTAAAAACAAAATATCAATTATGAGAAAGAAAACTATGTTTCTCGGCCTGCTCGGTGCAGGTTTGATGTGGATGCCAACTTCTGTCATCCTCGCTGCCCAGATGAACAATGCAGCGATGAGCGTTCAGCAGAACCAAGGCATCAAGGGTACAGTGGTAGATGCTACTGGCGAAACCTTGATTGGTGCTAGCGTGAAGGTGGCTGGTACAACCAATGGTGCCGTTACCGACCTGGATGGTAACTTTACGTTGAATTGCAAGCCTGGAGCTACGCTCGAAGTGAGCTACATCGGTTACAAAACGATGACCGTGAAAGCTGCTAATGGCATGAAAATACAGATGCAAGAGGATGGTAAGGCCTTGAATGAGGTCGTTGTTACCGCCCTTGGTATCAAGCGCGACCGCAAGGCCCTTGGCTATGGCTTGGAGGAAGTGAAGGGTGAGGAACTCACCAAGGCGAAGGAAACCAACGTCATCAACTCTCTTTCTGGTAAGGTGGCTGGTCTTGTCGTGCAGAACACCGCTGGCGGAGCTTCTGGTTCTACCCGCGTGCTCCTTCGTGGTAATACAGAAATGGCAGGCAACAACCAGCCTCTCTACGTGGTGGATGGTGTGCCTTTGGATAATACAAACTTTGGCAGCGCTGGCGAAGGTGGCGGTTATGACCTTGGTGATGGTATCTCTGCCATCAACCCTGACGACATCGAGACGATGACCGTATTGAAAGGTCCTGCTGCCTCTGCACTCTATGGTAGCCGTGCTTCCCACGGTGTTATCTTGATTACGACCAAGAAGGCGGAGAAGGATAGAATTTCCGTGGAGTACAATGGTTCTTATACTATCGATACCCAGTTGGCTAAGTGGGATGATATCCAGGAGATATACGGTGCTGGCTACAATGGCGAGCTTCCTAATTCGAGCACTTCTGGTACGAACTCAAGTTGGGGTCCTAAGGCCGATGACTTCATGTTCAAGTATTTCGATGGCGAGGAGCGTCCTTTCCTGATGCATCCTAACAATGCTTCTGATTTCTTCCGTACAGGTTTCACCACTCAGAATTCTGCAATTCTCTCAGTAAATTCCGGTAAGACGGGTATGCGTTTCTCTGTTACGGATATGCGCAACAAGGATATCTTGCCAAATACTAACATGAGTCGTGACAACTTCAACCTCCGTGTGAATACCTCAGCAGGTCCTGTTGACTTCGACTTCACCGCCAACTATACTCGTGAGAAGGTAAAGAACCGTCCTGCCCTTGGTGACTCTCAGAGCAACGTGGGTAAGAACCTCATGACCCTGGCGGGTACCTACGACCAGGCTTGGCTGAAGCACTATGAGGATGCCGACGGCAACTACTCCAACTGGAATGGTAACGATCAGTATAACAAGAACCCATACTGGGATCTCTATAAGAATAGCAATACATCCGACAAGGACGTGTTCCGTTTTACGGGTAAGGCAATCTGGAACATCAACAAGCACCTCAAGTTGCAGGGTACTATCGGTACCGACATCAACAGCATGAACTTCGAGGACTTCATCGCCAAGACAACTCCAGGAACTCCTGCCGGAAAGCTTACCGACCAAATCTTCAACAACCGCACACTTAACGCCGAGTTACTCGCCCTCTACAACAACTCATGGGGCGACTTCGATGTCAACGCTACCGCTGGTGGTAACATCTTCAAGGTGAACAACAAGACCACTACAAACATCGGTCTCAACCAGCAGATGAATGGCATCCAGAATATCATGAACTATCAGGAACAGAACACTCGTGAGAGTATGTACAAGAAGCAGATCAGCTCTCTCTATGCCAGCGCAAGCCTCGGCTACAAGCATACTTACTATTTGGAGGGAACCCTCCGTGGCGATAAGTCGTCTACGCTCCCTACAAATAACAATACATACGTATATCCATCTGTATCGGGTAGTTTGGTTTTCTCCGAGTTTATCAAGAACAAGAAGTTCATCAATTATGGTAAGATTCGCGCATCTTGGGCAAAGGTAGGTAGCGATACCGATCCATACCTGTTGGCACTCAACTATACCACGGGCAAGTACAGCTACTCGGGTTATACCATCGGTATGATAGCCAACTCAACACAGCCAAACAAGGATTTGAAGCCTACAATGACAGGTTCTTACGAGGTAGGTTTGGAGATGAAGTTCCTTAACGGACGCTTGGGGTTGGATGCCACCTATTACAACCAGAACTCCAAGAACCAGATTTTGAGTTTGGCTTCAACCACCACCTCTGGCTATGCTTACCGCCTCATCAATGCCGGTGAGATTCAGAACCAGGGTGTCGAGATTGCCCTCAATGCCCGTGCCTTGCAGATCAAGGACTTCGCTTGGGACTTGGGTGTCAACTTCTCGAAGAATACCAACAAGGTGAAGTCGCTCACCGATGGCATGGACTACTTCGAGTTGGCGAAGGCATACTGGTGCGGTGTTTCTGTAGGTGCCAAGGTAGGTGAGAACTATGGAGCTATCCGTGGACACGACTTCCTCTACAACGACAAGGGACAGGTGGTTGTCGATGCAGCTACTGGTCTTCCAAAGGTTGACCAGGAAATCAAGACCATCGGCAACTCTACTTGGGACTGGACAGGTGGTTTCTACTCAACCTTCAGCTACAAGAACTTCCGCCTCTCTGCATCCTTCGATGTGAAGGTAGGTGCCGACATCTACTCTATGTCCATGCGTTCTGCATACGAGACAGGTAAGGCGAAGGGAACATTGGCAGGCCGTGAGGAGTGGTACACTTCTGAGGAGGCTCGCAAGGCTTCGGGTATGGACCTTGCCGCATGGCGTGAAGCAGGTAACTGCAAGGGATTTGTCGTAGATGGTGTCATCGACAATGGCGACGGTACTTATCGCAAGAACGACATCGCCGTGAACCCTGAAGATTACTGGAAGCATGTGGCAAAAAGCGTGCAGAGTGCCTTCGTTTACGACAACTCTTACGTGAAGTGTCGTGAGATTACTTTCGGCTATACCTTCCCAGAGAGCATCCTGGGCAAGTATGTCAAGGGCTTGACCGTATCCTTCGTGGCTCGTAACCCATTCATTGTTTGGAAGAACATTCCTAACATCGACCCAGACTCCAGCTACAATACCTCAGGTCTCGGTCTGGAATATGGTTCCCTGCCATCTCGCAAGAGTTATGGTTTAAACGTGAACGTGAAGTTCTAGTCTCGAAAAAATGAATCAATTTCTTTAGAAGAGTTCTAATATATAATAAGGTAAGAAAATGAACAATATAATCAAGAAATATATAGGTAAGAGCAGCCTGATGATGGCTTTCGCCCTGATGGCAACCGGCACTGCGATGACTTCTTGCTCTGATGATACCTTGAGCAACATCAATACCGACAAGACCAAGGTGAGCGAGCTCGACCCTAACGCACAGTTGACAACAGCTTTGCTGCAGACTTACGGTGACTTCAGTCTGATGGATACCTACCGTAACTATATATCTGGTTTTCCACAGTATTTCGCTGGTGGTTGGAATGTAACCAATTACGCTGGTTCTAATTTCAGAGAAGATGATATATCCCGTAAAGTTTGGGACCGCTATTATGAAATCAGTATCAAGAACCTTGTGGATGCCATCCACAAATCTGCTGACAAGGCAAACTTGAATGCGGCACTTCGTATCCACCGTGTCTATCTCACGGCAGTTTTGGCAGATACCTACGGTGACGTGCCTTGTTCGGAGGCAGGTCTGGGTTATATCTCAGGTATCTCCAACCCTAAGTATGATACCGTAGAGGAACTCTACAGCTGGTTCTTTGAGGAACTTGACGCTTGCGAGAAGCAGCTTGGCACAGGTACCGACCACATTTCTGGTGATGTCACCAGCATGGGTGGTGATGTAGCTAAGTGGAAGAAGTATGCTAATGCACTCCGTATGCGCTATGCCATGCGCATTTCCGATGTTAATCCACAGAAGGCAAAGGAGGAGTTTGAGAAGGCTGTAGCTGCCGGTCCTATCGCTAGTGCAGCCGATGATGCTTATATCAAGTATGCTGATGCACCTTATACATATTATGATGGTGCCAATGATTATGATTTCCGTACCAATGCCTTGGGAGAGATTCTCTATAGTCAGAATGCTACATCGCCTACCATGATATGCTCTACCTTGTTCTATCAGTTGCAGAATACCAACGACCCTCGTCTCTATCGCATCTGCCGTCACTACTACAATATCAAGCGTAGTCAGGTGAAGCCAGATAAGGAGCAGAACATCGACTTGACCGATGATTTCCTGGCTTACTTCCAGAGCAAGAACCTCGGTGAGGAGCCTTGCAACCCTGGTGCAGCCTGGTACACAGACTGGATGAATCCAGCTACGTTGGATGACCTTCCTACCTTGAAGAAGTATGCAGAGATAGACGCGAACACTTATGCCAGCTCTGATTATATAGCCCGAGCTGGTCGTCCTTGCCTGAACATCGACTTCGAGATGCCTTCTTGTCCTGGCGACTTGATGAGCTATGCCGAGGTAGAGTTCCTCAAGGCTGAGGCTGCAACCAAGGGTTGGAATGTTGGTGGTGGTAATGCTGAGAGTCACTACGAGGCTGGTGTTCGTGCCAGCATGGAGTTGCTCAACAACTACTATCTTACATCCAACAAGATTTCCAAGGAAGAGATAGATGCGTTCATTGCCAGCAATCCGTTGGGTGACAATCCTAAGGAGACCATCAACACCCAGGCTTGGATTCTCCACATGATGAACCCTTCTGAGGGTTGGGCTAACATGCGCCGCTCTGACTATCCTGCCATCTTGAATCGTGATCTCTTGACCAAGAATGGTTTCACTTATACGGATTCCGATTGGTCAATGCCTGTCCGCTTGCAGTATCCTGAGTTGGAAGCTCAGTACAACAATGCCAACTACAAGGCTGCCATCGACCGCATGGGTGGTACAGACGATTGGCACAAGCGCCTCTGGTGGGACAAGGCTGATGTAAAACTTCAGCCAGACTTCAATCCTCCATTCGGAAAGGGATATAGCAAGTAGTGTTTAATGTTAAGTGTTAAATGTTAAGTCTTATAGGACAATAGAATAGAATAATTAATTATGAATAAGACAATGAAACAATATAAGGGAAAAGTCTTGAAGGCTATGATGATGCTCTTAGCCGTGGGTTTCGCACTGGCTGGTACATCTACCTTGTCTTCTTGCTCTTCTGACGATGAACCATACTTCACTGTCAGCGAAGATGACAATCCACGTATCTTGAACACCGACTTGGCTGATTCCAAGATAGACCGCAAGACTAATTATAAGATGGAAATCAAGGTGACTCCTGCTCACTACACCACTGTGACATGGTTGCTCGACGGCACTAAGATTGCCGAAGGTAATACTATCGACCAGACTTTGCCTTTAGGTGATCATGAACTGAAGATTGTGGCAACCACCACCAAGAATAAGACCACATCCCGTACCTTGAAAGTTACCGTGACTCCTGCTGCTGATGATCCAGCCTTGGGTACCAATGCCAGCGAGCTTTGGGTAGCTCCGGGAGAAACTAGAACCATCCGCAACTGCAAGAACCTGGTGGATCACGTTCAGAAAGTACTCATCGCTGGTAAGGAGGCTGCCTTCGAAGTTCTCGATGAGGGTAAGGCATTGAAAGTTACAGCTCCTTCTGACCTCGCCAATGGCGATTACGACATAACATTGGTAGATGGCAGTGGTGTAGAGTTCCCTTGCGGTAAAATCAAGGTAACTACAGAGCCACGTCCATCTATGGAGACTACCATCTGGGGAGAAGGAGAAGGTGAGTTTGCCGTGACATGGGATACACCATTCGATGCCTTGAAGGATACCTTCCTCTCAAAGGTGAAGGTTGGCACCATCCTCCGTGTTTATGTGGATGGAAACGGTCAGGGTACCGCTACCACAGCTTCCTGGAACAACATCCTTACTGGTAAGGGGGGCGACATAGAACGTGGCGACATCAAGGTGGATGGTCCTGCTACATGGGAGTTTGTACTGACCGACCTCTCTATCCAACTCTTGAAAGAGCAGTGGGGTCTCCTCCTCGTGGGTAATGGTTATACCGTAAAGAAAGTAACTATTGAATAATATATTAGAAAGATTTCCGTTTTTATCATAAAGCGTCAAACCTTTACTGTTTATGAAGAAAATTTTATTATCTATTTCATTATTGGCATTGGCTTATACAGCCAGTGCCAATGTTCCAGTTATCAAGAGCGACCCTAAGATTGAGGCTCAGGTAGAACAAACCCTGAAGAAACTCACCTTGGAGGAAAAGATAGGTCAGATGATGGAATTGGTGACCGACCTCTTTGGGGGCAACGACAAGAACGGCGTGTTCTATATCGACGAGCACAAGACCGATTCTATCCTTTCCCGCTATAAGATTGGCTCTATCCTCAACGCTCCAAATACCTGCGCACCAACCGCCAAGCAGTGGGAGAAGTACATCTCTCAGATTCAGAAGATCTCGATGAAGCGCATCGGCATCCCTTGCGTCTTCGGTCTCGACCAGAACCATGGCTCTACCTATACACAGGGCGGAACGCTCTTCCCTCAGAACATCAATGTGGCTGCCACTTTCAATCGTGAGGTGGCTCGCCGTTCGGCTGAGGCTACCGCTTATGAGACTCGTGCGGTGAGCATACCTTGGACTTACAGTCCTACCGTTGATCTCGGTCGTGATGCCCGTTGGCCTCGCATCTGGGAGAACTTTGGCGAGGATTGCTACCTCAGTTCAGAGATGGGAAAGGCGATGGTCTATGGTTTCCAGGGCGAGGACCCAAACAACATCGACCAGTATC
>OIZF01001636.1_pt1 | contig 12477 bp, 11 predicted proteins | sample 1588471 | NCBI WGS metagenome assembly OIZF01 (sample SAMN03283279) | human gut metagenome | biome: human-associated habitat; material: feces | host: Homo sapiens | place: Peru | collected 2012
CATCCTCCGTGCCAATCAGCGTAGTGATTGACACGGGAGTGAACAGTAACGATTAAAGAAAGAAAAATCAATGCTGGGAAAATCCATCTTGAAATCCCAGACCTACTTGTGTTAAACTGTCTAAAAGCATATTTCTTATGAATTCTAAGGTGCGTCGCACCATCTATATTCTAATGACATTTCAGAAATCTATGCTTTAATACCAAACAATACGTAAAAAAGCAGAAGAGGACGGGAAGAGATTAGAGATAGAGGAGGTTCCTTCTGCGAAAGGAGGAAAAATGAATACTGAATTGAAAAATGCTGTATTAGCGACCGACCTCAAGGCACAGTATGATGCGTGTGCAAAAAAACTGCTTGGCTACAAAGACATACTGGCACGAATCCTGATAGAGGCAGTCGAAGAATTCCGGGGAATGTCGCCGGAAGAAGTGAAGCCATTGATTGAAGACGACATACAGATCGGAAAGGTTCCAGTTGACCCTGGGCTTACCAATGCAGTTGTCGGAGTGGACGAAGCTGGCAAAGAAATCATAGGAATGAATACGGTAAATGAAGAGGTGAATGCCGGATACATTTTATTTGATATTATTTTTTACGTGCGCTTGAAGGCGGGACGTTCTAAAATTATCATAAATGTAGAAGCGCAGAGAAAAGAACCGACAGAATATGATATTCTTAACCGGACCATATTTTACGTCAGTCGGGAAATCTCATCCCAGAAGAACCGGGAGTTTGTGAATAGCAATTATAACGAAATTAAGAAAGTCTACTCCATTTGGATATGCATGAATATGCCAGAAGACAGTATGAACCATATACATCTGATAAATGATACGATTATAGGTAATCAAATCTGGAAAGGAAGAGAGGATTTGGTGAATATCGTTATGATAGGACTGGCAAAGGAAATTTCTCCAAAAGAAGAAAAACATGAACTTCACCGGTTGCTAGGAGCGTTATTGTCAGAAACATTAAGAGAAGAGGAAAAATTAGATATACTCAAAAACGAATATCATATACCGATGGAAAAATCAATAGAGGAGGATGTGAAAGTAATGTGCAATTTGAGTGATGGAATAGAAGAGCGTGGAATAATAAAAGGAAGAGCAGAGGGAAAAGCGGAAGGAAGAACAGAACTCCTCAAACAACAAGTGCAAAAGAAACTCGCCAAAGGACAGAGTGTAGAAGTTATAGCAGAAGATCTGGTAGAAGAGGTTGAGATTATCCAGACAATTGTGGATGAGATTCAAGCAGAAGAATAAGACGGTGAAAAAACCTACAGCAGTTATATTGCACAAAACAGGCATAGATCAACTTGCCTCATAAGAATACCGATTGTGTTACTGGTCACAGTTACTGTGAACAGTAACTTTACTTGTGAATCATCTGTGAATCATTAATCCAAGACTTGCTAGAAGATGAAATCTATAGTATGATTAAATCTCAAAGGAGTTGAAAATAATGAGTGTAACAACAATACTGATTGCATTGATCGTGGTAGCTGTACTTTTACTTGGAATTATTATTACGGTTATTGTGAAAAGTCGTAAAGTGAAACCTGCTGATGAATATGATGACGAGTATGATGACGATGATTACAATACCGGGGACGATGAGGAAGAAGATACAAGATCCCGTCGTAGACGTCAGGTAAGACACAGTGATGCGACAGTACCGCTTGATGTGCAGGAGCAAACGAAGAAAACAAAGAAACAGTGGAAGATTATTTTGGAGAATCAGGAGACTTGGGAGAAGTATACTTTCGTTTTCTATGATAATATTGGAATCGGAAGAGGAAAGAAGACTCCGGAATTCGAAAAATACATCACTATCACAGATGATCCGCGAATTTCAAAATTGCATTGTGCAATTATTCACGAAGGAGACAGATTATATCTGAAAGATATGGATTCACGTAATGGTACATACTTGAATGGACAGAGTCTGGACGAGCCTGTTGCAATCCAGAAGGAAGATGTGATTGGTCTTGGAAAGACGAAGATTGAAGTGAAAAAGATTTTGCGTGAACGCGACTAACAGAATAAGGAAAAACAAAAAGCGTTGTTGTAAAATCAAGGAATACACATACAAAGTTATTCCTTTACAACAGCGCTTTACCATGCTAAAATGTAACGCAAAGCAATAAGACAAAAATGATAAAATCAGGAGGTCGTACATGATTAAGTTATATGAAAATGGTGTCTATTTATTAAATGGAACTGAAATTGTAGAAGATAATGGCAGCGCACAGCTTCCAATCTCAAAGGAAGAGGCAGCGAAGAATACGATGGCTTATGGCATTTTGAATGCACATAACACATCAGGGAATATGGAAAACCTGCAGATTAAGTTTGATAAACTGACATCGCATGATATCACATTTGTAGGAATCATCCAGACAGCACGAGCTTCAGGACTTGAGAAATTTCCGATTCCTTATGTATTGACAAACTGCCACAACTCATTATGTGCGGTTGGCGGAACAATCAATGAAGATGATCATATGTTTGGACTTACATGTGCGAAGAAGTACGGCGGAGTTTATGTTCCACCTCATCAGGCTGTTATCCATCAGTTTGCAAGAGAGATGCTTGCAGGCGGTGGAAAGATGATTTTAGGTTCTGACAGCCATACTCGTTACGGTGCTCTCGGAACAATGGCAATGGGAGAAGGCGGACCTGAGCTTGTAAAACAGTTATTGAATAAAACATATGATATTAAGATGCCGGGCGTGATCGGAATTTATCTGGATGGAGAGCCGATGAAAGGTGTCGGACCACAGGATGTGGCATTGGCGATTATTGGTGCAACATTTAAAAATGGTTATGTTAATAATAAAGTTATGGAATTCGTCGGACCGGGCGTTGACAAATTAAGTGCTGATTTCCGTATCGGTATCGATGTTATGACAACAGAGACAACATGCTTGTCTTCAATCTGGAAAACAGATGAGAAGATTAAAGAATTCTATGATATTCATGGAAGAAGCGGTGATTACAAAGAACTGAACCCAGGAGCATGTACTTACTATGATGGCATGGTTTATGTAAACTTAAGCGAGATTAAACCAATGATCGCAATGCCATTCCATCCAAGTAATGTATACACAATTGATGAAGTTAATGCAAACTTAAAAGACATTCTTCATGATGTAGAGCAGAAAGCACTGGTAAGTTTAGACGGAGCAGTAGATTACTCGCTGCAGGATAAGATCAGAGATGGTAAATTCTATGTAGAACAGGGAATTATTGCAGGATGTGCCGGTGGTGGATTTGAAAATATTTGTGCTGCGGCAGATATTATCAAAGGTAAGAATATCGGTGCAGATGCATTTACATTTAGTGTATATCCGGCAAGTACACCAATTTATATGGAACTTGTGAAAAATGGAGCGATAGCAGATCTTATGGAAGCCGGAACAATTGTGAAGACAGCGTTCTGTGGACCATGTTTTGGTGCCGGAGATACACCTGCTAATAATGCATTCTCTATCCGTCATTCAACAAGAAACTTCCCGAACCGTGAAGGTTCTAAACTGCAGAGCGGACAGATTTCATCAGTTGCATTGATGGATGCACGTTCTATTGCAGCAACAGCAGCGAACAAAGGATTCTTAACACCTGCAACAGCAATGGATGTAGAATATAAGGGACAGAAGTATCATTTCGATTCAAGCATTTATGCAAATCGAGTATTTGACAGCAAGGGAGTAGCAGATCCATCTGTAGAGATTCAGTTTGGACCAAACATCAAAGACTGGCCGGCAATGTCAGCATTACCGGAGAATCTTGTATTGAAGGTTGTTTCTGAGATTCATGATCCGGTTACAACAACAGATGAATTGATTCCTTCAGGAGAGACTTCATCATATCGTTCAAATCCACTTGGACTTGCAGAATTTGCATTATCAAGAAAAGATCCTGCATATGTAGGACGTGCCAAAGAAGTACAGGCAGCACAGAAAGCAATCGAAGCAGGCGAATGCCCATTAGAAGCTTTAGAAGAATTGAAGCCTGTTATGGCAGCTATCCAGAAGGATTACCCAGAAGTTGGCAAAGGTAATGCAGGTGTAGGAAGCACAATTTTCGCAGTGAAACCAGGAGATGGTTCTGCACGTGAGCAGGCAGCATCATGCCAGAAGGTACTTGGCGGATGGGCGAATATTGCAAATGAATATGCAACAAAACGTTATCGTTCAAATCTGATCAACTGGGGTATGCTTCCATTCTTAACAGATGCAGATCACGAAGCACTTCCATTTAAAAACGGAGATTATATTTTCGTGCCGGATGTGAGAAAAGTGGTAGAAGAGAAGCAATCGGTAGTGAAGGCATATGTAGTTGTAGGAGATGAATTGAAAGAGATTGAATTGAAGCTTGGAGAGATGACAGATGCAGAGCGCGAGATTATCTTGAAGGGATGTTTGATCAATTATTATAGAGGATAAGAAGAGGGGAGCTGTCGCGATTAATGCGATGGCTCTTTTTGTATGGTAAAATAAAATCAGAAATCATGCAACAAAAGACAGATTTTTTAACTCTAATAGATATACAAGAAAAAGAAAGGGGGCGGATGCATGAGTCATTATGAGTTTAATTCTGAATTAAAGTTGATTCATAAGGCGAAGCGAGGAGATATAAAAGCATTTTCCGAGTTATATGCACAACTTTATCAGGAACTTTATAAATTTGCGTTATATACAATGAAACATAGCCAGGATGCGGAAGATGTTGTAAGTGAGACTGTTATTGCCGCATATGAGAACATAAAAAAATTGAAAAAAGAAGAGTCTTTCCGCAGCTGGATTTTTACGATATTGATGAATCAGTGTAAAAAGCATTTCAAGCAGAACAGTGAGACGGAAGAATTAAAGGATGAGATTAAGGCAGAAGAGGTATCGCAGGAAGAGAATTATGATCTTCTACAAGCATTTCAGATGTTAGATGGTGAAGAGAGGATGATTTTATCTTGTTCTATTTTAGAAGGATATTCCAGCGAAGAGATAGGACATATGTTGGCTATGAATCCGGCTACAGTGCGTTCGAAAAAGTCAAGAGCATTGGAGAAGCTTCGTAAGAATCTTGCATAGAAGGGAGTTGGAATTATGAGCGGAAAAGAGTTGAAAAGTCATGTTACAGAAGAACAGTTTGAAGATGAGAAGGACAGAAAGATAGGGAATGAGCTTCGTGAAGAAGCAGATAAAATAGAAGTTCCGGATAAGTTAAAACCGGAGCGGATCGAATTGATGCTGCGGGAACATACTGAACAAAAGGTAAAGAGATGGAAGCCGATATATACAGCAATCGCAGCAGCATGTTGTGCGGTGATAGTAGGAGGAACTGCTGTAGGGGTACAGTTGGATAAGAAGTCAGATTCCAATTATACGGCATCATCGAAGGAAAAAACAAAATCAAAAAACACGGAGAAGGCAGCAGAGGGGACCCAGATTGCATCGGCTAAAGATTATGATGAAGTTTATGATTATGTTAAAGCGCAGGAAGAGAGCCAGTCAGTGCAAGCAAGAGGTGGTGCTGCAACATATAGTGCTGAAGGTGCATCCATGGACAGTTCATCGGAAAAAGCAGTGGCATCCTCAGACACATCTGTGATGCAAGCGGTAGATAGTGGTGTGACAGCATCAGATTATTCAGATACGAATGTCAGAGAAGATGGAGTCGGAGAGGGCGATATCGTAAAGACAGATGGTAAGAATTTGTATACCATGTACAATAATAGAATAGAGATTGTGAATATCGAGAAGCAGAATATGGAGCAGGCTGCTACGATTCGCCTTGAGAAGAATCAAGATATTAAGGAAATTTATATTAAAGATGATCAACTGGTCGTTGTTTATACAGAGTCTTATTATGGGGACGAAACAGATTCATATAGTTATCGCATTGTAACAACAGCCGAGATTTATGATGTCAGCAATCCGGATAAACCAATGTCTAAAGGAAAAGTAACGCAGAGTGGGAACTATAACACTATGCGTGTAAGTGGAGATTATGTATATTTATTAAGTGATTTTAATGCATCCATTGTAAACGGACGAGATGCGATTGGAGAATATGTTCCGAGTGTACAGGGTAAATTAGTAGAGGACAGTAATATTTGTATGCCACAGTATGTAAGGGGTGATACTTATACAGTGGTAAGTTCTTTCTCGTTGAAGAACCCGGAAGAAAAAGTGGACAGTAAAGCAATCTTTGGATGTTCCGGGCTGGTATATGTCAGCAAGAACAATATTTATGTATGTGAATCGTATTATAATTCCGATGACTCTGATGTAACTCAGACATGTATTAGAAAAATTTCTTATAAGGATGGAATATTGAAAGCTGTCGGACAGACAAGAATTGACGGAACATTGAATGATTCATTTAGTTTAGATGAATACGAGGGGAATCTTCGTCTTGTTACGACTGTGAGTTCAAATGGAGATTCAGGAATCATGCCACTGGTTTTGTTTGGAGATTCAGCAGATTCAGAAATTGCGAAACAAGAAGATACTAATTATCTTTATATCTTGGATGAGAAATTGAATGAATTGTCTAAGATTGAGGATATTGCAAAGGATGAACAAGTTTATTCTGCAAGATTTATTGGCAAAACTGGTTATGTTGTAACATATAAACAGACGGATCCATTGTTTTCAATAGATTTGTCAGATCCAAAAAATCCACAGATAATCGGGGAGTTGAAAATCCCTGGATTTTCCGAATATCTGCATCCGTATGGAGATGGGTTGCTACTGGGAATTGGAATGGATGTTGATGATACAGGTACAACTACGAATGGTGTGAAATTATCCATGTTTGATATTTCGAATCCGGAAGATGTAGCGGAAGTGCAGAAGTATATAATGGAAGATTGTTATTCGACCAATGTCACATATGAGTATAAAGCGGCAATGATAGATGTCGAAAAAAATATGATCGGTTTTGTAGCTTATGGGGAGAATACAAAATATTATATCTTTTCCTATGATGAATCGGGCTTTAAGTGTTTATTTGAAAGAGAAATGACCGGTTATGGAAATGTAAGAGGTCTGTATGCTGGGGAATATTTTTATCTTGTATCTGGAAATACAGTCGAAAAATATGAATTAAATGGATTTAAGAAAGTAGACGATATCGTTTTATAGAGTAAGATTCTGGAATTGTCAAATGCAAATCTATCCGATATAATAAATACATTATATCGGATAGATTTAAAATTATCGGGAGGAAAATATGATTGATCAATCACAGTTTCGTAAGAAATTAGAAGAACTGCTGGAACAGGCAGATGTACAGGATAAACGTTTGACAAATGAACAGATTAAAGAATTTTTCGCAGAGGATGGGCTGACAGAGGAACAGATGCTGTTAGTATATGATTTTTTGATGTCGCAGAAGATTGTTGTGTCAGGATATTATAAACAGCAAACAACAGAACAGATAGATGAGAGCAAATTTTCAGATGAAGAAAAGCAGTATCTGGCGGAGTATACCGAAGATTTGAAAGCTATGAAGCAAGAGCAGGAGGGTGAGAGAGCCGAACTTCTAAAGAAGGCAGTTGCACAGGATGCACTTGCAAAGAGCAGATTGATAGAGCTCTATCTTCCACAGGTAGTAGAGATCGCGAAAGAACTTCATGAGGAAGGAATTTATCTTGGCGATTGTGTGCAGGAAGGGAATGTCAGTTTAATCCTGGCGTTAGATATGCTTCCGGAAGACGATGCGGATGCATTTATTCAGCAGGAAATCAGACAGGGAATTCTGGCGATGATGGAAGAGCATAAAGAATTAAAACGCCGTGATAAAAAGATGGAAAATCAGGTTAACAATCTGGATGAGACATTGCATAAAATGGCAGATGAAAAAGGCCGTGGAATTACGATGAGTGAACTTGCAGAACATATGAAGATATCTGAGGATGAGATTTTGGATATCATCAAACTGGCAGGTGAAGAGATGTACGATAAGTTTAAGGAATATAAGGATAACTAACATGATATTTGATACACATGCACATTATGATGATAAACAATTTTCTGAGGACAGAGATCAGGTATTAAGTTCTATGCAGGAACAAGGCGTTGGAACGATCGTTGATGCAAGTGCTACGGTAGATTCCTGGGAGCGTGTACTCGAATTAACAAAAAGATATCCATTTGTATATGGGATGATCGGAGTACACCCGGATGAAGTGGGTGATTTGAATGAAGAGAATTTTGCCCGGATGGAACAATTACTTCATGAAGAGAAGGTTGTAGCAGTAGGAGAGATCGGACTGGATTATTATTGGGATAAAGAGCAGCATGAAATTCAGAAAGAATGGTTTATACATCAGTTACAGCTGGCGAGAAAGCTAAATATGCCGGTTAACATTCATAGTAGAGAAGCTGCGCAGGATACAATGGAAATTATGAAAGAATATGCGACTGATATGAAAGCAATTATTCATTGTTATTCGTATTCAAAAGAGATGGCAGAAGAATACGTCAAAATGGGTTATCTGTTAGGAATTGGCGGCGTTGTGACATTTAAGAATGCGAAAAAATTAAAAGAAGTTGTAAAAGCAGTACCATTGTCGCATATTGTTTTGGAAACAGATTGTCCATACCTTGCACCGGAACCGAATCGTGGAAAGAGAAATGCATCTTCGAATCTGATTTATGTGGCACAGACAATTGCGAAGCTGAAAGGAACTACTACGGAAGAAGTGATTGCTGTGACAGAAGAGAACGCAAGAAAATTTTATGGCTTAGATAAATAATAAAAGTAAATCCTGTGAGAACTTAAATGTATAGAGCAGGGAGATAAAAGAGGAGAAATTTGATGAAAGAACCTACATTAGGGAATCCGCAAAATACAATTGCTGTATTACAGAAATATAATTTTTCATTTCAGAAGAAATTCGGACAGAATTTTTTGATTGATACACACGTATTAGATAAAATTATTGCTTCAGCGGAAATTACAAAGGATGATATGGTATTGGAGATTGGTCCTGGGATTGGGACTATGACACAGTATCTGGCATGTGCAGCGGGGAAAGTAGTTGCAGTAGAGATTGATAAGACATTGATTCCAATTCTGGAAGATACACTATCAGAATATGATAATGTTCAGATTATAAATCAGGATGTTTTGAAGGTGGATCTTGCAAAATTAGCAGAAGAGGAAAATGGCGGAAAGCCGATCAAAGTGGTTGCAAACCTGCCATACTATATTACAACACCGATTATTATGGGATTATTTGAGAATCATGTTCCCCTGAAGAGTATTACGGTTATGGTACAAAAAGAAGTGGCAGATCGTATGCAGGTCGGACCGGGAACAAAAGATTATGGAGCATTGTCACTTGCAGTACAGTATTATGCAAAACCATATATTGTGGCAAATGTACCGCCAAACTGTTTTATGCCTCGTCCGAAAGTCGGGTCTGCGGTAATCCGTCTTGAGAGATATGAGGAACCACCGGTACAGGTTACAGATGAAAAATTGATGTTCCGGATTATTCGTGCCTCATTTAATCAGAGACGAAAAACGCTTGTGAATGGTTTGAAAAACTCACCCGAAATTCAATTTAGCAAAGAAGAAATTGAAGCTGCAATTGAAACTCTTGGTAAGGGAGCAAGTGTGCGAGGTGAAGCTTTGACTCTAGAAGAATTCGCAAGATTGAGTAATATTTTATCGAGTGTAGAGCAATAAATATAAAAACTTTATAACCTGTTAGTGTAAAATTTAATATACAATTCATTGTATAATAGGTAAAGTTTTAGTATAATGAAATGAATACGACGTGAAGGAGGAGCAACAATGAGAGATGTAGACGACATTTTATTTAACAACACTCCTGCAATCCAGCAATTAGCACGTAAGTGTGAGGAGAATAATGCAATCGACAGAGACTTATATGAAAAATATGAGGTAAAACGTGGATTGCGTGACTTGAATGGTAAAGGTGTATTAGCAGGACTGACAAATATATCAGATGTTTGTGCAAAGAAGATTGTGGACGGAGAAGAAGTGCCGTGTGCAGGTAATCTCTATTATCGCGGATATAACATCAAAGATTTGGTAAAAGGATTTTTGGATGCCAAGCATTCAGGATTTGAAGAGACCGCATATTTGCTCCTTTTTGGTGAATTGCCGAATGCGACAGAATTAAAAGATTTTCAGCAGATGTTAGCACAGCGCAGGATGCTTCCGCCGAATTTTGTTCGAGATGTAATTATGAAAGCACCGAGCAGAGATATGATGAATAATATTTCACGCTGTATTTTACAATTATATTCTTATGATGCGAAGGCAGATGATACAGACATTCCTAATGTTTTACGTCAGTGCCTGAATTTGATCGCACAGTTTCCGATGCTGATGGTATATGGGTATCATGCATATAACTATCGAAGAGGTCAGGATTTATATATTTATGCACCAGATCCGTCATTATCAACGGCAGAGAATATTTTGATGATGCTTCGTGAAAATCGACAGTATACCGCACTGGAAGCAGAGATTCTGGATATGGCCCTGGTTCTGCATATGGATCATGGCGGTGGTAACAACTCAACATTTACAACCCATGTGGTTACTTCTTCAGGAACAGATACATATTCTACGATTTCTGCAGCAATGGCTTCTTTAAAAGGACCAAAGCATGGCGGTGCGAATATTAAGGTAACTCAGATGTTTGAGGACATGAAGTTCTGTGTGAAAGACTGGACAGACGATGATGAGGTTAGAGGTTATCTGGAAGCATTGCTGAATAAAGAAGCATTTGACCGCAAAGGACTGATTTATGGAATGGGACATGCGATTTATTCTGTATCAGATCCACGTGCTGAGATATTTAAGAAGTTTGTAAAAGAGCTTGCAATTGAAAAAGGCTGCGAGAAAGAGTATGCATTATACGAAAAAGTAGAGAAGATGGCACCGGAAGTAATTGCACAAAAACGTAAGATGTATAAGGGTGTTAATGCCAACGTTGATTTTTACAGTGGTCTGGTATACAGCATGTTAGATCTTCCGCCAGCATTATACACACCGATTTTTGCAGCTGCACGTATTGTTGGATGGAGTGCACATCGTCTTGAAGAGCTGAAGAATGTAGATAAGATTATTCGACCGGCATACAAACCGCTTGCACCATATCGAGATTATATTAAATTAGATGACAGGTAGAGGTTAACATGAAAGATGAATTTTATTTTCCATCAAAAGATGGTAATACTGAAATCCATACAATTGAATGGAAACCAGAAGGGGAAATAAAAGCAGTACTGCAGATTTGCCATGGGATGATAGAATATGTAGATCGCTATGATGAATTCGCCCAGTTTTTAAGTGAACAAGGTATTTATGTAGTTGGTAACGATCATCTGGGACATGGTAAATCTGTTCAGAGTAAGCTAGAATATGGATATTTTCAAAAAGAATATGGCAATGCGTGTCTGCTTGCGGACATGCATATGCTTCGTACAAAAACTGCAAAGAAATATCCGGATGTTCCGTACTTTATGTTAGGACATAGTATGGGCTCAATCCTTTTGCGCCAATATATCCAGATGTACGGCAATGGGCTTGCAGGCGCAATATTGATTGGAGTTGTTGCAGAACGCCCAATTCCGGTATTGAATTTTGGAAAGGCATTGTGCAAAGGTATTGCAGTAGTAAAAGGTGACCATTATAGAAGCAAATTAGTTGAGGACATGGTAATCGGAACATTTAATAAGAAATTCAAACATCCGAAGACAAGAGCTGACTGGGTTACCAGTGATGATGAGAAGCTTCAGGAATATGTCAATGATCCTCTTTGCTCTTTCCATTTTACGGTCAATGCATACGGCAATATGCTAGAAGGCATGACACGAATGGAAAAGAAAGAGAATGTGTTTATGATTCCGAAACACCTTCCAATCCTTATGGCTGCGGGAGTAGAAGATCCGGCAGGAAAGTGCGGAAAGGGTGTCCGTAAGGTTTATGAAAAGTATAAAGAGTCAGGAATCAGGGATGTTACATTACAGTTGTATGCAGGAGACCGGCATGAATTGTTAAATGAGACAGACCGAGATCAAGTTTACCAGGATATTCTGGCATGGATGGAAAATAGAATATAGGATTTGAGATATATACATAATATATATAACGCAAAACCCGCTAACCACAAGGATTAGCGGGTTTTGGTGTTTTTATAGTTATCTAAAGGAATGAGAGTAAAGTGTACATCGGGAAGTTACGCCCGATGTCTACTTTATGAGGGGGGAGATAGTTGTTTTATCAACTATCTGAGATTATTATATCCAGAAAATGTGTCTAAAATATGTTGAATCTATAAAAGAAATCGAAAAATTATAAACAACTTCGAAACTAAAGTCCGAAAAAGAACAATATGCGGGAAAATAATATAAAGGCAATCGAGTAGGGGGCTAATCATTAGTTGATTAGCCGACCTCTCACACCACCGTGCGTACCGTTCGGT
>OIZF01001638.1_pt1 | contig 12474 bp, 7 predicted proteins | sample 1588471 | NCBI WGS metagenome assembly OIZF01 (sample SAMN03283279) | human gut metagenome | biome: human-associated habitat; material: feces | host: Homo sapiens | place: Peru | collected 2012
TCTTGCCATACGATAAGGTACGTGATAAGGATGCTCCTGCTTCTATCTGCCTCATTTGCGAAATCGCTGCTTGGGCTAAGGATCAGGGCAAGACTCTCTACGATCTCTTGATGCAGATTTATGCTGAGTATGGTTTCAGCAAGGAGTTCACTGTAAATGTAGTTCGTCCAGGTAAAACGGGTGCTGATGAAATCAAGCAGATGATGACTGATTTCCGTGCTAATCCTCCACAGGAGTTGGGTGGCAGCAAGGTGGTTACTTGGAAGGATTACCAGACTCTGGAGGCTAAGCATGCTGATGGCAGTGTAGAGAAACTTGATATGCCAACAACGAGCAATGTACTCCAGTGGTTCTGTGATGATAACACTAAGGTAAGTGTTCGTCCTTCAGGTACAGAGCCTAAGATTAAGTTCTATATCGAGGTGAAGGATCCTTCATTCAAGTGCGCTGGCTGCTACAACCGTTGTACAGCAGCTGCTATGGAGAAGATCGAAGCTATCAAGAAGAGCTTGAACTTGGATTAATTCGTAGATTTTATATTTCCGGCGAGAGGTCATCCTGACTTCTCGCCTTTTTATTGCTCTTTGCAAAATGATTCTGCAGAATAAGATGCATACAGAATTATAAAAAGAAACTCCCCAGATTCGTCAGGAATCTGGGGAGTTTTATTAGATATAAATTAAATAATCTCAAACAAATAAGCGGTACTATTTTTCAATAGACGATGTGATTTGCATTGGAATATTACTTGCTCAAATTAGCAATTGTGGCAATCATGGCTGCGATGCTCGACATACTTGTACCGAGGCTCATCGTTTCTGCAATACTCATCTTGCGCTTCAACTTGGCAGGAACAACAATTTCGCAACCTGGTTGAACTTTCGCACCATGGCCAACCTTGGCAACCTTACCATTCATATAGATGATGTACGACTTACTCTTGATGGCATCAGAAGCAAAACCGCCAGCCTGGTCTATGTAGTAGCTTGCTCGTTTGCCCTTTTCATAGGCAACAGTATTGGCATACATTACAGCACCATTGATTTTTACGGTTCCTGTATATTGTGGAACGACCAGTCGGTCTCCTTCACGCAGTACCAGGTCATCATCGCAACCAGGATTCTTGAGTGCAGCAGCCAGGTCGATTCCTACAGGATATTCATCTGGAACATTGAATTTCTCCAATTCTGCATTCTTGGCTCCTTCAGCAACCTGTTGGAGATTGCCGCTGTTACTGCTTGCTGCCAACTGGAGGAGATTCTTCTGCTGTTGCTCACGCTGCATCTTCAGAACCGTTTCCATACGGGCTTTCTCTGCACTGTTGGCTCTACGAATCAAGCGGGCTCCCTTGATATATGCCTCATTGGTAGCTCCACCTGCCTTGTAGAACAGGTCGCTGATGCGGGAATTACGCTTGGTGAGTGTGTAAGCACCAGCAAACATAACCTCACCCTCGATGCTCACATTTTCCTGTTCGTTGTATGCAGGACTCTTGCGGATGGAAACTTCGTCGAAAGGCATCAGAACAAAGCCAGGAGTTCCATCAATGACAAAACCGTCCTTCAGGGAGAGGGTGAATGTCTGGGCAATCAAACTGTCTGGTTGCAATGCCTTGGCATCAGAAACACGGCGGCTTACGTTGACATTCACGGTGGATGCCTTGTCAGTCAGACCACCAGCCTGAAGAACGAAGTCTTCAATGGTTTCATTATCGGCATATTTGTAGGTTCCTGGATATTGTACCTCGCCGCGGATTGTGATGGTTCGCTCTATCAGTTTATCCTGTCGGGTAGGGATGAAGAGCACATCATTTTCCTTCAAAGGAATATCTGCCACCTTTCCGCTCATGATACCTGCGATATCCATACTGATAACTTCCAATGTACGGTCTGGCTTCATTCTGTGCATGACCGCTCTATTGGTGAATGCATCTTCAGTAAGACCCTCTGCATGTTCTACCAGAGAACGAACGCTGTTGATCTGTTCGCCGATATTGTACATACCAGGACGGAATACAGCACCCTTTATTTCTACCGTATTGGCATATCTTGGCAGGATGGAGTCAACGCTTACAGAATCGCCATCAGCAATGTGGAAACTGGCAAAGTCGAATTCGTCAACATTGAATACAGCATATTCTCTTCCAGTTTTTCTGTTCACACGTACCGATTTCTTATAAGCATCACCAGTGAAATTGCCGGCATACTTGAGCAGGGAATTGATGCTCTCGTTCTTTTTCATCTCATAGAACATCGGACGTTTTACCTTACCCGTAATGTTGACCAGACAGTCGTATGGACCCACTACGATCACATCATTGTCTGCAAGTCGTACATTGCCTGTCAACTTACCATTGAGGATGTAGTCGTAGATATCAACTACAGTAACCAACCTGTTGTTTCTATATACCTTAATATTACGGAGTGTACCCAGATCGTTGGTTCCTCCAGCCATGTAGAGGGCATGGAAAACGGTAGCGAAGGCTGAGAGGGTATAGGTTCCAGGAGTCTTTACCTCACCCATCACATTGACCATAATGGTCTTGGTCTGGCCTACTGTCAACTTGATATGGCTGGAAGAATATCTGCTACCTAATGTACCGCGCAATCTTGCATTAGCCTGAGCAACGGTGAGGCCGCTGACATTCACCGGACCATACCCCTCGATGGTAACAGTTCCATCTGGAGAAACAGTACTCTCGATGGTTCTCTGGGATGCACCATAGATGTCGATGATGACAGCATCACCAGGACCCAAGCGATAGTTCTGTGGGGTTGCGATATTCATATTAGGCTCAAAGCTCAACTCCTTATTATTAAAGATGTCGCGACCGAAGACCTTCTTGCGATTGTACTTCTGTTCAGCCAGCAAATGGCGGAGCATCTGTGTAGAGTCAGGATAGATGCCATACATTTCATTCTGCATATCCATGTACTCTTCGTCATGATTGTCGTATGTATGATTATAGGAGTAGTCGCGCTGGCCTTTGATTCTATAGTTGCTATAGTTGCTGGCCTCTTTATCTGCCTCTTTCCCGTAATCTTCACGGGTTTTACCATTGTTGGTACGTAGGCGCGAGCCGTTTGATGAGACTTTTCCTGTAGCGCTGGCAAGGCCGCCTTGTTTGGCTTCCTTTTCATAGCGAGTGCGTACACGTCGAATCTGTGAAATATCAACACCGCGTTGCATCAACTTGGTGACGATTTGTGCATTCGAGGTTCCAGAGCCGTGCTCCTTTACCACAAATTGCATCACTTGGTCGTCGGTCATGCTGGAAGATTGAGCCATGGCTACTGATGAGACCATGAAAAGCATGAGCGAAAAGATGATTAATTTCTTCATTTCACTATTAATTTTGTTTTGTTTCTTTTATAATAACTCAAAAATTCGCAATTTGTTGTAAATTTAGAGCTATTTCTTGAAACCGAAAATTCGTTTGATGAATTTCTTTACGACATTTTCTTTCTTCTGAGGGTTGACAATTGGAGTTGGTTTGCGAGAATTTGATTTCTCGTTAGCCTTCTTCTGTGCAACACCTCTTCCTCTTCCGTTGCTGCCAGGACGTACGTTTTCTGGTGCATTGCTGCGCTGGTTGTTATTGCGCTGCTCGCCGTTCTTGCGATTGTCCTGTCTGTTGCGGTTGTTTCTATTGTTGCGCTTTCCGCCTTGTCTGTTTTCACCCTCCTGCTTACCTTCGGTATTCTGCTGACGGTTATTTCTTGGCTGCTGCTTGTTGGCGTTCTGCTGCTTGTTGGCATTCTGCTGCTTTTCGGCATTCTGCTTATTTGCATTCTGCTGTTTGCCGTTTCTGCCATTTCTGTTGTTTGGCTTGTTTACAACCTGTTCGCCCTGTTGTTCACCTTGCTGGCGAGGAGACTTTTCCTGACGGTTGTTCTGTTTGTTCGGCTTGCGCTTGTGTGCAGTCTGGTCGCGGTCTTTCTGGCGGCGGCTCTTTGCACTGGTCTTGCCGTTGCCATTGTTTTTACCCGGTTTCTTAGGCTTGTCCATCTTGACATACTCAGGACCTTCGCCACACTCTGCAGGCAATGGCATCTTTTCTACCACTTTTTCCAGGAACTTTTCTATCTGCTGGAACCAGTAGATATCCATTTCCGTAACCAAGGTAATGGCTCTTCCGTCTCTATCTGCACGAGCGGTACGGCCGATACGGTGTACATAGTCTTCTGTGTCGTGCGGAACGTCGAAGTTGATAACTAATGTGATATCATCGATGTCGATACCGCGGGCAACAATATCCGTAGCAACCAACACATCAATCTGGCCGCTCTTAAACTTAAACATGATATCATCACGTTCTTGCTGAGAGAGGTCGGAGTGCATCTCGCCACAGTTGATCTTCTGTTGCTGTAGTGAAGCAGAAAGCTGTTTCACCTTTGTCTTACTGCCGCAGAAGATAATGACGCGCTTCAGGTCACCAGCCTTGAAGATATCCTTGATGATGCTCATTTTCTGAGCCTCATAGCAGACGTAGGCTTCTTGTTTGATTTTCTCGGCAGGTTTGCTGACAGCAAGTTTGATTTCTACAGGATTCTTCAGCAAGCTCTTTGCCAGTTCCTCGATCTTGGTAGGCATGGTTGCAGAAAACATGATAGTCTGGCAAGACTGAGGCAATTTCTTGGCGATGGTCATGATATCCTCAGAGAAACCCATGTCAAGCATGCGGTCTGCCTCGTCAAGGATAAAGAAGCTTACCTTACTTAAATCTACATTTCCCAGACTGATATGGGTGATGAGTCGGCCAGGAGTAGCTATTACTACGTCAGCTCCCATACGGAGACTCTTCAATTCCTGGTCGTAGCGGTTGCCGTCATTGCCACCATATACAGCCACGCTGCTCACTCCCTGCAGATAGTAGCTGAATCCCTGCATAGCCTGGTCTATCTGTTGTGCCAGTTCTCGGGTAGGTGACATGATGATGCAGTTGATGGCATCTTCTGGGTATCCGCCGTCATCCAACTTACTCAGAATAGGCAACAGATAGGCGGCAGTCTTGCCGGTACCCGTTTGAGCCACACCAAGAACGTCATTACCTTTCAATATCTCAGGAATACATTTCTCTTGAACAGGGGTGCATGTGTCGAAATGCATATCATATAACGCATCAAGCACATTGTCATTTAAATCTAATTCGTCAAAATACATTTATAATCTCTTTATTATTATATATAATAATGTGTAGGCCTCTCTTGAAAAAAGTGATGACCATCATACATTATCTATTATTATATGATACAATCTTACATTATCTTGGTGCATTGCGATAGCAGAAATATGCTACGACGGCAAAGAGGATATTTGGCATCCATGCAGCAAGCATAGGTGGGAAGTTGGCTTGTATGGCAAAGGTTGCCGATACGGTCTGAAGCATGATGTATCCGAAACTCAGAGCAAGTCCCACACCGAGTGCCATACCCATTCCTCCCTTGCGCTTCTTGGCAGAGAGGGAGAGACCGATGATGGTCAGGATAAAGGAGGCAAAGGATGCTGCTATTCGCTTGTGGTATTCCACCTGATATTGCACTACATTGCCGGAACCTCGGTCTATCTGCTTGTTGATGTACTCTTTCAATTCCGGACTGGTAAAGGTCTCCTGCTGTCCCTTGGAATATACCAGATCGGTTGGTTCCATGGTTATCAGCGTATCTTTTTCAGCACCGCTGGTAATTTGTTCCTTCATACCTTGCAGCTTACGTACCTTCCAATTTCTGATTTTCCAATGGTACTTGGAATCTGAGATGGTATCGTACTGTACCTCCATCGCAGTAAGGTGGCTGACCAGCTTTTTCTCCTGAAACTTATCCAGACAGAAACCATATCCCCTTTTGGTCGTATTGTCGTAGTGCTGGATGTATGCGATGACTCCACGGTCCACTTGCAACTGCACATTGTCTGCAGACGTGTTCTTGGCCTTCTTCTTATACATGTTTTCAAAGTTCTGTCTGATGACGGTACCATGTGGTATCACGTATGCAGACAGCGAGTAGGAGAGTGCAGAGAGCATGACACACGTCAGCATGTATGGTCGCATCAAACGCTTGAAGGATGTTCCGGAAGCGAGGATAGCGATAATTTCTGAATTGCCAGCCATCTTAGTCGTGAAGAGGATGACGGCAATGAATACAAACAAGGCACTGAACAAGTTGGCGAAGTATGGCACAAAGTTGGCATAGTAATCGAAGATGATGGCACGCATAGGAGCATGATTCTCCGAAAACTTGGCCAGATTCTCATTGAAGTCGAATACGATGGCAATGGAGATGATCAGTGCGATACTGAAAAAATAATATCCCACGAACTTCTTGATGATGTACCAGTCTAATCGTTTGATATATCTGAAGAGGTTGAGAAACCTGAGTACCCTCAGGAATCTCAACTTGTGGGCAGTCCATTTTGCAGCCTTTACGAGCCATGCGAAATGTTTGCCAAACCATCGCTGGAACTTGTATCTTCTGCGATGTTTCCTTATTTGCTTAAAATTCTTCATTATATTTCTTTAAATTCTTCGTCCTAATTGGTCGATGATGGAACGCTTCCACTGTACGAAGTCGCCCTGTTCGATGTGCTGGCGTGCATCTGTCACCAGTCGGAGATAGAAGGCGAGATTGTGGATGCTGGCAATCTGCATTGCCAAAAGCTCCTGTGCTTTGAAAAGGTGGTGGAGGTATGCCTTGGTTGTTATGCGGTCGATATCGCAACCATCTGGATCAACCGGGCTGAAATCCATTTCCCATTTCTTATTGCGCATGTTCATGGTGCCATTATAGGTGAACAGCATGGCGTTTCTTCCGTTTCGGGTAGGCATGACGCAGTCAAACATATCAACCCCTCGTTCGATGGCTTCCAGAATGTTCTGTGGAGTACCTACTCCCATGAGATAGCGAGGCTTGTCCTTAGGAAGAATCTCATTGACCACCTCTATCATCTCATACATCACTTCTGTAGGTTCACCTACGGCAAGACCACCGATGGCATTTCCGTCGGCACCCTTGTCGGCTACATACTTAGCTGCTTCTCTTCTCAGTTCCGGGAAGGTACATCCCTGTACGATAGGGAAGAGACTCTGGTTGTAGCCGTAGAGAGGTTCTGTCTCATCGAAGCGCTTGATGCAACGGTCCAGCCAGCGCTGGGTCAACTCCAAACTTTTCTTTGCATACTGGAAATCACTTTGTCCAGGAGGACATTCATCAAATGCCATCATGATGTCGGCACCGATGATACGTTCTGTATCCATGACATTCTCTGGAGTAAAGAAGTGTTTACTACCGTCAATGTGAGAACGGAATTCACAGCCTTCTTCTCTCAGTTTGCGGATGCCTGTCAGTGAGAATACCTGGAAACCACCGCTATCTGTAAGGATAGGACGGTCCCAGCCATTGAAACCGTGCAGACCGCCAGCAGCCTTGATGACCTCCAGTCCCGGACGGAGGTAGAGATGGTAGGTATTGCCTAAGATGATTTGTGCCTTTACCTGTTTGCGAAGCTCGTCAAAATGTACGCCCTTTACAGAACCTACAGTTCCTACGGGCATGAAGATAGGAGTCTTTATCTGTCCGTGGTCTGTGGTGATGATACCGGTACGTGCATCACTTGCTTTATCTGTTACTTGTAATTCAAACTTCATGATAGTCTTGATGTTATTTTTTGTTTTCTTCTTCTTCGTCGTCAATCGTGAAATCGACAGGATGCTCCACCTTTTCGTCAGTGAGTGCAAACTTCCAGACATCAGCAACATTCTCTACATAGTGGAATTCTACACCCTTGCGGTATTGCTCTGGAATTTCCTCTATGTCTTTCTGATTGGCCTGGCACATCACGATATCTGTGATACCAGCTCGTTTGGCTGCTAAGATTTTCTCCTTGATGCCGCCTACAGGGAGTACTTTTCCACGGAGAGTGATTTCGCCCGTCATGGCAGTATTCTTGCGAACCTTGCGCTGAGTCAGGGCAGAGGCGATACTGGTTGCAATGGTGATACCGGCAGATGGTCCGTCTTTAGGAGTTGCACCCTCTGGTACGTGGATATGGATATTCCAGTTGCTGAAAATTCTGTAATCTACTCCGAGCAGGTCGATATGCGCCTTGACATATTCGAGTGCAATCACGGCAGATTCCTTCATCACGTCTCCGAGGTTACCTGTCAGCGTGAGCTTTCCAGCCTTGCCCTTGCTAAGGGAAGTCTCGATGAAGAGGATTTCGCCTCCCACGGAAGTCCATGCCAATCCGGTAACGACACCCGCATAAGCATTGCCCTGATAGATGTCACGGTTGAATGGAGGATTGCCCAAGAGGGTTGCTACCTCGGCTGGGGTGATGTTGGTTGTTTCCAATATGTCCTCATAAGCCAATTTGAAAGCCATTTTGCGCAAGGCTTTGTTGATCTGTTTCTCCAACTGGCGCACACCGCTTTCTCGGGTATATTGCTCGATGATCTTCTCGATGGCAGCTTTTGAGAACTTGATCTTTGGAGTATATTTCTTGAGACCGGTATTCTCCAACTCTCTTGGAATCAGATGACGCTTGGCAATCTCAACCTTCTCCTCTGTGATGTAGCCACCTACTTCAATGAGTTCCATACGGTCGAGCAGTGGACGTGGAATAGAACTCAGGTCGTTGGCTGTGGCTATGAATAGAACCTTCGACAAATCATAGTCAATATCCAGATAGTTATCATGGAAAGCCTTGTTCTGTTCTGGGTCGAGAACTTCCAGTAATGCTGATGAAGGATCACCATTAAAGTTGGCCTGTGATATCTTGTCAATCTCATCAAGGATAAAGACAGGGTTGGCGCTACCAGCCTTCTGGATATTCTTGATGATACGACCAGGCATAGCACCGATGTAAGTGCGGCGGTGACCTCTGATTTCAGCCTCGTCGTGCAAACCGCCAAGAGAAACTCTCACGTATTTACGGCCCATCGCCTGTGCAATACTTTTGCCAAGACTGGTTTTACCAACTCCCGGAGGACCATAGAGGCAGAGGATAGGGCTCTTCAGGTCATCACGCAAAGCTCTTACAGCGAGGTATTCCAGAATGCGCTCTTTCACCTTTTCCATGCCATAATGGTCTTTGTCCAAAACCTTTTTGGCATGTTTGAGACTCAAGTTATCTATGGTGCAGTCATTCCAAGGCAAATCTACCATTGTCTGCAGGTAGTTGATCTGTGTGGAATAGTCAGGACTTTGCGGATGCAAGGTGTCGAGTCGCTTGAATTCCTTATTGAATATTTTCTCTATATTCTCATTCCAATTTTTGCTCTTGGCTTTCTCAAGAATCTCTTTCTTCTCTGGGCTCATATCGTTTCCGCCGAGCTCTTTTTTGATGTTCTTGAGCTGTTGTTGCAGGAAGTATTCACGTTGCTGTTCGTCCAGATCATTCTTTGTTTTCTGGCGGATGTCAGACTGTATGTCAAATAACTGCTTGAGTCTGTTCTCATATTTGAGTGCTTCAAACATGCGGTCTGTCATACTATCCATTTCCAGCATCTTGATCTTTTCCTCTATGCTGAAAGGCATGGATGATAAGATGAAATTCGTGCGTACCAGTGGATTGGATATAGAGTTGATTGCATACTCTGCATCATCAGGTATCTCATCGCTGTCTTGGATCAGCTTGATGGTTTGAGAGAACAGAGAACTTTGCAAAAGTTTGAATTCCGTATCCGTTTTTTTAGGCCATTCTTCAGAAATGTTTTCCACATATCCGCTATAGAATGGTCTTTTTGTATCGATACTTTTCAATTTGCATTTTCCCAATCCTTGTACTACGATGGTAACCTGTCCATTTTGCTGACCAGGAAGTTCTACCATTTTGATGAGACGGCAGAAAACACCAGTTTCATAGAGGTCTTCCTTTTCAGGATCATCCAGATTGGCATCCTTTTGGGTAAAAGCGCAGAAAATAAGATCGTCGTGTTTCTGTTTGAGATAATCTACAACTGCAATACTTTGCTTTCTGCCAAGTATGATAGGGGTGAGAACAGTAGGGAAGATCACTAAGTCTCGGGTGCAGATAATAGGATATGTCCCGGAGTCTCTATCTTTTAGCAATTCCGTAATGTCGCCTTCAAAATCGGCGATCATGTGTAATTGATTATTTTTAATATTGTCCATATTCTGTTATAAATGCATTTTGACTTGCAAAGATAGCCTTTTTTGGTGAATTTTGGGTTGAAAGATACAAAATTTAATATTATAATGTGTAATTTCTTTCTTTATGGACTGTTTTTTGCTGAAAAGTAAAATATATTGCGTGTTTTTTCGTTAGAAAATTAAATGAAGCATGAATTTAGAATATGACAGGTTTTCGATTTAAAAAGTTTGAGATATTACAAGACCGTTGTGCCATGAAAGTGGGAACGGATGGCGTGTTGTTAGGAGCATGGGCTTGTGGCGGAACTCGTATTCTCGATATAGGATGTGGTACGGGGTTGATAGCCTTGATGATGGCTCAGCGTTTTCCTGCTGCCCAGGTGGTAGGTATTGATATTGACGAAGAGGCTTGTGGACAGGCAAGAGACAATGTGGCAGCCAGTCCTTTTGGTGATAGAATTGATGTTGCCCATTGCCGGTTGCAGGATTATTCTGGTGAGGAATTTGATGCGATAGTCAGCAATCCTCCGTTTTTTCTGAATAGTTTGAAAAATCCAGATAGTAAAAGGGCAATGGCTCGACATGCGGATACCTTGCCGTTTAGGGATCTCTGGCAAGGTGTAAAACGTTTACTTTCTGAAAAAGGTATTTTCTCGGTTGTGCTGCCTTCTGAAGTGAGGGAGTATTTTGTGTCAGAAGCCTGTATATCAGGATTTTACCTTGTTAGACAATGTGCTGTAAAAACGGTAGAAAGAAAACAACCAAAACGCTATCTCCTGGCATTTTCCAGACATAGAAACGGTGAACTGGAAAATGCCACGGAAATCATGACGAATCAAGATGGAAATCGCAGCGAATGGTATGCAAAAATAACTGACGAATTCTATCTTTAAACACATCGTCTTTAGGGGATGGTTTAAGATGGTTATATGCGTCTGCTTTTATTTAAATATTCAGTTTGCGTTGTACAAGTTTGCTTAAAGCCTCCACTTTCTTGCTTTGCTTGTTGAAGTCATCACGCATGGCATTCAGGTCGTTAAAGAACTCTGTAAATGCCGTTTGGATGGCATTTGGTTTGCGGGCATTCTTGTCTGCGTGTGGATTGACTATCATCTTGATGCCTTTTTCTTCAAGATGTACGTCAATTTCCGTTCCCGACATCACTGGGTCGCCATCATAGTGGATGACGCCCGGTTGGCTTCGGGTGATATGAAGTTTCTTGCAGCGGAAACTTTTTATCTTGGAGTTCTTGTCCAAAGTCTTGTTGAACATGTCGAAACTTACCTGTGGAGCTTCGAGCACATCGAAAGGTTCCATGATGATGACGTCCATCAGTCCGTCGCTCATGGAAGCTTGAGGGGCTATGTATGCATTGTTGCCGTATTGGGAGGCATTGGCACATGAAATCAGGAAAGCCTTGTATTGTTTTGTTCCGGTCTCGTCCTCTAATGTATAAGTTTCCGGCTGGTACTTCAAGCCTTCTCTGAGGATATTCTCAGCATAGCTGATAGGACCACGCTTTCCGCTTTCTGCAAATTTCATGCTGACAAAGGCGTCAAATCCCATGCCGCATGTACAGAAGAAAGGATATTCATTGATGACTCCGTAGTCAAGGTCGTGAATTTCGCAATGATTGATGATTTCAATGCTTTTCTTCAAGTTCATCGGTATCAGGAGATGGCGTGCTAATCCGTTGCCCGAACCGCAAGGGATGATGCCTAAAGCGGTATCGGAATGGACGATGGAACGAGCCACTTCATTGATGGTTCCATCGCCACCAACAGCCACAACGATATCCACATGGTTGTTCTTAGCTTCGGTGGCAATCTCCGAAGCATGTCCAGCTCTTTCTGTCATCCTAATCTCGTACTCGAAAAGCTCTTTGTTCAATGTTGACTCTATCAGACTTGGAATGGCAGCCTTGCTGCTGGTGCCTGAAATAGGGTTCATTATGAATACTATCTTTTTCTTCTTTAACTCTTATTATTTTTGATTTATAATATTTGCGGTTTGTAACAAGGAAAGAGAGGTCGTGTATGAAAAAACAGAAATCACTTAAGTTGAATTTCATTATGAATGCATTACTTACAATGTCTTCATTCATATTCCCACTTATTACATTCCCATATGTATCGAGAGTATTAGGACCTACAGGAACAGGTCAGGTTAACTTTGCGACATCATTGATTACTTATTTCTCAATGTTTGCGCAGTTAGGTATTCCGACATATGGTATTAAAGTATGTGCACAGGTAAGAGATGATCATGAAAAACTCACAAGAACAACACAAGAATTATTAATTATAAATCTTGTCATGACTGTGATCTCTTATGTTGCGTTTATTATTGCGTTATTCGCAGTTCC
>OIZF01001646.1_pt1 | contig 12455 bp, 4 predicted proteins | sample 1588471 | NCBI WGS metagenome assembly OIZF01 (sample SAMN03283279) | human gut metagenome | biome: human-associated habitat; material: feces | host: Homo sapiens | place: Peru | collected 2012
CTATGATTACATTTGGAAGAAAATTAAAACACTTAAGACAGAAAAATCATCTCACTCAGAAAGAACTTGGCATGGCTGTTGGCTTTCCCGACAACTGTGCTGATGTCCGGATTGCTCAGTACGAAAGCGATGTCCGAACACCAAAAGAGGATCTCATGAAACTCTTCGCATCAACACTCGGTGTTCCGGTTGAACTCTTTACCGTACCGGTACTCTCAGAACCCAGAGAGTATGAGGCCGCGGAGTATTGGAGGTATGAACTTGGGGCAAAGTTGGGTTGATTTTTCCCCGCTAGCTAAAAAACGTCTGCGTAATGTCCGAAACGTTTTAAACCGTATAACACAAGAAAACTGATTCCACCGCAATGGATCAGTTTTCTTTAAATAATAGCTACTTCATTTTTCTCTTTTTATAGAGTCCTACAATCAAACCAAGACTAACAATCGCTATTAAAAACCATGCAACTATATTTGTTGTATCTCCGGTTTTTACCGTATTTATTATTTTCTGAATAGTATTTGGCTTATCTGGTTTTGAAGGTGTCGGATCCTTAGGCTTATCTGGATTGTTCGGTGGTGTTTCTGGTGAAACCCATTCAGCTTTTGGCTCTATCGTTACATTATATTCTACATTCCCATTAATTTCAGATGGTATATTAACAAGGAATGGAGCAGATTCAAATTTATCTGTACCACTTTCTACATTTCCGATCTGTGCAAGCAAATAAATTCCCTCATTTAGTTCACCAAAACTCGTGCGTCCCGAAGTATCTGCTTCTTGCATTAATCCGGAAATATTATTTTCTTTCGCAAATGCAAACAATTGTCTTGCTTGTTTTTCTCTTGCTTCTGCACTGGTATCTTGTAACGATATACCTGAATCTTTAAAACCATCTTCCCAGACCAGCTCATCATTTTTCATATATTGAATTGGAAATATCGAGAACTCTGCTCCGGAAAGAGTCACTTCTTTATCTGAGCTATTTCTCCCCTTGTAAATAATTTGAATGCTTCCTGTTCTGCTTCCTGCTTTAGCATGAATTGTTGAAACATCTATAAAACTACCGGAAAGAAAAAGCAGAACGAATAAAATAATGTGAATACTTCTTATCTTCTTTCTCACCTTACTTTCCTCCTTTTTCTATCTCGTATACTATAAATTACAGCAATCATCAGTCCTATGAAAATTACTATAATTGTTACAATCAGCACTTTAGCAGTAAAAGATAACTCCGGTTTTATATTTGTATCCGGCTCTTGCTTCGTTGCCTCTTCATAAGGTATTCTCTCTCCACGAACTAAAAGTCTGTGTGTATTAATTGCAAATGGTGTACAAGTAACAAGTGTTGCATAATCCTTGCCTGGTTCAATAGATAACCCATCTGTCTCTTCCGGTAAAACTGTTAATATCTGATCAATCTGATATGCCAGTGTTTCATCTAAAACCTTAATGTAAAAAATATCCCCTACTTCCAGTTTATCCATATTGGTAAATAATGTTTTTGTCGGAAGACCTCTATGTCCTGTCAGAACTGTATGTGTACTTTTTCCACCTACAGGAAGAGATGTACCCCAGAAATGTCCGACACCTGTCTGCAGAACTGCTTCACTTGTTCCATGATAGATTGGAAGTTCTATATTAATCTTAGGAATACGGATATATCCCATCATTCCTGAACCATCTACATTTAACAAGCTCTCATAACGAGCATCTATTTCCGTATCTTCTTGCGAAAATGGATCAATCAAATCAATATTCCCCAGCATTTCCTGATTGTATGCTCTCGCATCTTCCAACATCTGCTCTTTTTCTGCCTTACTCAACTTTACACTTTCCTCATCATAATAGGATACCACTTTGGAGCCATTCTTTTCATTCAGGTAACTACTGAACGTTGGATATAACAATACGGAGAATGCAACCAAAAGCACGATCAGACGAATAATATCTTTTATTGTTATCTTCTTTTTTTTCTTCTTGCTCTTCATTTCATTCTCCCTGTTGTTATACTTGGAATTGCGGTTATCTTCCGTGGAAGATAACCGCCCATTCCTTATATATTATCTTGTATCTCTAGTAAAACTATTATGCTTCTTTTCTCTTATCACGGATATAACTTACTGCTACACCGAATACAAGAAGAGCTGCGATCACAGCAAATGCAATTGCTCCACGTCCACCAGTGGATGGAAGGATGGAACCAGTGCTGTTTTCTACATCGATGATTTTGTCATCTTCTGCTGTACCATCTTTAGAAACAGTCCATTCTGTGTCTCCAGTTTTTGTAATTGTAACTTTGATTGGATCTGTCAACTTGTTGAATCCTTCTGGAGCCTGTGTCTCTACTAACCAGTAATCTGTAGCCTCAAGGCCATTAATATGAAGGTTATAACCTTTTCCTTCAATAGATTTTACAGATTCAAATTCTGTGGTAGTAGAAGCTGGATCTACCACATAGTTACCTGCAACACCTGCAACTACAGGAGATACTTTAATCGCTTTTGATTCATCATTTGCTTTAGCATCAGTTTCGCTTAAATATAATCTGAATTTTGCACCTGCTAACTTTTCTTCAGATCCTTTTTTTATCTTGTTGATATCTAATGGATATGTCGGTGTCTTTGCTTCACTTGGTGTTGTAGTTGTTGTATCACTTGGATTGTTTCCGTACTCTAACTGAGCCTTGTTCTTTTCTGTTACAACTGCGTCTTTATTTACTTTTGCATAATATGTAACGGTGAATTCTTTTCCTTTGTTTGTCTGGTTAGCTTTTACCCATGCAGAAAGGTCAAGACTCATTTTTTTACTGTTATCTGTGTCAATTGTTGCTGTTGTAGGTGCTGTACTAGCATCTGTTGCACCTGTAAATGCTACTGTAACGTTTACACTGTTTCCTTCACAAGCTGTTCCTGTTGCATCATTTACAAAATCAAGACCTGTTGATAATTCATCGTGGATTTTATACACATACTCTGCATATCCTGTTGTATCCGGGATTGAACCTTTTACAGTATATGTTACAACATCACCGATATTTACTGTTGTTTTATCAGCTGTTTTTGTAATACTAGGTGCTTCTGTTTTTAAGTTTACTTTATTTGTTGTCGCATCTACTGTAACTAAGGAAGACTGAATCTCTTTTCCACCTGTTACATATACAAGATAGTAACCATCTGCTAAATTATTAAATGTATAAGATGTTTTATTTTCTTCTGTGATTTTTCCAGAAGTTGCTGTTGCTGATATTTTTTTTGTCAGTGCATCTGCTGTAAAATCATTTGCAAACTTTTGTACTGCACCTTCTGTATCTTTAAGAGCTAAAACAGCTGCTGCATACTCCTCATCTGTTGTTCCTGTAAATGATGTTCCAAGGGCTGATTTAATTGCATCTTTATAACCAGTTTCTGTATTCACTGTATACGCGTAGTTTGTTGTTTCTCCGCTTTTTGACTCTGTCACATCAAATAATTTGTACAGATTAATTGTCTGACCTTTCAGATCCTGTGCTGGTGTTGTTGATTTCACATTAACTGTAAGTGTGCGTGTTCCTGTTGCTCCTTCTGCGGCAAATGCTGTGACAGACATAGCCATCATCATAATCGCTGCCAGCATTAATGCCATGATTTTTTTCATTCTCTTCATGTCCTTTATCTCCTTTTCTTGAGAATTTCTTTATAGTTTTTCTGCTTTTTTATTTTCCTTGCATTTTTTATATCTCATTACGAAATATACCAGGAAAAGCAGAACAGCTATCAGGTAAATCAAATAGCTTCCGTATCCTCCGGTATCCGGAAGACCTGGGAAATGTCTATTAGTTATTGTGAAGGTAAATCCATCTTGCGATTTATCTATCGTTGTTGTATAACCATCCACTTTTGCTTCTGTGATAGAATACGTGTAATAATAAATTTCATCTCCATCTGTCTTGTATGCCGGGAGTTCCTTTATCACCTCCTGCCATTTAGATTTATCGATGGAACCTTCTATTTTGTAACTCTCGTAACCTGGTACTATTTCTGTCGTTTCTTTTTCTGCCTTATCTTTCCAGGTACGTGATAGTGTTACCGTGATACTGTTTGGTCTTGAATTATCAAAATTGTTTAAATCCTTCCAAACTTTATTGATCGTCAGCTTGATGTTCTCATCACATGGATCCTGTGATTCGGATGGTTCCGGTGTATCACTATCTCCTGTGTTCAGTGTTGTTTTTGTATCTGACATCAATACGGCTTTTGCTGGTGATTCATAAGCATTAAGATCTGCTTTCACTGAGTCACCCTTACTTGCCAGAACAGCATTTTTTAGAGTCTCAAAAGTCTTTACCGGATTCATATGTCCAATTGTATAAATATCCCATCCGCTTGCCTCATCCTTTTCATGACTGCTGTTCAAGATACTGTTATTCTTTTCAATTTGATCTAAAGATTGATCCAATTTTCTATAAATACGGTAATTGTTCTTTTCGCCTTCCACCTTTTCCTGGCTATTGAAATCATATACCGTATCTAATTCACTTTTTCCGCTAAATGGTCCGACAAGATCTTTTGTTCCACGAACCACATCACAGTAATACATGTTGTTGTTCTTCAAAAGTCCTTCATCATTGAATCCAACAAAGCCACCACTTCGTCCGTCTTTAGCATTACCGTCATTGTCATTTCCGGCTCCACCGGCATAGACATCATATCCATGACTGACACCATAGACATTACTATCTGTAATTCTTGTTCGATTGGCCTTGATCAGACTCACACTGATATTGGATTTGGCATCATTATCATTCAAAAGTCCATTTTCGTCGCATGGAAGTTTGATGGATGAATCTCCGATCGTAATAATTGCAAGGTCTGTCTGTTGGCCGTTATCCGTTGACTTCTTTGAAAGTCCTACAGAGATATCCAATCCAAGCAGATTTACGTGAAGTAGTTTGCCATCATACAGTGCATCCACTTTAATAATTCCAAGATTAATCTTCAGAAGATTGGAGTCCTGGATTTTATCCAGATACAATGCCTTTATAAGTTCATTAACAAGTGAGAATATTACATTCACTGCTCCAGAATCCAACTTCAAATCTGCAAGATAAGCGAAACTTGTTCGTCCTGCAAAGCCGCCGGCTGTTCCACCTGACGCTACCTGTTTCAGTCCAATTTTCTGGTTCGTCTTGTCACCTGCTGTACAATTCGACATTCTTGCAAGATTTGCATATCCGATAAATCCTCCGGCAATCTGCTCATCTCCATTTGTACTCTGCACAGTGTAACCATCATCAGTTCCTGTAACTGCACAGTCATCAATGTGAGAACCAAAAATGTCCATAACTCCAAGAGCTCCACCAAGTAACTGTCCTGTATTGTCTCCAATAACGTCTATCTTGTCTGCCTTAACTACTCCGCTCTTTCCAGAATAGCCAACAAATCCACCGACACTATTTAAACCTCTTACATTACTTAAGTTCGTTACTTTACTGTTTTTCACAGAACCATTTAACAGTGAGCCACCAAAACCTCCGGCTGTTCCGCTATATGTAACCTGATTGTTCTGTCCGGATTTTATTGCTGTGTTTGCGCTGACACTTAAGCCAGCATCTTTACTTCCGTTTACAGTTCCGTAATATACATAACTTCTAAATGCATCCAGCACATCGGTTCTTCCAAGCTTTAATAATTTATCAAGAAGCGAGGTTTCATTTCCTGCGCTGATATTGGCAACTCCGGCTACATCAGCAACACCGAAGCATCCTCCGGCATATTCACCTGCGACTACGGAACGGATATTCTGTACAGAAACTCCTGCCTCTTCCGTATCCTTCTTGCCAAGTACAGTTCCTTCCAGATTTCCGGCAAATCCTCCGGCTGCTTTTGCATAAGAAGTGTTATTACTTCCATTTGCGTAAGCACCATTTACGATGATTCCCCAGTCATCCCAGGCTTCCACATCTGCATAACGGATCGTTGCGACTGTAGCATTTAATACTTTTATCAAATCTGCCGGTGTACTTAACAGTTTATTCAGAAACTGGCTGAGCAATCCTTCTCCTGCAGTTGGATTCAGTGTTGCTACACTTCCTGGTCTAGAGCTTCCGACAAATCCTCCGACATAGCTTCTTCCGTCAACTCGTCTCAGATTTGTGACCTTGCAGCGTGCATCATTTTCGCCCCAGATCTGTCCACCGATCAGTTTTCCTACATAACCTCCGGCATAACCGCAGGTATCCTTGTCATCTACACCTTCTGACTGGACAATCAGTCCACTCTGATACCCCTCTACCGAAGATTTCTTTATCACTGGCACAAAGACATTAAGTACCTGTAACATTTGTCCTATTTGCAGATTCAGACCGAGGATATTAACTCCTCCAAGTTTTGCTGCTCCGCCGTTTATCATTTCTCCTGCAAAACCGCCAGCACATCGGATTCCTTTAATTGTCTTCGCCTGATAAGCCTGTCCATTTGTAACAGTTCCAGTTTGCATCGATCCAACATAGCCACCAGCTACTCCGCCATTTGCCAGTTTTGTTTCATCTCGATAATTTACTCTTCCTGCTACGACATTATATCCGTAAGCATACTTTCCTATGATTGCATCCAGTCCAGCCTGATTAGTTACTGTTCCATGCTCAGCAAGATCACTTCCGTAACCACCTTTTTTACCGACAAATTCCACCCATTTGTTCCAGTTTTCGTAATCCATTAAGGCAAGTGGTCCGTAAACTGCCGTATTTTCTTCTGTCGGGTAGACAACACTGAGTGCTCCCAGGATGTTATCTGCTTTTACCAGTCCCCACAACAAGGACAGATTTCCGGTACTTGCTGTATCGGCTGACTCCATAAGACCTGTGAAACCACCTGCGATTTCTTCTCCGTATACCGAGCGGATTCGGACTGCTTTACAAATACTTGTTGGTCCGGTATAATCTTTACCCTTCCATTTCTTTGTATTATTTCCCCAAATATGTCCACCTTCGTTATGTCCTGCATAACCTCCGGCCATGCCTCGTTGTACTTGTGTTGTTGACGCTGCATCTGCACGAACTGCACCACCACAAGGAATACAAGTCGTAGAGCTGTTTCTGATCGTCGGTACAAAGTCCTCCGCTAATGATGCCAATGTATCTGACACATCAACAAGACCACCTAAGATACCAGTATCGCCAAGTACATTTGCCACATTTCCCGGTTCCAGATCTCCCACATAACCACCAGCCGTAATCTGTCCGATGATATATGAGAAGTTATTTGCGTTGGAATCCTGAATGTGTCCACCGGAAATCTTTCCGGCAAAACCTCCTGCATCTCCAAGTATGTCATTTGCTGATGCATCGGATGCTGTATTTTTCCAGGTCGCTTTTACTGCAAAACCTCCAACATCTCCTGTAACATTCGAATGTTCTATTGTAGAAACAACGACATTCAATGCATCCAGCACATTATTGATTCCTATCGATTTACCAAGTACGCTCAAACCTTTTCCAACGGAAGCTGCAGAACCAATATCCATATATCCGATATATCCACCAGCATATCTGGCACCTGTTACCGCATATGTGCTTTTGTTTTCATCATAGTATGTTGGCGCTTCATTTGCTTCTAAATCCTTCGGAGCCTTCACCGCTGTATGCTTCAGGTTCGTAACATCACAGTAGCTTACCTGAACACCGCTTCCGTAACCGATAAATCCTCCGGCACTTCCAGAATTGCTATCATCTGTATTCGTTTTGTTCGCAGTAACTGTAAATCCGTTGTCTGACTTAACTCCGGCATACTGTACATATGGGATGTAAGCATTAATCAGGTTCAGCAAATCTCCTACATTAATATTCAGCCCCTTGATACCTCCAAGAATGCTGATTCCACCTCCAGCATCTGCCAATGCTCCGGAGTAAACATTTCCGCCAAAGCCTCCGGCATAAGACTGCCCGTTTACATGATCCAGATTATAGACAGAATAATAGCTACCTTCTCCTGCGCCTTGGTTGTTAACCGTTCCACTCTGGAAGTTTCCGACAAAACCGCCAGCTGTATCTGCAGCAACTCCGCCTTTATCAACATAAGTAACCGTGCACTCTGTATAAGAAGGAAGCAAGTACTTGACAGCACCTAACAACTTATTTGCATTTAACAAAGCTTTGACATCCGCTTCACCAGCTACATCTGCAAGACCTCCGGTCTGTGAGGAACCTACAAATCCTCCGGCAAAACCGTCTTTATCATTTGCTGTTACTTCTTTTAAATTTTTCACATCGGACTTAATGATCTCACAACTGTTACTCTTTCCGATGAAACCACCAGCTGTATAATCCACTACTTCGCCGTTGGAATTTGTGCCTGTTGCTTTTACAGTCATGCCTCCTGCGATGCCATTTACATGAGCTTCGTTGATTTTAACTCTGACACCTTCTGCCACAGAAAGCAGATTTTCAACTTTCAGCAAGTTGTTCAGTCCTAACAGATTCAAAGTTAGTCCGTTTCCACCTGCCAGATCTCCCGGACCTGCACAACCGATAAAACCACCGACTCTGTTTTTTGCTGTAACAGATTTTACCTGATTTAATGTTACAGTATCCACATCTCCACCAACAGCCTCGCCAAGTGCTCCGCCGGCATAATTTTCTTTTGTTTCAACTGTATATCCATCATTTACTCCTGTCACAGTTACATGATGCACAGTAAATCCAAGGAAGTTTCCGATTCCAAGCGTATTATTTAAAAGTCCTGTGACATTTGCTGTTGTTACACTTCCGGCAATACCTCCGGCACGATTTTCACTTGCTGTAACTGTTTTTAATCCTGTGAGCACATTATCTCTTTGGGCTACACTGCTCGCATCCACTCCACCATGTTTCCAGTACGGAAGTTTATTTAAATATTCTGAACTGGATTCTGCAATATAGACGCCATCACCGCCACCAAGAATACCACCGGAATAACTCTTACCAGCTTCAACTGAAACCGATGAACAATCCATATGACATCCAAGGATTGCTGATGGTGCAATTCCTACAAGTGACAGGAGCATACCTGCTTTTTCCGGATTACTCGACAAAAGGCCCGTCAATAATTTTTTCACTGTTGTTAAAAGGCTTGCATCCTTGACTTCTTTATTTCCAAGGTTTGTAATCCATCCAACTGTTGAAATACCGCTCACACCACCGGCATAACTTCCGCTTGCTTTAACTGCGATGCTTCCATTCGCTCCGCAGTTGACCGCATAACTGTTTGCCTGTGCTCCTACGATACCGCCTTGATAATTTTCACCAGATACTGAGACATTGCATCCTGTCAGATTGCAATTTAACAAGATACTCTGTGGCTGCATTACTCGGATAAGTTCAACACCTACATCACTTAACAATCCACGGATTTCCGCATCTCTGCTGATTCCTGCAAATCCTCCTCCGTATTCTTTTGCAGTTACAGAATAATTACTGTTTTTCAAGGAACAGTCAAAAATTCTTGTTCCTACCTGCTGTCCTACGAAACCACCGGCATAATCTTTATCGGCAGATCCGATAGTTCCTGACAGATTCTCTACATGGCAGTTTTTGATATTTACATTTTTGTATCCAGTAGGAATTAAACTATCAACCGGCAATGCATTGTCTAGAAGAATTGTAATCAAATCTCCAAGTCCAAGTCCCGGAATTGCATTTAACAATGATGATAATGCATTCACCGTTACTCCAAGAGCTTTTGACAATCCGTCATACTCTGTTACACCTTCTGTATAACCGACAAACCCACCAGTACGATCATTAATATTCGAAACACTGACTTTTCCTGTCACATCACAGTTTTCAATGGAAACATCTCCCACTAGCCTTCCGGCAAATGCACCTGTTGCATAAATCGTCGGATCTTTTGCCCTTGCATTTAAAAGTGCTGATAATGTATCTTTCAAATTCAGGTTTACGTTTCCAAATGTTAAAACTCCTACTAATAAATCAACTACACCACCTACAAGCCATCCAAGCCCTGATGTAAGTCCATTTATTATGGTCTGAGTGTCTTTATGTTTATTTGTGTTATTTTGTACACTTACATTTTGTAATTCCAGGTTTGATACGGAAACTGTTCCGGCGCTGACACCAATATTGTTTACATTAACCTCATTCGTAACTGTTCCAAAAAAACCTATTCCTATATATTTAGAACCATCCATTGCTTCTGTCTGGTTCACATTCACATTAGAAATTACAGGTCTTCCAGTTGCCAGAATAGTGTTTCCATCCGTAATCATTGTTTGTCCATCTGCTAACTTTGCACCTTTGATATCCCCCGATACCATAAGTGGTGTCCAAAGATCATCTTCTTGATTTGAGTTCACACCTTCCTTTGACAAATCAATATCTCGGAAAATGATGTAATTTGCATTGGATGAATATTTAAGATTGCCATATTCACTCCTTAATTTATATTTATCTATATTTTTATCAGGAAGACCATTTTCATTGACTCCACAAAATTCACCGGTTCCAACAGTAAGTCCGCCCAGTAATGTTCCTAAAAGACCACCTACGCCCTTAAGCAAACCTGCAAGAATGTTATCATCGGAAAGGTTTACATTCGCCAGCTTGTATTTACCGTTCTCTACACCGTTTGTTTTATCTTTATAATATAGATATGAGTTTTCTCCTTTGACATTGTCCGGCTTTGGATTTAAAAGACCGTGGGTAGTTGCACCTTCTTTTGCTACAGCATCCAATCCAAGGTCCGCATCTCCCGGATAATAAGGACTGTAAAAAGGATTTCCACCAAACAGACCACTTACCAAGCCCGGTTTGTAATAAACATATAGTCTTGGAGTCACGCTCTTATTGCTTCCAATTGCCCGCAGCTGTGACTCATTTCCGATCAGAATATATTTCTTCCCAGAAACTTCTACATATAACTGCCCTGGTTTTGTTCTTCCATCTGCATGCTCACCATCTAGCCACTGAACTCCATTTGCCGCTTTTTCTGTCAATTGATCTGCAACCAATTCCGGCTTATCCGAATTAAACTTCTGCGATAATACGTAATTATGAGATTTACTATAAGTCAGATACTCCTGATCTTCTCCATTTGGATAGATCATCTGTCCCATACCAAATTGCGGTGCATCATAATCCAATGACATAACCGGTTCATTTTCAGACTCTTCTTGAGCAAGTACCATTAACTGATATGGATTGTATATGTAGATTGTATCCGTTTCCTTATCATACAGTGTTGGCGTTTCGTTTTCTTCTACTTCCGTACCTGTGATAGTTCCGGTAAAGGATTCCGGTACTGACCAAATCTGTTCAGAGTTCATCTGGATGTCGTTCATCAAAATGTACTGGGCATCTGCACCGTATTTCAGCTCTGTGCCTTCACTCTTTACTACTTCTCCAGAACCAATCTTTCCATCCTTATCACCTTTGTAAATATAAGCATCTGAACCAATCTGTTTTAATTGTTTATAATTATAAATACATATTTTACCAGCCTTATAATAGGTCTCTATATTATCTGTTGATTCTGCTTTAATATTCCCACCGGGCGATTCCGATTCGTCATTTTTCGAGTTTTCGCTTGTTTCCTCCGATATCTTAGATTCGGATTCCGTGGTGCCATTTAGTTCATCTGAAACTGTGGACTCGGTTGATACTTCACCATTACACTTATCGGCATCATCAGTAAGTGTCACTTGACTAGTGTTGGTACCCGATGGATTTACATCTGCCGCATCCGCAATATTCACTTGAGAAAATAAGATAGCCATACATAGTATTACTGCGATAATTCTGTTCTCTATCCTTCTTTTTTTCTTCATATCTGGACCTCTAATCTTTTGCCTTCACTTGTTACTTTAATTATGCCTTTTTAACCAGTTTTGCTGGTTTGCCGCCTCTTGAAAGCATTGCATCAGCTGATTGGAAAACGTTCCGCATTCACCATTTAAAATCATCCGTATTGCTTCATCCGGTTCATACTTTCTTTTGTATGGACGATCATTGATCAATGCATCGTAAGCATCAACAATCCCAACGACCTGTGCACACATCGGAATCGCATTCCCTTTTAAACCGTCCGGGTATCCTGATCCATCATATCTTTCATGGTGATGTCTGCATATTTCATAGCTATATTGATTCAGCTTTTCCGTTGTTCTCCCCTCTGGGAATCTCTGAGTCATCGCTGCACCTACTAATGGATGTTGCTTTACTACATTCATTTCTTCAGCCGTCAATTTTCCATTTTTATTTAAAATTTCAATTGGTACTTTTATCTTTCCAATATCATGAATCGGTGCCAAATGAGCTACTGACGCAATTTCTTCATCCGTAATCCCGTATTCCGGATATTTTTTCTGCAACTGAAGATATACCTGTTTCGTATAGAAACTGATATCATCTTGGTACCCTGTTTCAACTAAATGATTATGATTCAATACAGTAGTTAAAAGTGATACCATATCCCAATACTGCTTTG
>OIZF01001647.1_pt1 | contig 12433 bp, 10 predicted proteins | sample 1588471 | NCBI WGS metagenome assembly OIZF01 (sample SAMN03283279) | human gut metagenome | biome: human-associated habitat; material: feces | host: Homo sapiens | place: Peru | collected 2012
GGGGTATGGCAGGCGAGAACCTCATCTACAATGACATGCAGGTAGTGAAGATTCCGACATTGGAGTAAAACATAGCATCACCTGGCTTGAGCGATCAAGCCAGGCTTTGTGCGTTTTAAAAGATAAACAAATAAAAACAAAATACTAAAACAATGAATTCTATTACAACAAGTAAAATGTCCAACTTCCGTTGGGTGATTTGTGCGTTGCTTTTCATAGCGACCACAGTGAATTACATGGACCGTCAGGTTCTGTCGTTGACTTGGAAAGACTTCATCGCTCCAGAGTTCCACTGGACAGATGACCATTATGGTACGATCACGGGTCTTTTCTCCATCTTCTACGCCATCGCCAACCTCTTCGCTGGTAAGTTTGTCGATTGGATGGGCACCAAGAAGGGTTACCTCATTGCCATCTTCGTATGGAGTACCGGTGCAGTGATGCATGCAGGTTGCGGTTGGGTAGCCATGCAGATTGAGGGTTACGACTCTATCGAGGCACTCCGATTGGTACAGGCAGGTAGTGATGCCGCTGTTGCCATCGCCACCATCAGTGTATGGTTGTTCCTCTCTTGCCGCTTGATTCTCGCCGTGGGTGAGGCTGGTAACTTCCCTGCAGCCATCAAGGTGACAGCAGAGTACTTCCCTAAGAAAGACCGTGCTTTCTCTACCGCCATCTTCAACAGTGGTGCATCTGTAGGTGCCTTGGCAGCTCCAGCTACCATTCCATTGCTGGCTCGTGCCATGGGATGGGAGATGGCTTTCATCATCATCGGTGTGCTCGGTTATGTATGGATGGGGCTCTGGATGTGGCTCTATGAGAAGCCATCCAAGAGCAAGTTTGTCAACAATGCAGAGCTTACTTATATCAATCAGGACGAGGAAGTAGAAGAGGCTGCTCAACCAGCTGAGGCTGAGGAAGAGACTAATGAGAAGACCATTGGCTTCTTGAAGTGCTTCACTTATCGCCAGACTTGGTCATTCATCACCGGTAAGTTTATGACCGATGGTGTATGGTGGTTCTTCTTGTTCTGGGCTCCAGCTTACTTCTCTGATCAGTATGGTTACTCATCAGACTCCGGTATGGGTATCGCCCTCATCTTCACGCTCTATGCTATCGTGACTGTATTGAGTATCGGTGGTGGTTATTTGCCAACTTACTTTGTTGACAAGAAGGGTATGAATCCATATATCGGTCGTATGCGTGCGATGTTGATTTTCGCTTGCTTCCCATTGCTCGGTTTGATCGCTCAACCTATGGGTGAGATCAGTCCTTGGTGGCCAGCTATCATCATCGGTCTCTTGGGTGCAGGTCACCAGGCATGGTCAGCCAACTTGTATTCTACCATCGGTGATATGTTCCCTAAGTCAACCGTAGCTACCATCACAGGTATCGGTGCGATGGCAGGTGGTGTAGGTTCCTTCCTCATCAACAAGGGTTCTGGTATGCTCTTCACCTATGCTGAAGGTCAAGGTTCCGCCTTCTCTTTCATGGGCTTCGAGGGAAAGCCAGCCGGCTATATGATCATCTTCTGCATCTGTGCCGTAGCTTACTTGATCGGTTGGTGTATCATGAAGGCTTTGGTTCCTAAGTACAAGCCAATCGTAGTTGAGTAAAGTATTCGAGTGGATATAATCCCATTGTGGGTATAAATATAGAAAAAGGGTATGCCAAGTTGTTTGGCATACCCTTTTTAGTTATTGACGCTATTAGATATATTCTCCCTTCGCTTACACTTTTTCTTATAGGAACCCTTGGTTCTTCAGTGCATCAAGTAAGCCTTTGCTCATGGTCTCACAATCCTTCTTGGTGTATCGGATGTCGGTGAAGACTTGGGCTAGGGTCTCCACATTGTTGATGCGGACGAACTCCTTGTTGACTTCCAGATTCTCTTTCTCCTCGTAGAAGTCGTCAATCTTCTCTGGTGTATAGTCCTCGTATGCTTCTTGGTGGATGATGCTGCGCAGAGGCAGACGCTCGCTCAGGGCAGGTTGCTCGTCTGGCCATCCCAAGGTGATGGTGGCAACTGGCATCACGAGCTTTGGTAGCTTCAAGGTGTCGATAATCATCTTTGGCATATAGACGGTGGTGCCCAAGAAACAAGTGCCAAGACCTTCCTCCTCGGCGAGGTTGCAGAAAGTCTGGGTAAAGAGGAGAGCATCGGTGGCTGCATTCATGAATGAGAGAATGTTGTCGTAGCCAGGATGTGCCTTGCGGTTCTCTGCCCAAAGGGTGGTGCGGCGATAGTCGGCGCAGATGGTGAGCACGACTGGTGCCCCGGTTACCATCGGTTGATTGAAGTGGGCAGGAGCCAAAGCCTTCTTGCCTTCCTCACTTCGGGTGATGACGACACTGTAGAGTTGGAGATTGCCCATGGTAGGGGTGCGCTCGGCTTCCTCCAAAAGGCGGTTGAGCAACTCGTCGCTTACCTCACGACTGGAATATTTGCGGATGGATGTTCTGTTCTGAATTGATTTCATATTGAGACTTTTTTATTAAATGATTCTTTCTTAATAGAGGCTTTTGATTCGGCTCTTTGCGATGGAGGCTAGGAGAATCTCCTATACCTTATTATATATAGGCAAAATATCATCGTTGTCTTATTTATCAGCCGATTATCGCCTTTTCTCTTGCAAAGTTAAACAAACTTTTCCAAAAAAGTGGTACTTCCAGCCCTCTTTTTGTGAAATATCTACTAAAACGTTTCCTCATTTAGAAATAAAAGTTTAATTTTGCAGCAAATAACGAAACTTTTGATATGAATGATACTGAAAATATGACCTTTGAGAAGGCTTCTGAGGCTCTCGTCCAGGAGATGAAGGCGGGATTGGACCAGCTTCGTGCTCGCTTCGCGGGACAGACGGTCAACTGGTCGGGCTTGCAGGAGCGACTGACGAAAGTCATCTCCAATGGTGATGAAATTTTGTCTTGCCATCCTGAGGTTGTGGAAGTGCGACCTCGTGAGTTGGAATGCGATGTTGTGAGATTCCAAAACAACAAGGAGAAATGGGTGGCATTGGTCGGTCTGCTCAATGGGCATCCTTACGAAATCTTCACGGGATTGCAAGACGACGAGGAGGGCATCATGCTTCCGAAGTCGGTGACCAAGGGGAAAATCGTGAAGACCGTGCTCGGCGAGGGCAACAAGAGATATGATTTCCAGTTTGTCAACAAGCGTGGATATAAGATAACCGTCGAGGGATTGAGCGAGAAGTTCAACCCTGAGTATTGGAACTATGCCAAGTTGATTTCCGGTGTGCTCCGTTATCGCATGCCTATCAAGCACGTCATCAAGTTGGTCAGCCAGTTGCAGCTTACTTCCGAGAGCATCAACACTTGGAAGGTGGGCGTGGAGCGTGCGCTGAAGAACTATCTCAAGGACGATGAGAAGGTAAAATATGACGAAAGCTTGGCTAAGTTGGACAACGACGTGAAGGGTGAGGCTAGCAAGGAAATAGGAGAAGGCGTATGAAACTGAAAGAAAGTTACATCGTATTGCAAGACCTCCGCTTCCATGCCTATCATGGCGTATTGCCACAGGAGCGGCTCACTGGCAATGACTATGTGGTCAACTTGCGTATCGCATATAACATCGGCGATGCGATGCTGAGCGATGATGTCAATGATACGCTCAATTATGCCGAGGTGTATCAACTTGTATCGCAAGAGATGGCAGTGCCCAGTGGCTTGATAGAGCATGTGGCAGGCAGAATCGGCGACCGCCTCTTCAGACGTTTCCCAAAGATAGAGAAGGTGGAGCTGAAAATCATCAAGCAAAACCCTCCGATGGGAGCGGATGGCGATGGAGCTGGCATTGAGGTTTGTCTCGTCAGAGCATAGAAGGCGTCTCGCCAAATCATAGATGCGAGCCTATCGCATCTTACTCATTCACTTAATAAATAATAAAACTTTATGGCAGTTGTAGGTTTTCTGCCTAGAAATGCTTAATTTTGCACTATCATAGATAAAGTATGTTGAAGAAGATCACTCTATTACTGGTTGCGTTCTTATTCTTGGCGGCAGGTATGTATGCTGCCAATCAGCGTTTTACACTTGTCATCGACGCCGGTCATGGTGGGCATGACGCTGGAGCCTTGGGCGCCAAGTCGAAGGAGAAGAACATCAATCTGAACGTAGCTTTGGCTTTCGGAAGATATGTGGAGCGCAATATGCCAGACGTGAGGGTGATCTATACTCGTACCACGGATGTCTTCATCCCATTGCATGATCGTGCCAATATCGCCAACAAGGCGAATGCCGACTTGTTCATCTCCGTGCATACCAATGCCTTGCCTGCCGGTAAGATAGCACGTGGCTTCGAGACCTACTCGCTGGGTATGCACCGTGCCAAGGACAACCTCGATGTGGCTATGCGAGAGAACTCTGTTATCTCGATGGAGAAAGGGTATCAGCAGACTTACCAAGGGTTCGACCCCAAGTCTTCGGAGAGCTATATCATCTTCGAGTTCATACAGGGCAAGAACATGGAGAGAAGTGTGGAAATCGCTCGCTCTATCCAAAACAGTGTGTGCCAGAATGCCAATCGCCCTGACAAGGGTGTGCATCAGGCTGGATTCTTGGTCTTGCGAGAAACCTCCATGCCAAGTTGCCTAATAGAGTTGGGGTTCATCACCACTCCTGACGAGGAAAACTTACTGAATGACGAGAGCAGAATCGATGATATTGCCAAGGCGATTTATGAGGGCTTCGCCAAGTACAAGAACAAGTACGACAAGCGAGTGACCATACCTTATCGCTCTCAGGCGAGTGAGGGGAATGGCATTCCTTCCATCGTGCCGGATAGTTATAAAAGACCGGTAGCACCTGTCAAGAAGCAAACTCCAGCTTCCGTGAAGTCGGATGCACCAATCTTCAAGGTACAAATCTTGGTGAGCAGCCGAGTGCTTCGCAAGGGGGACACCCACTTCAAGGGCGAGGAAAACTACGACTCATATCAGGAGAGCGGTATGGTGAAATACACCATCGGTGCCTCTGCCAACTATAATGAGATCTATCAGTTGCGCAAGTCGCTGCTCGATAAGTTCCCTGAGGCTTTCATCATCGCCTTCAAGAATGGCAAGAAGTATGATGTGAACCAAGCCATCCGTGAGTTCAAGCAAAACAAGAATCGATAGAGCCTTGGTGCTCTTGCAAAATAAGAATCAATAGAATAAACGATACTAGAGAATGAAAATAACAAAGGAGATAAGGATAGCCTTGGTAGCTATCGTGGGTATTTTGGTGATGTACTTCGGAATCAACTTTCTGAAGGGCATCAATCTGTTTTCTTCCAACAACTACTATTACATGACGTTTGATGACATCCAGGGCTTGGGTGCCTCTACGCCTATCTATGCTGATGGTTACAAGGTGGGAACAGTGGATGCTATCGATTTCGACTATTCCAAGACCGGACCTATCAAGGTGAAGGCAGACATCGACCAAAACCTTCGTATCCCACAGGGAAGTCAGGCTGAGATTGTAAAGGACTTGATGGGCAACTTGCAGGTGAACCTCTTGCTGGCTAACAATCCTCGTGAGCGCATCGAGCCGGGTGGTATCATCCCAGGTGCAGTCAACGATGGTGCCTTGGGCAAAGTTTCTGCCATGGTACCTATCATCGAGAAGATGTTGCCTAAGTTGGATTCCATCCTTGCCAGCGTCAATGCCTTGTTGGCTGACCCTGCCTTGGCAGCTTCGCTTCACAATGTGCAGACCATCACCAACAACCTCACGGTTTCTACACGAGAGTTGAACACCTTGATGAGCGGTCTCAACAAGCAAGTGCCAGGTATGATCAATCGTGCCAATGGTGTGCTTGACAATACCCATCGCTTGACCAACAATCTGGCTTCGCTCGATGTGCAAGGTACTTTGGATAAGGTCAACAAGACTTTGGACAATGCACAGGCATTCACCGAGAAGTTGAATAGCAACAAGGGTACCCTGGGCTTGTTGATGAACGATACACAGTTGTATGACAACATGAACGCTACCATGCGCAATGCCGACTCGCTGGTCATTGACCTTAAGCAGCATCCTAAGCGCTATGTCCATTTCTCTGTATTTGGCAAGAAGGACAAGTAAAAGGTGGTGCTTTTCTTCAAGAAGAATCAGCTAAAGGCGATACGCGCTTAAATAAAAATCGTCTAAATAAGATAGAGGAATGTTTCACGCCCTCGAAGCAACTTTCAAACTATTTGTTGATGAGTTGTTTCGAGGGTGTTACATAATTGTTTCACTGAAAATGCGAAAACGGAAGTATAGAAACGCTATCTTGTTTGTTTTCAGACAGTTAGTGGTATCTATGCTCTTCTTTGTGGAAAAGTGTGGATAACTTAACTAAAAGGTTGATACTTAGTGGCTTATGAGGCTTTATTAAAATATTATAAATGTCCCTATTTGGTATTCTCCCATTTATTTTGTAATTTTGCACACAAATCGGTGTTTTGCGCCGTTTACGCTTAAGAACAAATTAGAAATCATCTAAGATATATACAGTATGTTAGCAAGTCCTAAAGCTCTTTGGGACAATTGTCTTGCGCTCATCCGTGAGAATGTCTCTGAGCAACACTATAATACGTGGTTCAAGCCCATCGTCTTCGAGTCGTACAAGCCGGCTACGAAGACTTTGTTGGTGAGGGTTCCGAGTACCTTCTTCTATGAGTACTTGGAGGCAAACTTCGTGGACTTGTTGAGTAAGGTATTGCATCAAAACTTCGGTGATGGTATTCGTCTGACCTATCGTGTGGTAGTGGTGAAGGATGCCCCTGGTGGCACTACGCCGTTGCCTTTGGACAAGGAGGATGCCAGTGACATCAGTCCGAAGCTTCGTGACCCGGAACAGAATGCCGGAGCACAGGAGGCGCAGACGGAAGACATCGAGACACAACTCGACCCTAAGTTGACGTTCAACAACTATATGGAGGGCGAGAGCAATAAGTTGCCTCGTTCCGTAGGACTCTCTATCGCCGAGCATCCTAACACCACGCAGTTCAATCCAATGTTCATCTATGGTCCATCGGGTAGTGGAAAGACGCACTTGGTGAATGCCATCGGCGTGAAGGCGAAGCAGATGTATCCCCAGAAGCGAGTACTCTATGTGAGTGCCCGACTCTTCCAAACGCAATACACCGATGCCATCTTGCATAACTCTAGCAATGATTTCATCAACTTCTATCAGTCGATAGACATCTTGATAGTGGATGACATCCAGGACTGGGCAGGCAAGGCGAAGACCTTGAATACCTTCTTCCATATCTTCAATCATCTCTTCCGCAATGGAAAGCGTATCATCTTGGCGAGCGACCGCCCTCCTGTTGACTTGCAGGATGTGCCCGACCGCTTGCTCACCCGTTTCTCTTGTGGTTTGGTGGCTGAGCTGGAGAAGCCAAATATCCAACTCTGTGTGGATATCTTGAGCAACAAGATACGTCGTGACGGACTGAAGATTTCGAAGGATGTCATCACCTTCATCGCCCAGACTTGCAATGGAAGTGTGCGCGACTTGCAGGGAGCCATCAACGGATTGCTAGCTTATAGCATCGTATATAATAGTAATATTGACATCCGATTGGCAGAACGTGTCATCAAAAGAGCCGTCAAGGTGGATGACAAACCTTTGACTATCGATGACATCGTGGAGAAGGTTTGTACGCATTACAATGTGACCACTGCTGCCGTCAACAGTAAGAGTCGTAAGCGTGAGTATGTGGTGGCTAGACAGGTGACGATGTACCTGGCACAGAAATATACCAAGATGCCAGCCTCCAGAATCGGCAAACTCGTTGGTAATCGAGATCATAGCACAGTTATCCACAGTTGTTCAAAAGTGGAAGAGCGCTTAAAGATAGACCATGGGTTTAGCGATGAAATCATGAGTATTGAGAATTCATTTAAGTTGAAAGCATAAAAAAGTCTTGCCCATTGGCAAGACTTTTTTATGCTTTGTTATTTATCATTTGTTTCCACTTCCTATATCCTGCGATGGCGATGACCACGTAGAGTCCGTAGAGCAATGCCTTGAAAGGAATTCCTTTCACCACGTAAAGGTAGCAGCAAACGGCATCGACGATAATCCAGAAGAACCATTGCTCGATGTATTTGCGAGCCAACGCCCACAAACCCACAAAGCTCAACGCATTGGTGAAACTGTCTTGCAGGGGCACCGTGGAATTGGTAAAGGTCACCAATATATAATAGGTGGCAGCCCCTTAGCTAGCAGTCTGTTAACCAAGGTGCAAAGTTACAACAAATTTGCGACTTAGCAAAATCTGAGGTCCGAAATTGTTAAATAGTGGTACTTTTCTTTAAGAAATCTCTCAGTTTCCACCTTTTTTTATATTTTTGCAACCATCAAAAGAAGAGTAACAACCTAAAACAGTAAATGATGGCAGTAATCATGCAACATTCGAAGAATATCCTTTTGAGTTCGGCGGCATCTACTCTGATGTTGCTCGTTCTTCCGTTACATTCCTATGCGCAGCATCGGAAGTTGCGACTTTCCGACTTGGATACCTTAGGTCTCTCCAGGTCGATGAGCATCGTGGAACCGGAACTGTTGAAGAAAGGTGTGGTCAACAACGCCTTGGATGCCTTGAATGGCAAGACGGCAGGTGTCAACGTGACGACCAATGGTCTCGACCGCATCGCCATGCTCAACAGTGTGCGAGTGCGTGGTACCACCTCCATCATGGGTGGCAACGACCCACTGGTCATCATCGATGGCGTCACCTCCGATGTGGCTACCCTTGCCACCATCTATCCTGCCGACATCGAGAGTTTCACGGTGCTGAAGAATGCATCCGAGACCGCCCTCTATGGTTCTCGTGGTGCATCGGGTGTCATCCAGGTGACCACCAAGAAGGGTACGGGCAAGGGATTCCAAATCTCCTACGAGGGCAACTATGGCATCGAGGCGATGTACAAGAGTATGGAGATGCTGAATGCCGCCGAATATGTGGCTGCTGCCCAAAAGTATGGGTTGGAGTATAACGACAAGGGGTACGATACCGATTTCCATAAGGCGATGACCCGAACTGGCAATATCCAGAATCATTATCTTGCCTTCAGTGGCGGCAATCCGCAGAACAACTATCGTGCTTCCTTCGGATATATCGATCACAATACCATCATCCGTACCAAGGGCTATCGCAACTTGGTGGCGAAGATAGATGTCTCGCAGAAGGCATTCCATAATCGTCTGACGGGTGACTTTGGTGTCTTCGGCTCTTCTTATAAGAACAATGACATCTTCGACTCGCAGATGCTTTTCTATTCTGCCGATGCTATGAATCCAACTTATCCTTATGAGCAGGAGAATGGCAGTTGGGTGAAGAATGGGGCTGCCTCGCAGGTGAATCCTCCTGGGGCTTTGCTCTATGAGCGCAATGATACGAAGAACATGAACTTCAATGCCCACTTGAAGGTGACGTATGACATCTTGAATCGACAGCGAGAGAATCAGGTTTCGGGGGCATTCTCAGAAAGCTTGAATGTGTCAGCCTTCGGTTCCTACTCCTATTCTTCAAACGAGAACAACCAGTTCTGTCCTACCTGGGTGTGGGCGCAGGGCAATCTCTATCGAGGGGAGTTCAAGAGTGAGGACTGGCTTGGCAATATCTCGCTGAACTATCAGCGCAGTTGGGGCATCCATGGTTTGAAGACGATGGTGGGTGCCGAGTATCAGAAGAACATCCGAAGTGGATTCTGGACTTCTGCCAAGGGTATCACCAACAATGACATGAACTATCATAATATCGGTGCTGCTGCCTCCCGACCATTCGGTGGAACGGACAGCAACTATGAGGACCCAGCCTTGGCTTCCGTGATGGGCAACATCGACTATACGTTGATGAACAAGTATTCGCTCTCGCTCTCCATGCGTGGCGATGGTTCGTCGATGGTGGGCGATGACCATACTTGGGGTTTCTTCCCATCCATCTCTGCCTCTTGGGACATGAAGAAGGAGGCGTGGCTCATGGCTTGCCGAAATGTCTCCATGCTGAAACTTCGCACGGGGTATGGCCGTTCGGGCAATCTCGGCGGTATCTCTTCTTATACCACGATGAACTTGGTAAGACAGAATGGCATCGTGTCGGTGAACAGTTCGCCTACCGTGACGATGGGCATGATACGCAATAATAATCCCGACTTGAAGTGGGAGACTCGTTCCACTTGGAACATCGGTGGCGACCTCGGCTTGTGGAACAATCGACTGGTGCTCACTGCTGAGTATTACTATTCGAAGACCACGGATATGCTCTATGCCTACGATGTGCCAGTGCCGCCGTTTGCTTACGATAAGTTGCTTGCCAACATCGGTTCGATGTCCAACCAAGGTCTTGAGATCGGATTCTCCGTCACGCCGATAGCGAAGAAGGACATGGAACTCAACATCAATATGAACTTGGCTTGGCAGAAGAACAAGTTGCTCTCGCTGAGTGGCGAGTATGATGGCATGCAGATGTCGGCGGCGAAGGTGACGGCAATGGGCAGTTTGTCGGGCGCAGGTCAGCATGGTGGTTACAATAATGTCGTCTATCAGATAGTGGGTCAGCCTTTGGGTGTGTTCTATCTGCCTCATTGCAAGGGCATCGTGCCGGATGGCAATGGACATTATCGTTATGACATCGAGGACTTGGACCAAGATGGAACGGTCGATTTGAGCGATGGCGGTGACAGATATATCGCTGGTCAGGCAACGCCAAAGGTGACGCTGGGCTCCAATATCAGTTTCCGTTATCGGGATTGGTATCTCTCGCTCCAGATGAATGGTGCTTTCGGTCATAAGATATTCAATGGCACAGGACTGGCTTATACCAATATGTCGAGTTTCCCAGACTACAATGTCTTGAAGGGGGCACCTGAGAAGAATATCGTCGATCAGAATGTGTCAGACTATTGGTTGGAGAAGGGCGACTACCTCAACTTTGAGTATCTCACCATCGGTTATGATATTCCTATCAAGAAAGGTGTCGTCCAGTCGCTCCGTGTGTCGGCGAGTGTCAACAATCTCGCCACCATTACTAGCTATAGTGGGTTGACGCCTATGATCAACAGTTATGTGGTCAATAGCACGATGGGTATCGATGACAAGCGAACCTATCCACTATATCGCACGTATTCGATAGGACTGAGTGTGCAGTTTTAAGGGAAGAATTCAAATGTTTTTATATGAGACTTGATATGATGAAACGAGATAATAATAAGAGTGGTTCAATGAAGAGTGGTATGGTGAAGGCGAGAGCGTTGGCGGCTTGTTCATGGGCTGTAGGCTTGTTGATGTCATTGTCCTTTTCATCTTGTTTGGACGAGCATCCGAAGGATCAGTTGGATGCTGACAAGATATACGGTACGCCCTCTGATATCTATGTCAATGCCGTGGCATCACTCTATAATTATATAGGTGGAGCCAATGAGGGCGAGGGCATCCAAGGCACTTGCCGTGGCATCTATGACTATAATACCTTGACTACCGATGAGGCTATCATCCCAATACGTGGTGGTGACTGGTATGATGGTGGATTGTGGAATGCCATGTACCAACATAGATGGACGGCGGATGACGAACCGCTCTATGATACTTGGAAGTACCTCTACAAGGTCATCGTGCTCTGCAACAACTCTATCGACATCATACACTCGAAGTCTTCTTCCGAGATGCAGTCGCCTATCTTGACCGATGAGCAGCGAAATGCTTATCTAGCAGAGGTGAGGGCTGTGAGAGCCTTGATGTATGATGAGGCAATGGATATGTTTGGCAGGGTTCCATTGGTCTTGTCGGAAATCGAAACACGTTATGCTATAACGGATGATGAAACGGATGCAGGCAAGCAGAACGGCTCTCAAAACACTATCGGCAATCTCCCGACTCAGTCGAGTCGAAGCGAGGTCTTCCGCTTTGTCTTCGATGAGTTGCAGCAAGTGTTGCCTTATCTCCCTGACGAGCACAGCAACAAGGAGGGTAATTACTATGGCCGCATCACGCAGCCGGTCGTCAATTTCCTCTTGGCGAAGTTGGCACTCAATGCAGAGATTTATATGTATGATGACTGGACGAATGGCTATGCCCATCGACCTAGCGGAAAGGACATCATGTTTGATGTGCCTGCTGGGGATGGAAATACGCTTGTGAATGGAGATACAGGAAAGAACTCTCTCTCCAATGGCTTCTTGAAGAAGAATGCTTGGGAGACTTGCATCTACTATTGCAACCAACTCGCCAAGGAGGGCTATGCCCTAGAGGATGATTATGCCTTCAACTTCTCCACCCATAATGAGACCTCGAAGGAGAATATCTTTACTATTCCGATGGATAAGAACATCTATGCCAACCAGTTCCATTATCTCTTCCGCTCCTATCACTACACCCATGGTGGAGCCTTGGGATGGGGTAGTGAGAATGGTACTTGCGCCACAATCTCTACCATGA
>OIZF01001652.1_pt1 | contig 12409 bp, 14 predicted proteins | sample 1588471 | NCBI WGS metagenome assembly OIZF01 (sample SAMN03283279) | human gut metagenome | biome: human-associated habitat; material: feces | host: Homo sapiens | place: Peru | collected 2012
CTCCTATAACTCGCCAATCTCCTTTGCCTCCGGCAGCGGAAGTTTCCCAATACCATTTACCGTTCGGATGAACGTCACCTTGATTATGGGCTTTCTCTAAATCCGTTTCTTCGGCTTTATTCATACTGCTCATTAGATTGTTTGAAGTTCCTTTCCCCTCAAACAAATCTACTTCTCCGAAAGACTTCAATACATTTGCCTGAATCTTCCGTCTTTGTTTCTTAATATCGTCCCCGGTGTACATTTTAGTCGTCTCCCTTAACTTCTTTCTGTTTAGTGTAACCATTTTGTTTTAACCACTTGGCGGCTGATTCGACGTCGTTGAAATCTTTCCGGACGTCGGCACCTGAAGCCTTAACTCCACCGTCTTTGTAGACACGAACAGCTAGCGTTTCACCTTCTTCATTTTCGAAGTCGTATTCACCCGGTTTGGCAGACATATGGGATTCTTTCTTGTCTTCTTTTTTAGAAGATTTACCGTACTCTCTCCCTACTCTATTGAGTTTTCTATTCTCTGGAGTATCGGCATAAACTCCGTGACGAGCTTTCTCAATAGAATCCTCCGACGTATCAGCGCCAAACCCTTTTAGGATATTATCACGTAATTCCTGTTGTCTCTGTTTAATATCTTCTCCTGTATACATAATATGTTGTTTTTTAGAATTATAATTGTGACTTCAACTGCTTCTCAATCTTATCTAAGCGTTCTCTCAAATCCTTGATTTCTTTTTTCAACTGGATAATCTTAACATCTTTTTCATCAAGAACTTTGATTTCATCTTCTTTTACAAAGAACCTTGGTAAATCCTTTTTGGCTTTCATATCGTTTCTACTTTTACGTAATTACTACCCCTTTCGGTTATTTTGAATTTCAAATCAGATGAACCCACGAACTCCAACAAATCAATCGTACCAATAGGAGCGACTTTTTCGCCTTTCCGGGCTGACCAAATTACACGGTAGTCTCCGAAGAAGTCCCCGGACTTATCTCCCATACTCCAAGAGGAAAGAGCAAGATTCTCAAATTCAGAAGCGTCTTTGATTTTGTTCCACAAATCCTTCCCAATAGAACGGGACATCTCAACATCCTCCCGGATAGCCCCCTTTTCGATAAAAGTTTCCATATCACGGTAAAAGCGTTCCAAATCCTCGTCCCCGTTGAAATCTCCTCCGTCTACAAGAACCTTCGTCAGTCGTCCCAGCTTATTTGGGTCTTCAATATAATCGTTTACCGATTCCTGAACCTCTGGCGGTAGACTTTCACGCAGTTTCATTGCTTTTACGGCATGAGGAGCATATTTATTTACCGCTTCGATAGCTTGGTCAACGGTCATATGAAAACCATAATCAGTGCTGTAATTCGTCTCGTCTCCCATATCCGTCAAACCCATAACGGCTCCACGGTAGGATATACGGTTTACTCTGTCCGGGAAAGAGGATTTGTTAAAGGTCTTATCAATCTTGCTCTCCACCTTCTCTATCTCCTTCCGGCGTTTAGCTTTCTTCTTTTCCTCTTCGGCTTGCTTCTTGTAAATTTCCGCTGCATGAGCTTCATCCTCCTTCGTGAAGAATTTCTTTTTAGCCGCAGCCATTTCTTTCAGTCCTTGCTTATCGAAATTACCAAAGCGGAAAACTCCCTCACTCAAACTTCCTGTACTAAGTTCGTTGCCTTTGTACGTCGTATCGGCATATCCGTCTTTATGTGGACGAGCAGCTGAATAAGTTCCATCTCCGTTCAACCAAGCAACCCAAAGTCCTCCGTCTGCATCCTTAATCTCCAAAAGTTTTCGACCATCCAAAGGAACTTCCTTGTTACCATTGGGGGATTCTTTCGGTGATTGAAATTTCTTCTCTTCCGGCTTCTTCTCCTCTTTCTTGACGGGCTGTTCCTTCTTCCTTCGGGCTAGCTCTTTCTTTGCCGCAGCGGCTATTTTCTCATCGCCTGATTTAGCAGCACGTTCCAATACCTTATCATCCGTTTCACGGGCAAAATCCTCTATTGTTTTCTTTTGCTTCGTTTTAGTTTCTGCGGATTTCTTACCGCTGGAAGTGCCTGCCTGACCGGGTTCTTTCTTTTGCTTGATAGTACGCCAGTCGAACTTACCAGAAGGTAATTGAGTCCACACCCATTTACCGTTGGGGTGAATATCTCCAACGGCTCTTGCTTTTTCAAAGTAGGAACCGCCTTCACCAAACAATACTTCTTCTGCTTCTAAAATGTCCATATGTTAAAAGTTTATTCCAAAATCTAATGTATATCCATACTTGTTATCCATACGAATACCTGTTGCTCCAAACATATATTTGTTATTTAGATTCAGACCAAACTGAATTTTATTGGTAGTCAAGTCTGGAGAAGTCCCTATCATAGCCCATGGAGTTAATTTAGGCACTTTGTAGACAGTTTCGGTACGCTCGATGACCCTACGGTTAGGTTGAACGGTAGAAGTGGCAGAAACCAGCTTATTTTCTTGTACGGACACATCTACACGGAACGTTCCTACGGTATCGGAAGAGTAATCCAGAGTATAGTGACGTTTAAGATAATAATCTTTCCAGACCTCAAACAGTTTCGCTGTATCGGTCGGAACCGGGACGGGACGGTCAACCGGCACTTCTACCCGGTAGGGCTTCGGACGGTATATGGTATCATGTATGGGGTACGGTTCTTTCTCCAAACGCACTACTTCTTTAACAGAAGGCTGGGGAAGTTCTACAGAAGAACGCCCCCAGAAATATCCTATCAATACCGCAATGGCAACGGCTATGATAGTGCCTACCGATATGGTTATTTGTTTTTTCATTTTATCTTTAGTTTCTTCTCATAATCCAACACAAGAGCTTCTAATTGATTGATACGGTTTACCTGTTCTAAGTTATGATGGTTAGATTCCATTTGGAATTTTTCGTATTGGGACATAAGCTCCATGTATTTTTGCTTATCTAAATCCCGTTGCTTTTCGTAGTCCGCTCTGATAGCATTTAACTCTGTGCGGAAAGATTCTACAATCTCATTACTAAGTTGTCGTTCAGATTGATACTCTTTATACAGGGTATCATACCGCTCCTTCCACCAAGCGTCCTTGTTGTTTACTTCTGCTTGAAGAACGTCGTACCGCTTCTTCCAGAAATCATCACCTTTCATGTCGGCTTCTGCTTGGGCAGTTCGTACTTCTTGCTCGTACTTTCGTCTGTCCAACATTCTCGCTATCACGGCATACCCAATCCCACCTGCGCCGAAGAATAACGAAATTATGCCAAATAGATTTTCAGATAACCATGCCATAACTACTTATTCACTTTGTTGATTTTCAACTTTACCCTTTTAACTCTCTTTCGATAATCTTCAGTATCATAATCTGAACGAAGGCAACGGACTATCTCATCAGCAAATAACTTTATGATATTCTCAAAAGCTACGGAATAATTATCCCAATCTGTCGAATTGTTATAGGTACAAAGATAAAATATTGCCTTTGTAGTAGAACTGACTTTATTGAAGAATTTAAACCACTCTTTATCCTCCGAGTTAACAAACTTGAAATCCCGCCAATGTATCGCTGGAGTGAGTACGTCTAGGTCATTAGATAAATTGTAAGCAAAATCCCTACCAATAGAAGAACAATTTTTGTTTAAAGTCAACCCACATCCCTCTTTCCCATCTCTGTAAAAATCAAACGCCAGAGCAATCCCGAACGTCTTGTGTCTGCGGAAGTAGTTTAAAACATCATAAGCCGTATCTGTAACTACGTCAATCTTCCGCTTGGTCAATTCACCGGCAAGGGCATCACGGAACTTCCTTGCCGGGTCATCAAATCTTCTCGCTGTTAAATAAACTACTTTGCACATATTCTTTCTTCTTAATAGTCAGAACCCGGAAGAGTAGCATTACAACCGCCTTGCGTAGTATCGGCACAAGCGTTTGAAGAACTATCCGTATAGGTGGAATAAGAATTGTAAAAGGAATTTTGAGAATTAGTCCAATAAGAAGTAGAGCAACAAATAACTTGTCTACAATTGTAAAAACCATAAGGACTTCCTTTGCCAGTTTCTGGTTCTTTAACAGCCCTACACCCCATTAATCGGTCGCAGTTCCAGAACAGACGGTCTTGACGGTTTTCATCTCCATTTATAATGGTAGTGTGAGATACTTCCACAATAACATTAGTCATACTTCTTCCGTTAGCAATTATTCCGTTCGTCGTGCTAAATACTCGATACTGATTACATCCTATTATCAAATGCGTGTTGTTAACATTGGTACATCTATCCATTATACCGTTGTTATAAAACTCTGTGCCGCTGGCTGGATTAGCAAAATAGGTTTCAGCGTATTTCAAATTGTTTATTCCTACACAACTTTTTATAGAAACACGTGGAGAAGAAGTGCCGCTAACATATGGCCCAAATCGTGACTGCATAGATACGTATGCATTATTAATTCTTTCACAAGCGTCAAAAACTTCCCAAACAACAGCTCCTTTGACCACTATATTGGATATATTATAGCATTGGTCAAAATAAATTATCCTGCTAGGACTAGTCAATAAGTCCAGACCTTGCGTATCCAATGTATTAACGTCTATTCCTTCGAAGTTGCAATTAGAGATTTCACTACAGAGCAATAAAGCGGTAAAACGGACACGAGTTAAATTAGGAATGGTCGCTGTGTTAGGAACCCCTCCAAAATAGAAATCACAATTAGTTATCCCTTTAATCCTATTTAGGATTGTTATATTGAATGTACTTGTTCCAGAAATATTCTTTATGCTGGAAGTGTCTAAGTAGAATTTTATTCCACTTATCTGAATCCTTTTCTTATCTATTCTGTCCGTTCCATTGCCCGTAGAGACCATAAAAGCATAATTTGATGCTCCGGTCAAAGATTTATCCAGAGTGTCGATAATGATTATCGTGCCTCCTTCTCCGGTTATGGTTTCGATGTTATCTCTCAATTCTATGAACCCAAAACTTCCTCCGACGTTGTAATTTTTTAAAGGAACATTATACACTCCTTTTTTAATCAAAACGTTTCGTGCGGTAGTATTACCATTCAAAGCCATTAAAGAATCAACATCCGTGACTACATAATCATATTGAACTTTCTTCGCTAGGTCTGGAATAGAACCCGTTCCAACATCATTTATGAACTTTTGAACTTTACCAAACGCTACCTCCACGGTGTCTCCCGGAGCAACGGCAGCTTCTTCCGTAGCCGGGACGAAGGTAGGAGAAAGTTTCATACCCGTTGCTAACTTGAAACTATTGATATATTTTTGTATCTTCGATAGAACCGTGAACAAAGTATCATCCTCAACCGGGTCAACCAACCCTCCACTAAGGTCAAGAGCAGGAACCTTTGTTTCCATTACAGCGATTTTTGCAATCTCGTCTTTAACTAATTCCGTTACTTGGTCTACGAGAGCAGAATAGTTATTAGCAATATTCTGAATTGCTACATCTTGAAGTCCCTGTTCTTTCTCGTACGTATCGAACAGAACAACTCCACCCTTTTTATCCGCCAAATCCAAAAGAGTTTGATTGAAGTTGAAATAAAGCCCGTTATTCCACGTCAAAGCATTATTTGAGGCGGAAGAGATGAGAGAACTCAACTTGAACTTTACCAAACGCATAAGAGAAGAACCGGACGACACAACATCTTTAGCGTACAAGTAAGCTGTCTGGAATCCTAGCGACGAGACGTCAGTAAACTCAAAATCCAATTTGGTAGTGGTTGAGTTGAACGTTCCGGATTCTCCGTCAAACGTCAAGTTGTTTGAGGAGATATAATATTGGATATTGGATGCTAGGTCGTCTACCAACAAATTACCGGCAGTATCTACGTATTGAATCTTGGTTCTCGTAATAGACAAAGCCAAGGTATTTCCCCGGTCGGTTATTACGTAGAATTTACCAACGCTCAAACCTACTGAATTAGCGATATTCTTCAATTCACTGTAGGTTATGGTAGAGAGGATTCCTTGGTTAAGAATTACCCACTGCTTCAAATTATAGTCATACACCTTATGCACTTGCTGGCTAGGCGTACTATCCCACCAAATCAGTTTGACGTTTTGGGGTGGGGTGGTTCCAACGTGAATCCCCGCAACTTGTCCTAAATTCCTTGCTGTCATATGCTATTTGTTTAATTCTTGTTCCAAAAATGAGTCAAACGCTTTAACAAACGAATTTTCTGCTTTTTCAGTATCTTCGTTCTCCGTCTCTTCTTCGTCTCCTTCAGCAAACGCTGCAAACGGGTTTTCCGGCTCTGCTTCCTCTTCTTCTCCTTCTTCAGTGGCTACGCCACCTGCTCCCCCGGCGTTTGGCAGAGGTTGCCCGTTCATGCCCATACCGGCAGCGGCATTCTTCGCTTGCATAAATACGGCATTTTCGATAATGTCCCCTTCTTCCAAAGGTTTCATTTCATACTTCTCACGTATCTCGTTAATAGTAGCAAATGCGCCAACCTTCTTGATATCCATATCAAGTTCTTCAGCAATAGTCATACCGTTCAATCCCATAAATACCAATTCGTAGTCCGGGTGAATCTGTTCGACTATGTACTTGTTTAGTTTCCTCTGTAAGAATTTCAATAGAGGATACAAACCCTTATCTTTGGAATGTTGAAGACGTTGCTCGGTTCCTCCTTCAAATAGTCCCTTATTCCCAGAAGAACGAGAAATGTCCCAACCAATTTCCATTGGGTCAATGTTATAGATAGCGCAGGCAATCTTAATCAGATATTCCATCCAAGAGCTATATTCCATATCCCGGTTATTTTTCTGAAGGTCTACCCATTCGACGTCTTGATTAACAACTGGTGTTTTCCAAGCTTGCATAACGCCAGTTATCATCGACTGCCATTGTTGCTTAAACTGCTGTAGTGAGGCTTCGTTTACTTGTCCTTTTACTCTCAACATACCCTTTGGGGCGGAACCTTGAGAGAAGAAGCGACGGTTGTATTCATCTCCCCAGAGCATAGCCGTTACGACGTTAATCAATTCTTCCAACTCCGAACAACCGTAACCATTAGCGTAAATAGAAGTAGAAGGATTGCGAACTCCAAAACAAAGCTCCCACGGATAGAAGTCGCTGACCTTAACGTTTTGATAAATCTGAACATAAGCCGGGTAATACCCCCGTATCTTTGGCCCATAATCTTCCGTATCTTGACCCCAAAGCCCCTTGTCTTCCTTGAAGTAGGAAATATCATAATCTTTAGCAAAGTATGAATTAGCCATTCGAAAAGTCGAAGCGTCCGTTGCTACGAAGGATTCAACCTGCCCCCGACGATTACGCATTATTTCAAACGTCATTTGGTCGTAGGTCAAGGAATCATCTACAATCTTTCGGATGAAAGTATCAAAATCGTCGTGTTCCCAAGCCCCAACATTTCCTCCCTTCAGAAGAAAGTCTGTAATAGCAAAGGCAATACGCTTGTCTTTGTTATCCATTTTTTGCTCTACGCCGTTCTTCGGCTTTTTACGAACGATGAACCCGGTTGAGTATTTATTCTCTTGAGGTTCAGCAAAATCGGCAATCTGATTCTTTCTCGTCTTGATAATAGAGTTGATAATGGGTGTCTTCGACATTCTTTTCAACGTGGTGTACGTCAAAGAGAATGACTTGTCTTTGTATCCTAAATTAGAATTGAATTCAAGTGGGTCAATAAAAAACGCTTTCGGTTGCATTCCCCGGTTATTTCCCTGAATAGAATCAATTGCCTTTTGGGCTCTTAAAATATCATCAGGAGAATCCGAGCGGATTGCCTTCTCAATTGTTCTCATTTGCTTGACCTGTAACTTGGATTTTGCCAACTCAATAGCATCCAGCTGTTCACTAAGTTTCGCCATATGGTTATACGATTAAATTTTCTTTGATATCTTATAACTGCTATAATTGTAAGCAAAAATAAAGGAGACAATTTTATGTTGTCTCCTTCTTTGGCGTAATTACGTAATTTCCGGGCTTTGATTAAGGTGCTGGAATAGCAATTTCCAATTCTACCTCTTTTGCTGCACTAGCTGTCCACGTGCCCGGGTCACCGCTAGTGATTTCACCCTTCGGAAGCGTAATGTTGTAGCTGTAACCGCTAATCATTTGCAAGACTTTCGGTTTGCCGTTCGTCAACTCAATTACGTCTTGAATTGGGTTAGCTCCTTCTTTCGTAGCGTTCAAACAGATTTTAACCGCAGTTGAACCGTCGATAGTCGGAGTAATGGTCAACGGGAAGGTTTCAGCGCCAATTACAACTAATTGTTCTCCTCCGTAGATGTAGCCATCATACGTAGATGAATAGTCTTTGAACCATTCCGCAATCTCCTCTACGGTAGTGACGGTACTTTGATTGAACGGAATGAATTTCTCAAACTCCGTACCTACCACTCCCTCAAGCCACATAACCGTAAAACGGTCATTGCCGTCGATAATATCTGTACGCAAAGTACATTTATCGCCAGAAGTCTTATTAACAAATACAAAATCTCTCATTTTATTTACCTTTAGAGTTTATAAATCAATTTAATTCCTTATAACTGTTGAAGGATTTTTCAATGATACACGTTACCTCGGCATCAAAGATAATGTATTTGTTTTCCAAAGTCTCGTGAAGTATTATCGCTTCTTCAGCGTATTCAACCAGAACCGTGTTATCATCAATACTACTTATTTCCGGAGCGGTTTCTTTTATATTATCCCAAAGACGACGGAAAGCGTCAATACTCAAACCGTCCTCCATAATCGTATCGGAAAGATAACGCATAAACGTTACGGACGTATCTAATTCAGTAGCAACCAACTGCAAATCCATTTCCAGAGGTTCCTTCATGGTAGTTAATTTCTTGGAAAACATATCATTTAGAAATTATAGTTTTACTTCTGGGTGAGAATTTTGAGCGTTGCTTTCCTTCTCCGATAATCATTTTCCAATACTTCTGGAACTCGCATAGCCACATCTCAATTTGATGTAGGGTTATTTCGGTATAAATCGGAGAACAATTCAATTCTCCCTCTTCATACTCCTCACGGGTAAACGTGTAATATTGCCCGGCTTCTTTATCCCAATCTAAATACGGGAAGGATTCACCCTTTTTCGCTCCAATGCTATTGAGTTGTTCTGTAGCGGCTTCCTTCAGCCAATAGATAGCTTGTTTTTGTTCTCTTACAGTCTTGAGATTAGGATAGATAAGACGTATGCCGATAGACGCACCTGGCCCAACATTAGTAAAATCGTTCTGGTCGAACTTCATAAATTTACGGTCAGTGTATCTCGGTATGTAGGTGAAGTCCTGATAGAACTCGTGAGCGATAAAATCGGCAACAGCTGGGAAGGTTTTCAGATATTCAATTATCTCTTCCGGCTTCTTCGCCGTCATTACTTTAGCAATGAGCTTATCCATGTTCTTATGGAGCGTTGGAATAACTACTCTCGTATAGCAGTAGTCTCTAGGCTGACCCGGCGTAGCTTGAGAGTTGATAAGATAAGCCGTTGTGTAAGGATTCTGACCCGACGAACGAATGCCAGCGATAAACCGTGAAAACTCATCCTCATCGTATTCTTCCCAATTTGGTATTCCGTTTCGCCATTTGGTAGCTGAAATAAGGTCGTCAGTCTTTTGGGTTTGTTTTAACCCGGACTTGACCGGAGCGCCAAACATATCCGGTTGAAGGCTCTTCCCTTTAGCCTCAAAGGTGAAAGTTTCAGGATTGTTAAAGAAACGAAATACCATCATCTTCCAAACGAGATTCTTCAACGTCAGACTATCATCAAGAATAATATTCTTAATCTGCCATTGGGAGTTCCTGTCTAGTTCCCGGTAAACGTTCGTGAATTTAGATTCTTGGAAAATCTTATTTTTAGTCCAAGGTCTGGGTAGACCGTCTAAAAATCTACGCTTCCAAATCAATTGTCTTTCGTACATAGTCTCAAAGAAGAGCTTCAAATGAGGCTCGTAAACTTCTAAAGACTCATCCGGCAATTTGCCGTACCAAGCTGCGTTTTCAAACATAATTATAGCGTTTTTGAATTAGTTCTCATTATAAATTCCCTCCGGGCTTCTTCAATTCCTCTCTTCATAAGAAGTATCAATTGCTTTTTCGGAAGATTACGGAAAGGTCTTTTATTGCTGCTAACCAGCTTTATTTGACGAACGTCAAAATTACATAGGTTGTCGTTGGTCTTATCTCTCCCTACGAAGAAAACTGTTGCTAAAGGCAAATAAGCATTGCCGTGAAGAGAAGAAATTTCAAATAGCTTCTTTCCCCAAACTTCTTCGTTCTTAACAATATCTCCGGGCTTGAAATAACGCCAAGTGTTGTCTTTTACCATACGATTTGAATTTTTCTTTATAAACGTTGGATAAAATGAAGCTCCGAATTTCACAATCCAGAGCCTCCACCACAAAACCTAAACTTTATTGAAACAAATGTTGTCTTATAATCTAAACGTTGCTAACTGTTTCGGAGTTAATTCATACTCCTTATTGTCCTTCAACTGACCGATAATACGGCAAGCCTCAAGGTCAACCATAATATTAGCAATCGCTCTCACGCAATCGTTATACTTTCTACGAGCGTCCGCCTCTTCGGCACTTGTAGCCGGATTGGAACGGGCTTCATTTTTACGGGCAATTTCTGGTGAAAGACTGGACATCATTTTACCGCTATTGTCCGAAAATTCCATTTCACTCCAATCGTAAATCTTATACGGAATAGCGATACGCAAATCATCCGTCCACCATGGATTTGGAGTTTGAGTAGGAGCTTTACCGCAATCCTCAAGGCAAGAATCAGCTTCAGTCTGTTTTGCCTCTAATTGGGCATTAAGTTCTGGAATGAGAATATCCGTCACTTGCTTTTTGATTTCCTTTCCGGTCTTAGTTATCTTTATATCCCCACCGTATTGGATAGCATTCATAACATCTGACTTCTCTATTTCCTGTTCGGGTTCGTTACCTACGAATCCCTTCATAATGTGATTCAATCTTTGGGCACGTACGGCACGCATCCCTCTTGTAATTTCATCCATATTGTTTCTATTTAATTAATGAACCATAAAAATCTTCCAGAGTGTACGCCTTATTATAACTGTATGAATTCTTGTTGGAATTTACGTCATCCAGCATATTCTCCAGTAGGCTCTTCCCGTTCTCCGTAATATAGTCCGATTCATTATAAACAGACAGATTCAACCAAGTCAAACGAAGGTTAAAAAGAACCTTTCCCAATACTTCTTCATAAGGCATACCTGTAAAGGAAGAGAACCGGGAAGCAATCCACGTCCCCATTGTTACCATATCTACGTCCTTGGGCTCTTTATATGGAATTATACGCTCTATGAACTTTTGGAATCCCTTTTCTCCAATTCCTTTCTTGACTTTGGGAATATTATCCGACGTATCACCCATCAGAACTTTATACATCAGAACTTCAAAAGGAACCGTAGGAACTACCTGAACATCCGTTTCCATGTAAGAGTTCCAAAACCCCTCCTTCCCCGGAATGCAATACAATCGAAGATTCTTGGAGTTGTTATTAAACAGGGAAACATTTTTATTCATAATCTGACGTATGTCTGAATCTCCCGTAATTATCACCAACTCTTCGTCCAATATCCATCCAAAGTATAAAGACCAAACATATAACAAGTCATCTCCTTCCGCTCCGTTGACTCTACTGACGATTATCCCCCGGCGGCGAAGAAGAGCTTCAAACATATCTAAACAAGTCAGGAAATGCTTGTAAAATGGGTCTCTCACTCTCGTCAGAGCATACTTATAATCGTCGTATATGCTATAACGCCAGCTGGAAGAATCTATAACAAACGCAACCCTCTTAATATCCCGGAACTTCGACAACGCATAACACATATCAATTATACATTTCCGCATAAGAACTTGTTGATTCTTTGGGTCTGTTAACACTACGGACATATCTTGCTCCTTGTAGTAGGTAGAAAATACGCTAAAGGTCTTGTGGAAAAGGTAATTCCCGTCAAATAGTATATTCATGACTTTTCATTTTTATAAATAAACTATGGGGCGAATCCTCCGAAGAAGAAACGCCCCAATGTAACAAACTAAAGATACTTATTTTATTGCTTTTTGAATCTCGGCATTATATCCGTCGTGAGTTCCTTGAGAATAAGCCATATCAGCGACTACTTTTTGTTTCCTTCCGGAATTAGTGGTATACTTATTCTCAACATACTCTATTATTTGGTCATGAGCCGAAACGGTTAAAGCGGTTACTTTCTCCGCAAATTCCTTCTCTTCCTGTTCCGCCCGTTCCTTCTCTTCAGCAAACTTCTTATTCAAACCTTCGCAACAACCAACTAAATATCTACGAAGATAAGTGTCTAACCCAATAGGATTCTCTTCATAGTAAGTTGTAAGCTTGAAAACTTTGTACT
>OIZF01001654.1_pt1 | contig 12402 bp, 11 predicted proteins | sample 1588471 | NCBI WGS metagenome assembly OIZF01 (sample SAMN03283279) | human gut metagenome | biome: human-associated habitat; material: feces | host: Homo sapiens | place: Peru | collected 2012
GTACTTTTGGTACCACGTCTTGTAAGAGCACTTCGCCAGCCTTGTCACCATCAGCAAAGATAGTTGAAACATTTTCAGCGCCCTTTGACTTAGCATAAGCCGCATATTTGGCCAAATTAGCCTCAATAGCAGCGCGCCGTTCTTTAATGGCATCCAAATGCAGGGCATCAATTGTTGATAAATCATCTAATTCCAGCACTGAGGCAATAATCAGATGTGCATCATCCTCACTGGCTTGATGGATCGCATTGGCTAAAGCGACATAGCCTTGTTCTGATTCATCAACCCCCACCAAAATGCGCTTAAATTGTATTGGTTCGATGTCTAAATTTAATTCACTCATCCAATCTCTCCTTTTTTAACACACAATCAACCATTCACGACTTTTGTAACTAAGTCCATAATAATCTGAAAGTTTAAGACCGTCAAGACAACAAAGACTACCCAACCCAAAATGGCCATCCAACGTGGGTTAGCAAAGTCACCCATAATTTTCTTTGACGACGTGAAATAAATCAACGGTGCCATCGCAAATGGCAAAGCCAGTGATAAGAAAACTTGTGAGTAAACGAGTAGTTGATCCAACTCAGCTTCGGCGCCACCATATATCAATGTAAAGATAATGACTGGAATCAAGGCTAAACCACGTGTAATCACACGACGAATCCACATTGGCACACGCAAGCGGATGAAGCCTTCCATCACAATTTCACCGGTTAGTGTCCCTGTAATGGTTGAGTTTTGACCAGAGGCCAGCAAGGCCACGGCAAACAATGTTGACAATACTGGTGATGCAACTGCGCCAGCAATGGCCTTATTATCCAACGCATCATACATCGCACCAAACGTCCCAACCTGATCGGCATGGCCAAAGAACAACGCTGCCCCTAATACCAACAACAATGAGTTGATGACAAAGGCTAATGACAACTGAATGTTAGAATCCCACGTCATCAGACGCACGGCTTCTTTTAATTCACCTGGATTTTCACGGTCAATTTTACGCGTTTGAGCAATTGATGAGTGGAGGTACAAATTGTGCGGCATAACGGTCGCACCAATAATCCCCAGTGACATCAACAATGGTGAGTCCACGCCCTTTGGCCCATGTGATGAAACGGCTTGTAGCTGTGGGAGATAACCCCCAAACATCGCCACAACGTCTGGCTTTGATAAGATCACTAGATAAGCGAAAATCAATAAAATGGTCAAAATCAAGGTCATGACAATCGCCTCAATCTTGCGGAAACCAAATTTCATCAGTAACAACAAGAGGAGGACATCAAAAGCCGTGGTCAATACTGAGGCGATCATCGACCAGCCAAACAGCAAGTGCAAAGCAATGGCCGCACCAATGACTTCGGCAATATCCGTTGCCATTAAGGCTAATTCGGTAATCACCCACAACGCATAACCACCCGCTTTATTGGTACGGGCACGTGTCGCCTGTGCCAGATCTTCTTGCTTGACCATCCCCAACTTCCCCGCCATGTATTGCAACATCATGGCAATCAAAGATGAAATCAAAACCACTGACAACAAAACGTAATGGTACTGAGCCCCACCATTAACAGACGTCACCCAGTTACCGGGATCCATATACCCAACGGCAACTAACGCACCTGGCCCCGAAAAGGCTAAAAGTTTGCGCCAAAATGAGCCGTCCTTGGGGGCTTCGATCGAACCATTTACGTCGCCTAGACTGAGTTGCTCCTCAGTCGTTTCGACGAAATGATGCTTAGTGTTTGCTTGATCTTTTGTTGAATCTTGCATTCTACTTCTCCTTTGGATTTCTCTTCAGGACAAAAACATACGAATTCCGACTAAAGTACGCATTTAGTATTCACTTTTTTTGGCGCCGCTTAACCGTGAGCTAAACGCGTATTAAAGTGCTAAATATTTTTCATAAAGGGTTTCATTCAACTCAGTTGTTGAAAGCTTATGAAAGGTATCTAACTCGGCTATTTACGCCCTAATATATATTAAATATCCCACTTTTCATCCTATTCGTCAACACAATAAAAACGCCGGTCATCCCTCACCGGCGTTTTTTGGACTAATCTTTGTCTTAAATGATAAACCTGACTAATAGCTACTGGAACCGTAAGCCCTTTCATTAAATAATTACAGTTGTGTAACAAGGCGTCAGACACCTATTTTTATCCCGTCAGTTTACATTGGGCGAGACTTGCAATGCTTCAAAAAAGGTCGTAGCATCCCCAATGATTTGCGTGACGGGATAGGCCGTCTCAATGGGTGTCAAGTTGATGGCCATGATTGGTGTCCCAGCGGTGGCATACTGCAATAAGCCTGCAAAGGGATACACCTGAAAGCTCGTCCCGACAATCACGATTAAATCAGCTTGACGCACCCACGCCACTGCCTGCTCAACCTCAAATGGCGTTTCTTCATAAAACGTAATTCGTGGTCGGAGCAGCGCCCCATCTGCACGACGCATGCTGGTGAGATAATCCGTGACACTTGCCGGTTGCTGATCAACAGGTGCATAAATGTCATACAACGACCCATGAAACCGAATTAAACGCGACGGTACGGTCTGCGCCTTAACATGCAAATCATCCACATTTTGGGTGATAATTCGAGCTTGGCCTTTTTGGGTAAATTGTGCCATTTTGTCATGAATGACATTCGGTACGGCATCGGGAAAATACATGTGATCCTTCATGAATTGATACTGTATTTCCGGTGCCACTTGAAAAGCCGTCGCTGATAATAAATATTCTGGTTGTAACGTATTCCCTTGATATAACCCATTTTTTGATCGGTAATCCGGAATACCTGATGGTGTAGAGATACCAGCACCGGTCATGAAAACAATATTTTGAGCAGTATCAAATTGTGCTTGAATTTCTGGTGTGACCAACATTTCTTACGCCCTCTTAACGTCGTTGAATGTAGGGTAACGCAAGCTTATGAAAGAGATCGCCGACTTTCATTTGATAAAGTGCCTTGAAAAAGGCTGCTGAATCTTGATCATCCGGCTTTGAAACGACAAAACTATTTTGTGAATCAACTTGTCCCAACCCAACATAGGCAGTTTTCTTCGTTTGAAAATCAATCATTTCTGAGTGATAAATCGTAAAGACTTGACTAACTGGCAATGACAGTTGACGTTCAGATAGGACACTCATTAACGTGACATATTCCTTAGCGTTCACGGTTGGCTTACCCCAAGCAGTTAATACTTCATCGACACCACCAAACAAAGCTGTCATTTGACGACGAATGTGACGTGGTTGTTTTAAGTCAGCGGCTAAGATTGGGGCCACTAATTTAGCCGCTGCGGTATACGCTAACGGATACAATATTGCCAATTCGGAAAAGTCAGCACCGCTCGCGTCCGCAAAAACCAGTGCATCCAATAAGGCTAATAAACGCCAAAGGCTTTCATCATCCAATTCACCATTTTCAACCGTCAATTCTGACTTCACGCCGGCCAAATACGCACGCTGTGTCGCGTCAGTCAAAATCCCTTTTTGGTGTAATTCACGATACGTAATCGCATGCACCACCGTCCGGTGCATCCGTGTGGCGATTTGAATCAGTTGCTGATCCAAGGCATCATCCTGAAAAGTTAAGGCAAAAAAGAGTTGCGGCGTCACCCCATTTAACGTCAGTAACATTTTTAATAATTCGTTACCAAATAGGAAATCACTCTCAGTTCCTTCTGCCAATTCAATCAATAAGCGATCTTCAAACAGTTCTTGGGACACGCGATCAATGTGTAATTCATCAGTCACCGGACCACCGATACGGGTCATGACCGTCCCTGGATAAAGGTCATTAACCGCCGTTAGTAATGTTTGGATTTTTGGATTCATTTTCTCATCTCCCTTAGTAGGTTTGTTGCGACGGCTGCATCTACTTGTTCCGCCGCCTGTAATTGTGTAACCAAAGTGGCAATTTCATCGTCACGCGCACCAACTTGCAACGCTAAAGCGCGATACTGCATTCTCATATGACCTTTTTGAATACCGCCATCCGCAATCGCTTTAAGTGCCGCCAAATTTTGGGCCAACCCAACGGCCAAAATAATCCCGCGCAGCTCATCAGCTGTTTGCGGCGCAACAATTGCTAAAGCGCGCTTGGCTTGCGGCATCGCTGAAATGGCACCCCCAACGAGGCCCACCGAAATCGGCAGCGTTAGTTGGCCTTCTAAAAAGTCCCCAACAATGGTCCAAGTCGTTAAGGATTGATAGCGTCCTTCACGACTCGCAAAAGCGTGCCCAGCTGCCTCAACTGCCCGCCAGTCATTACCTGTCGCCAACGTCACGGCCCCTATGCCATTAAACAGACCTTTGTTTTCAGTGGTTGCACGATAAACATCCTGGTGCCCAAACTGATTGAGCTGCACCAATCGTTTAGCAACAGCGTGGCCGCCGACACTGGCGATTGGTACGCGCCCCGTCACCGTGACACACTGTTCAGTGGCATAATTGGATAGAATGGCACCGACAAATTGCGACTGAAAATCTGCAAACACCGCCTGCTCGGCTTCCAAAATAGTATTGACAATGTTGGCGCCCATCGCATCGCGAGTATCAATTACAAAGTCAACACTCACATTGGTGGCTGACACCGCCCGGGCCGTTACGGTGATCAACCCACCACCACGGCGATAAATAGAGGGTTTTGCTTGCTGCGCAACGGAAAAAAGTGTCGCTTGCTCACGCGCAACAAACGCTGCTAGTGCATCATAAGCTACCCCAGAAAATAACAATTGGCCAATCAAAGCCGAGCGTTCTGGCAAGTTAACCGTCACGCCACCACCTTGATTCAATAGTTTGGCCCCATGATTAGCCGCAGCAATGACACTGGGTTCCTCTGTCGCCATTGGCACCGTCACATGTCGGTCAGCCACGATGATATCTTTTAGTATCCCTAGTGGCACTCGAAAATCACTCATATAATTTTCCACAATTTGTGCATTGGTAGCACTTTGATTGTCATGCCACGCCTGCACATCTTGTTGCGCTAAATTCAAAGACGCCAAACGTTCATCTGGCGTCAATTCATAGTATTTTTTATGCATTATCTTTCATCATCTCTGCAATCAAGCCTTCACGAACGCCACTTTCAGAAAAAATAACGCGTGGTGCCTGTATCACCGTCATTAAATTCAACAATGGCAATAAGCCACTCACAATAATATCAGCCCGTGAGACTTCCAAGCCAGCCATATGTTCGCGTTCCGATCGGCTCATGTCCCGTAGCCGAGCAAAAATTTGTTGGACCTGCGTAATAGGCATATCAAACCCTTGCAGCATCCTTACCGCATGCTCAGAAGACAACTGTTGGCCCATACGCGCCAGTGAGCGGTTCGCGCCGCCTAATAAGACCACCGGCTGCCCGACATACGTTGCTAGCCAAGGTAACGTATGATATTGCGCGAGGATGTAATCACAAGCCGCTGTAATATCAGCTTGATCAATGTCATTAGCTAAATGAAACTTTTCCGATAACGTGACCGCCCCAAAGGGTAAACTCACAGCTGCCTCATCTTGGCCGCCCGACACCCCAATGAGCTCAACTGAGGCACCGCCTGTATCTAATATCACCGCATCACGAATCGGTAAAGTGGCAACCACACCCAAATAGTCATAGTAAGCTTCTTCTTTCCCTGTCAGCACACGAAACTGAAGACCCGTTTCACGTTCGACGCGGGCTAAAAATGCTGCTTGATTTTTCGCCACACGTACTGCCGCAGTGGTAATGGCAATGACCGTTGGTTTAAACGGCGCATACACTGATTGAAAATACTTCAGTGCCGCAATCGTCCGGGCTATCGGGATTTCTTTTAAAATTTGCTCTGCCCCCATCCCCTGGGCAATACGCGTATCTTGTTTTTCACGGATAATTTCCGTGTACGTCCCATCTTCGTGTAGCGCTTCCACAACCATACGCGCAGAATTACTACCGAGATCAACAATAGCTAAATAGCTCATGTGCCTATCCTAGATATAATTTATTACTTACTAGTATAACAAATAAGCCTATCAAACGGGCATTTAAGCATATTACAATCTCGTTATGAAGACAGTTTGGCACAGCCAATTAAAAAACGACAGCTCATGATAAGCTGTCGTTTGCACAATGCGGTGTCGCTATTCGTGGGATAACTGACCCAAAGTCGCTTGGTTTTCAACAAAATGGGCGCCGATTAAACGGCTGGCTGCAAAAATGAGCAGCCCCGTCAAAATACTCGAAACAGTCACGTCACTTAACCAATGCGCACCGATACGTACACGACTCAAACCCGTCAAAATCCCCATCGCAATCCCAAAAATCGTCATTTTCTTTTGGGCGGAAATGTTTTCGCGCGGGACAAACAAGGCCAGATACAAGAATAGCCAACCCGACATTGTATGCCCCGATGGGAACGAGTTATGTCCGTTTGCGCCGTTCATGTGATACCAAGGCGTGAATTCACTGAAAGTTTGCCCAGACACTGTTGTCATTTCATAGGGTCGGAATCGGCCCCACAATGTCTTCATTTCGCCAATCATCGTTTGTGCAATGAAAACAGTTGCAATCCCGACCACGGCCACAACAATGAGGTAATTCATATCACTATCAGATTTTTTATTCAGCCAATTGGCAAAGCACCACGATAACAGCACGGTGACAACAATTGCCAAACCCCAACGTAACGTTTCTGGATAGTTTTGCACCGCTGCGGTATTATTGGCAATCCCCATTGGCACTCCTTTTTGAATATTATTGAGCATTGAAAACGTGTAACTGAGCGCATCTTGTAGTAACGAGAGCATCTGGTTGAACGCCAAGATCAGCATCCCCGCGGTCATGATGTACTTAATCACGACATCATCGATGCGGCGCCAAACAAACCAGGCAATGACTTCAGCCGAGGTAAAGGTCACAACTTGCGCCCCTTGATCCGCATAATTTTGAAACAGATTACCAAAAATCGAGTTTTGATTCATGATTGCCTGCGTCACATTCTTATCAAAAAATGTCGCAACGAGTAATGATAATGCCCCAATACCCAATAATACGAGCACCACCCGCTTTTCTGCCGGTGTCGTATGAAAAACGTGATGTTTGTGACGATCACCAATTGGAAGATCGTGTTGTTGTAAAGTATCGCCTGCTAGTTGCATGAGTCATCTCCATTTCTGTTATTCAACACCTTTATTGTACCCAAGCATTGTGGTGATTACGTCAGTAATCCATCTACAACACGTAAAAAAACGATTACAAAAGTAATCGTTTTTGGTTATTGTGGATCCATTGTTTCGTTAATCACATTGAGATTACGCTCAGCAATCCAGTAGCCAAAGGCTGGTACTGCACTCCCAAATTGCGTCCCAGTTTTTTTAGCTGGTAAATCCAGTGATTGGCGCAACTTATTGGTGACCCGTTGTTTTTCAGATTCAGGCACCATTTGGTAACTGACACCGGCATACATATCGCCAACCCCTTGCATATGATCGGAGACTTGATTTTTGGCCGCTGGCATATATTTCTTGGCTAAATTCATCAAATCATTATACGTCATATCAGTTTCAACGTTCGTTGCAATTGAGGCCATAAACTTATCATTCAGCAAGGTTGACACACTCGCAGATTTCTTCAATAAAGCCTGCAAAACCAGCCGTTGTCGTAACTGACGGCCATAATCGCCTTGCGGATCATCATAGCGCATCCGTGAAAATGACAAAGCAGCGTTACCATCCATCGTCGAATAAGACTTGAAGTTTTTCCCATCCTTAGCATATTCAAACTGCGACTTACCCTTAAAGTACTTAAAGGTTTCGGGTGTCGTGTCTGCTTCTGGTGTATAAGTAAAGGTCAGTGGTGACACCACTTTAACGCCGCCAACTTGATCAATCAATTTTTCCAGACCACCCATATTCACCAACACATAAAAATCAATCGGCACGTTCAGATAGTCTTGCAAAGTCGTTAACGTCGCGCCAACACCCGCAATTGGGAAAGCTGCGTTTAACTTTTGTGGGAAAGTAGACTCAGCCCCGGCAATGGCAACCATGATATCACGTGGAATCGACATCATGGTCGTTGTTTTAGTCTTGGGATTTACCGTAATCAGCATCATTGAGTCGGTCAAGCCAGTCCGATCACGCTTTAACGCGCCCGTATCTGTCCCCAAGACAAGCATTGAAAACGGTTTCCCGGCTTTCAAGAGGTCCGTGACATTCCGCGCTTTTTTGACGTCAGCGCTACGATACATTTTATCCACTGACTTGTGCACGTTTCCCAAAATTGTGGCGAAAACAACCCCACCAATAATGCCCAGTAACACGATTAGTCCTAGTAGCCACCGCCACCATTTACGACGTCGACGGGGCTTTTTAGGTGGCTGCCCACCACTTGCCTGCTGCGGTGTGTGATCTTGTTGTGCGCGCCGTGCTGATCGGCTCATGATTTCGTTGTCCATAATGGCCCCCAATTAAATATTCAATCATTATACCACTAAAAATTAAAGGGTTGACCAATAGCTGGTTTGAAACCAACACCGTCCGGTAAGTCAGCAATAAAGCGTGTGACGTCGGCTTTAATTTTTGGGAAAGTATCGTAATGGATTGGTAACACATGTGCGGCGGTTAGGAAGCTCGCCGCAATCAAAGCATCATCTTGTGTCATCGTGTAGTAGCCGCCAATTGGTAAGAAAGCCATATCAACGGGTTGTCGTAGAGCGACCAATTTCAAATCAGAATACAAGCCAGTATCACCCGCAAAATAAAGCAACTTCCCTTCGACATAAAGGGCAAAACCGGCTGACATGCTGGCATGATCAGTCGTTGTTACCGCATGCCAAGCGGGATAAAATTTAAGCTTAATGGTCGGCGTGAGGAACACTTCCCCACCAAAATTCGGTGCGATAACCGGTAAATCATCAGTTGCCAGAAAATCATAGTGCGTATCCGCTAAAACCACAATGGTGGCGCCGGTGCGTTTCGCAATGGCTACCGTGTCGCCCACATGATCTTCATGAGGATGTGTCACGATAATAAAATCGGCTGCCAATGTCTCAACTAGTTCGTCCGCATCCTCTAAAAAAGGATTTTGCGTGATAAACGGATCGACTAAAATCGTCGTGTCATCCGACACAACCCGTAATGCTGCATGTCCAAAATGTGTCACTTCCATCAAATTGCCTCCTCATCCCGTGAACGCGACGCTGTCATCCCAAGCGTACCGTTTAGCTGCGACCTGTTAAACGCTTCAATAACCGGTATAGACGATATTTTGTCCCATTAACTGGCAAAATAAAGTCGCCGACGAGCTGCCGCGCATGTCCAGCAAACGCTGTTTTGAAGCCTAACACCCCATCCGAACCATCAAAACGACCCGAAATACCATAAAAATTATAGCACGGGATGTCTTGCGCCACCGCCCGTCGAATCATGTCATCTTGAATCTGATACGGCGCGTAGTAGTCCATATAAGTTTCATAAGTCCCTGAGTACAAGTACGTCATTTCTTGGGGTTGCGCAATAAACAATGCGCCAGCCACGACTACCGTTGCTTGACCAGCAGCGGTAAATTGTTGACTCGCTTTTTCAATGCGCTTGAGGTGATGTTGCTTTTGATCATCAAATTCAGCAAATTGTCGTTTAAACTTATCCTGATGCGGATACTTGTCAATCTTTTCTTGAATTTTAGCTAACTTTTGATCCAACGCCGCAACTTTTTGATTTTCTTCGGCCAGGTAGCGTTCAAAATTCAGTTCCGCAAAAACAAAGGTCGCATCATCACCATAATTATCATAAATCGCTTCATAAAATGATAAGTCTTTATCGTGATAGTGTAGTCGATCCGCAGTTGTTTGCGTTAATTGTTTAAATTCTGGTAAGTCTTCACGCGACAGTTCGCGTAATTGAATCCCAAATTGCTGATTTTTCTTTAAATAATATTGGGCATTCTTTGTATAAGATTGCCGAATCGCTTGCTCACTATCTAAACCAACTAAAGGTTTCACGTATTCCCAAGTCGGTGACCCCGTGGTTGACATACCAAATTGGAACGGTTCATGCGTGAAACCTGCAGCCGTCATCATGGCTAAGAATTGATCGTTGGTAGCCCCAATTAATTGCCCCTTATCATCCGTATTGGCATAAGTGACATTCGGCCGCCAAATCATATAAAGCGCGCCTTGTTTTTTGGCAAAATCACGCACCGCTCGTGCAAAGAACGTCACCAACTCGCGATCATTAAAGTCCATCAACGGCCCTCGATCAAACAGATAAACGTGCCCAAAGCGGGTTATTTCGGTGGTCACTAACGCCGCCGCAACAATTCGGCCGTCATCTTTGACACCCAACAAAAATGCGTCACGCTGGCGCTGACGCAAAAGGGAATATTGTAAAATAGATTGCGTATAGCTACCCAATGGGTGCTGTAATTCAAATTGTTGATATTCTTCTGGTGTTAATGTTTCAAAAACTAATGTCATAAAACGCTGATCCTCTACTTACTATTATACAAAAAAAGACGCCGACAAGGGCGTCTTTGAAGATTTTATTAGTATTGACCAACGTTAGATACGGCAACAATTGTACCACCAACGACACCAAAACCAACTGATGTTGCACGTGGGTTAGTTACCCACATGCGGTGACCTGGTGTACCATTTGTCATCATACCTGTCTCATTATACCAAGCACTAATCACTTGATTGAAACCAAAGCCAATGGCAACAACTTCACCATTTGTACGGAAATGGTTTGTTGGCAAACCACCATTTGCAACCGCATTGTAAGCACGTGATTGTGCTTGCGCTGACAAACCAGCATCCAAAGTTACTGGGCGTAGTCCCAATGACGCACGCAAGGCGTTCAATGCGTTCAACATTGTTACCGCAGCAGAGTTACCGGCTGTTGAAACTTGCGTAACTTGTGGTGCTGCTGGAGCAGCTTGTGCTGGGGCTGCCGGCGCAGTTGCGCCACCATTTGCTTGATATGCCAAGTATTCTGCAGCTGTCATAAAGCCATCACGGTTTGTATCAGCTGCTGCAATGTACTTCACGTCGTCAGGCACACTACCAGAAGCAGCTGGTTGTGCTGGCGCTGCTGGTTGTGTTTGCGCCGGTGCTGCTGATTGTGCCGGCGTAGGTGCTGCTGGAGTTGCATCGGCAGACAATTTCAATACTTGACCAACCGTGATCAAATTGATGTTTTGAATGCCGTTTGCAGCAGCAAGAGCAGCAACTGATGTGCCGTTTGCAGCAGCGATACGGTTCAATGTGTCGCCAGCCTTCACCGTATAAGTCCCATTGGCAGTTGCTGCTGGGGCTGAAGCTGCTGGTGTCGCAGCTGGTTGTGCTGACGCAGCAACGTTAGCAGTCCCTTCAGTTTGTAATTGTTGTCCAACAAAGATCAAGTTAGGATTTGAAATGCCATTAGCCTTCACCAAAGCATCAACAGTTGTCCCGTTGGCACGCGCTAACTTTGATAATGTATCACCGGCTTGAACAGTAATCGTATCGGCATTGGCAGTTGCAACACCAGCAACAGCAAAGGCACCGGCAGCAACAGCAGATTTAAGCATAGTAGATGTTTTCATAATATAGGTAACTCCTTAAAAGTTAAAGACTTGATTAAGTATCATTGTTTGAGGTCTTCTCGACAATGATAAGTGTACCAAATTAGCATAACGGAGATGTTGTACCTTCTTTTCACTTCGTTATCAAGAACACAAACATATCACAAAAAAGTGTTTTAAATGTCTTTTGTGACAAAAATATTTCTTTTTGATTTCAAAAATAAATCTAAAGCACTGTGCCGGCAAATGTCGGATACCAACTCTGATTCAGCGTCTGAATCTTAACCTGGGCGTCATTTTCATCAACAGCAATATAATGGCTGCCACCGACATAGATGCCAACACTGTAAGGCTGTTCGGGAATCCCCCAGAATAATAAATCGCCTGGTCGTGTGTTTTCAACAGTATTTAGTTCATACACGTCATAAATCAAATCAATCAAGTCTTGTGACCAATGCCCCGTCTGTCCATCAGCCTTGATGTTGGACGCATTCATGACAAAAGCAACAAACGCACCTGAGGATTGGTATGTCTTCCCCAACTGCGTTAGTGCGATATCTAGCCAATTATTAGCCATCTGTCATCAATTAATATTGACCGGCGTCAGATACACCGACAATTGTGTTACCCACAATACCGAAGCCAACAGCTGAGGCGCGTGCGTTAGTAACCCACATTTGGTGACCTGGTGTGCCATTTGTCATCATATTTGTTTCGTTGTACCAAGCGTTAATTACAGTACCAGCACTCCAACCAATGGCAACGACTTCACCATTTGTGCGGAAGTGGTTTGTTGGCAAGCCACCATTTGCAACAGCGTTGTAGGCACGTGATTGTGCTTGCGCTGACAAACCA
>OIZF01001658.1_pt1 | contig 12359 bp, 12 predicted proteins | sample 1588471 | NCBI WGS metagenome assembly OIZF01 (sample SAMN03283279) | human gut metagenome | biome: human-associated habitat; material: feces | host: Homo sapiens | place: Peru | collected 2012
GCTGTCCCATGGTGGCATTCTTCTTTGCTGCCAGTTCTGTCAGAAATGCAAGCAGCGCTTTCGCCTTCTCATATCCTTCTTCGGTATACTGGGGCATCCCTGCGCGATAATCCTGCTTGCCCTCAAATTTCGTGTCCGGCGTATATTTGCCTGTCAGAAAGCCGTTTGCCATCGGGGAAAATGCAACATAGGCAACATTCAGTTCCTCGCAGACCGGGAAAATTTTCTCATGCCAGCGCGCCATCATGGAATAGCGATTCTCAATAGCTGTAACCGGGCAAACAGCATTGGCCCGGCGGAGATATTCTTCCGTAGTCTCCGAGATTCCCCAATAGCGGATTTTTCCCTCCTTGATAAGCTGTGCCATTGTTTCAGCAACTGTTTCCGGCTCTACTGTCGGGTCAATACGGTGCTGATAATAAAGGTCGATGTAGTCCGTGCCCAAGCGCTTCAGGCTCGTTTCCACACTGCTGCGGATTGTTTCCGGGCGGCTGTCGAGACGCAAGGAAAGGTCATCGTTATGGTGGACACCCATCTTTGTAGCAATCACGACTTTATCGCGCACTCCTTTCAGTGCCGCACCGACCAGCTCCTCATTGTAGGAAACCGTTCCGTCAGGGAAAACACCCGTATATGCTTCGGCGGTATCAAAGAAATCATAGCCCATCTCATAGGCTTGCCGAAGTGTCTTAATTGCGGTTGCACTGTCCATCGGATCACCGGAGGCATGACTAAATCCCATGCAGCCAAGACCAACCGGATTCACAAACAAATCGCTGTTTCCAAGTTTTCTTTTTTCCATGATTTTTCCTTTCTGCTATTTATTCAGGCTCTGTTCCCTCTTTCAGTGCAATAGTGACCGTGCTTCCATAATCAAAGAAAATACTGACATCACTTGTTATCTTCCCAATCGGGACAACGGGAACAACGGTTTCTTCACGGCTGGCGTTGTAAATAACCGCAACCGACGGACCTTCGTACCAATAGGCAAGTGAACCGAGTTCATAGGTTCTGCCCGGTTCCTCATATTGCGGGATACGCTCCGGCAGATCAAAAGCGCGGGCAAAATCGGGAGCCGGATGCCAAAGTTCTACTGTAAGCGGCAGCATGGCGGCGAAATCCCTTGCCGTCTGATTATCAAATAACAGTGCGTCAAGTACCGTATCCCCGGCAGTAATCGTAATCTGCAGTTCGCCCTCCGGCAGAGAACTATCTGTATTGATGATCGCATCCTCCATATCATATTGTGGTGCCGGGCTTAGGTAATTCTTGCCTTCCGATACAGAAGATGTGTGATTGCCGCAGCCTGCAATAACCGAGCCAAGCATGGCAAGCACTAATAGAACACGAAAATGATATAACCGTTTTTTCTTCATAACCCCATCATCCCGTTTCCCAAATTGAATTATTTTACATATCCGGCATTTTCAAGCCAGCTTACAATATCCGGCTCCGCATCCTGAATATCATTGCGGGAAATCGTCATGCCATCGTCTATCGTCGCACCCGGTTCAAGCTCTGCGATTGTCGCAGGAGTTCCGGCAAAGCTGCTGCCCCCGTGGGTAGAGAACGGGACAATCGTTTTTCCCGAAAAATCATAAGTATCAAAGAACGTGTACATAATCATCGGCAGGTCACTCCACCAAATCGGATAACCGATAAAGACGGTATCATAATCTTCAAAATTCTCTATACTGCCGGAGATTGCAGGCCGCGCATTTTCATTCTGTTCCTCTTTTGCCAGATCAACCAGATCGGAATGGTTTGTTGTATAAGGAATTTCCGGCTCAATGCGAAAAATGTCTGCTCCCGTATTCTGCTGGATGACATACGCCATATACTGCGTATTGCCAAGCACCTCCCCGTTGATGACAACCACACTGTTATCTTCCTCTTTTGTCATATTGTCAGGGTTCGTAGTTTCCGGCAAAGAAAAATAAACAACAAGCGTATTACTATCAGAAACTTGCGCAGTTTCGCTTTCCGGCTCTGATGATGGTGTGCTTTCCGGTTCGGAAGTTGGAGCGCTTTCTGTCTGAGCAGATTCCGTTTCAGACGGGGCAGGGGTATTCGTTTCATCGCTGCCACATGCGGCCAGACTGAACATCATCAGCAAGCTCATAATCAATGCGGTTAGTTTTTTCACAGTAGATTCCTCCTATTATTTCTCTCAAAATGCTTCCATCAGAATTTGATAGATTTCTTCGTGCGACAATTTTTTACAGCACCCTGCCGTTACGTTCGTACTTTCCGCAACTGCCTGAAAGCACTGCGTATCTGTAATTCCCATTTCCCGGAAAGTTGTCGGCAGTCCCATTTCTTTAATGAAGGCCGCCAAAGCGTCGATCCCGGTCAGAGCCATTTCCGTTTCTGATTTACCGGAATCATCTATATCCCAGACATGGGCGGCAAACCGAGCAAAGCGAGACAGACCATCCTGATAAATATGCCGGTAAAGAACGGGATGGATGACTGCCAGCCCCCGGCCGTGATTGCAGTCGGTGTATGCCCCTAACTGATGTTCGATCTGGTGCGCCTGAAAATCGGTGATTTTGCCGATCTTCAAAATACTGTTTTCTCCCATAGCAGACGCCCACATCAGTTCGCTCCGGGCCTCGTAATTCTGCGGGTCATCCAGCAGAACGCGCATATTGCGGATAACGCTCCGCATGATTGCTTCGTTCATATCGTCGGACAGATTGTTCTTTTCCGGCTTGCCGAAATAGGTTTCCATGCAGTGACTGAGCGTATCAAAGGCTCCGGAGATTACCTGCGTCATAGGCAGGGACATGGTGTAATCGGGATCAAGCATGGCAATATCTGCCTGTGCGCCCAACAGCCCGGCCTTTATCTTTTTCTCTTCGTTGGTGATCACAGCGCCATTATTCATTTCCGCACCCGTTCCAGATGCCGTGACAATGGCGATCATGGGCACAAAGCTGGACGGATAGGTATGGCGCTCAAATTCCATTTTCCAAATATCCTCGTCCGTTTTTGCCTGCGCGGAAATGATCTTACAGCAGTCAATGACCGAACCGCCGCCTACCGCAAGAATCAGGTCGATCCCGTTTTCACGGACGAGCTTTGCGCCTTCCTGTACCTTTGCATAAGTGGGGTTGGACATGATACCGGAAAATTCCGTTACCGTTTTTCCAGCGGCTTTCAGATATTCCATAAGCTCCGTGTAAACACCGTTTTTCTTGATGGAGCCGCCGCCATAGGCGAGCATAACGTTGCTTCCATACTGTTTCAGCAGACAGGTCAGGTATTCTTTTGCACACCCCCTGCCGAAATAAACTTTGGTTTTGTTTTCAAAAATAAAATTGTTCATTCTGCATTTTCCTCCGATTCATTCATTTGTTTTTCCCAGAAAGCCACCGCGTCATTGATCCAGCCTTCTGCTACTGTTCCGGTTCCAAGTCCAAATCCATGCCCCAGCCCTTCATACACATGAAACTCCGTATTGATACCGACAGAGGACATGGCATTTAAGCGATTCTGCATAGTGCGCCAGCTTGCGATACCATCACGGTCGCCCACACAACTGTAAGTAGGCGGGTCATTCTGCGTATATTCGCTATGGCCGGTATATTGAATGACTGCGGTTCCCGGTCTTGGCAATTCGTCCCCGCCAAAGGCTGCGGGGCCGTAGGACGCGAGGTAAGCTGTCATCCGACCACCTGCAGAACCGCCCCAAAGGGAGTAACAGTCGGTGTCCACTTCCAATTCTTCGGCGTTTTCAAAGATAAAGCTGATGGCTCTTGCCAAGTCCTCAACAGCGGTATCCCAGCCGGGGCGATAAATGAGGGCAAAGGCATTGTAGCCTTTTTTCGACAATTCCAAGGCATGGGGGAAACTATCGTGCATGGCAGCCACATAGGCAAAGCCTCCGCCGGCGTTCACTACGGCAAATTTTTCTCCGGGAGTTCCTTTGAAGAAGAACAATCCCGTATTCTCTTTCTCTGGATCAGCCGCCTTTTCTTCCTCCGTGTAAATATCATAGAAAATCGTGTCCCCGGCGACTGCATGGGATTTGAAATAATTTGCGATTTCCACTGTTTTATCCGCATCAATATGGCTGTACCATGTAAGACTTAAATCTCCTAACGTGTCGCCGCTGTAATAACCGCTGTTCACCGGAAAAATCAGCCTGCCGTAATCCCCGAAAACGGGATCATTCATCACATCGGATATGCTTGTATCTTTCGTGTAAAATTCACTGGCAGTTTGCACTGAAGTTTCCTCCCGCGCGCTTGTTGGCTGTATCTGCTCCTGTGCAGAATCCGTGGTTTCCACATCCGAGGAACTATGCTCTGTGTTCCCACTCATATTGCATCCGACAAGGCAGGTCAATATACCAAAAAGCAAAATGCTTAAAAGCATATTCCTCACTATATCACCTCCTACCGCGAAAACTGTGCATCATACCTTTTCAGATAATTTTTTCGCTTCCGTCTCGTTTGTTGCCATTCCGACATACTCCATACCGTACATCCGGGCAAAACGGCTCATAGTGTACTCAGCCTTTTCCAGCATCCATTTTTCCGGAGCGGCCCCCTGGAACAGAAAGACGAATTTTCTTCCTACCAGTTCCCCCTCATTCACTGGGCCGTAAAAACGGTCAAGCAAATTTCTTACTAAGCCGCACATGCTGTGCCAGTACACAGGGGAACCGATTATGATGGTATCCGCTTCCTTCATACTTTTCAGAATTTCAGCAAACTGATCGTCCGCAAAGCTCTGCCCGTATCCGTACAGTTTATAATCCACCAGATGAAGTGTCCGGTAATCCTTTCCGTCCATCAGCGTATTGGCCAACTCGGTGGTATTTCCGTTCTTGTTCGGGCTTCCATTGATAAATAAAATACTCATTTTGTATCCTCCTTGCAGTTTTTGAAACCGGCTTATTTCGTGGTTTCTGCTTATATTATAAAAAAATCGAGGCTTCCTCAGAAGTCTCGATTTGTTCATCAGTTATTACCCAAAGGTTGTATCTCTTTTTCTATTGTGTAACACTCTTTACCCATGCTTGTCATCTGCCACGCCCACGTCTACGAACCGGTGTGATTATCTGCTGTTCCCCTTGTGCTTTTAGCTGCTCCTCTGAAGGATGATTTCTGTTGTATTTCACACGGTAATCATATTCCTCAGTAAAATCATCATAGACGGACATCTTGTAACGCATACTCCGCATGGATTCTTCGGTATATCCCATTCTGTCCTGATACTTCTTTAGTTCTTCCATTCGGTCATCAGAAGGTGGCGGAAGAAGTTTAGCACGTTTTTCCAGAGAGAGCTTGCGGTATTCTGCCGGGGATGGAAACGGCTTATTTTGAACCGGCACAGTTGACGAATTGTTATCAAGTAATTCGTCTAACTCATCCTCATTATCTGGTTTTGCGTCGGTTGAGTTATTTGTTGTGCCAACCTCAGTACTTACCGAGCCTGCGCCTGCATCAAGTCCCTGCCACTCTTTATTGAAGTCATCAAATGCAGCACCATAAAAGAAAGACTCGTCATTCTCCGGTATCTCATGTTTTTCCTGAAACTCGTCATATGCTTCATATACAGAAATATCCGGTTTCTTGGTTGACTGTGACTCCTGTGTTGGTACCTGCTTTTTAGCCTTAGAAGCAGACTCTTTCACTTCGTCCTCATCCTCTTCCCATCTGGGATAATCCTTCATGGACTGACTGGAATGTTCGATGTCCTGTTCCTGCCTTGGATAATCAAACCAGTCTTCTTTTTCCTTCTGCTTCATATACTCCCTGATGCCGGCAACCGTGAATCTCTTACCAAGCTTACTGCCTCTCACTGCCTGCACCTTACCACCATTGCTGCTGCGATAAGGAAGGGCATAACTGATGGTATTCCCCTTTAAGCGGACATTCATGTGATATGTTCTCTCAAGCATATTTACCACATCATGGATGTTCTGCGTGGTTGAGTCATTCATGGCAAGTCTGATATACACACGCATTTCATCCTTGAAAGAAAGTTTTCCCCTTTTCTGCATCTGATTTTCCGCTAAGGTGCGTTCCTCTCTGGTCTTATCCGGATTGTAGAAGCTGTCACGGACAGAGTGCGTCAAGCCCCGGCTCCTGCACTGTTCTCCAAAATACTCCGACATTTCCACCAGTTCCTTCGGACCTCTCCGAAAGGAAGAACCATCCTTCTGGTTACAGTTATTTACCAGAAAATGCACGTGAACATGCTCCGTATCCACATGCACTGCAAACAATACCTCAAATCCCTTTTTCCAGAAGAACTCATGAGCAAAGTCCTCTGCCATCTTGTAAGCATCTGCATAAGTCAGCTTATCATTGTCCTCCGGATGAAAGGATATGGACAGCTTCTGTGCAAGAATATCCCTCGGGAAGAACCGGCTATACTTCTTCTGATGCATTTTCCTTGTCATAAGGACACTGTTTGCAAAGTTATCCCGATTGCAGCCAAAGGCATTATATAACTCCGACTTTGTCTTGATAACACCAGAACTTAGCTGTTCCTTCTTCTGCCCCAGAATATAATCTGCCGCACTGTGAAGCTGTGCCACAGACTTGCATGGAGCATATTTTACATTGACATTTCCGTATACTGCCATCTAATTCACCACCTTTTCATATAGCTTTAATACCGAGTCTTCCAACCGTCGGAATACTCTTTGGAACGGTTCAAATGCTGTCATGGATATCAAATCCGGATAGGCATTGATATTCCTTGCCAGCTGGTTGATATTGACACCCTGCTTTTTCAATTCGTAGCAGATCTCATTCATAACTTCCATAAACTGCTTTAATGTTGTTCCGTCAATCTGCCTGCCCTTGTTAACACGGAGCAGATAGTCGATGAAATCAGCGGATGTCTTGTATCCGCTTTCCTTCATCTGCGATTCAAATTCCTGCTTTACATGGTAATCCACACGAGAGTAGATTACCTCGTCTCTTGTTCGTTTCCCCATAGTGTCCTCCTTCTTTTTATCTGTAATAAAAAAAGCCACAAAACTCATTGGTTGAATTGGCATTGCTGCCTTTTCTTCCATTTGTTTCATGGCTTCGCTTTTTGGTATTTTTTTATTCAGTTATTGTGTTTTGGCTACGATTGCACTGGATTATGGCTACATACTAATAGAAATTGTGGTCTGCCCCGGTAAATTGCAGTGTCATGCCCCTGTTGTGGTTCTACTGTTGCTCTGCTTTGTAGCCATTTGGTTGCAGATATTGTCTAAACTGTATCTGCTATAGCTATACTGTCCATAAGAACCGCTATCATCTGCATCCGTCTGGGTAATTCTTCGTAGCCTTGGTGTATGCGCTGCTTCGTCAGCAGGGCACATCATCCCCACAGGTCTGCCCGCCGGAAAAAAGACTCCGTCAGACAGACAAAAGCAGCCCTTCGCTTACCGCTTCGGACTGCTTTTTCCACATCTCTACTACTTATTGAAATCTTCTATTCCCTTTCCGATGTGGTGGGGATGATATAGGCAGGTAGTACCGCTGGCTTGCCAAATCGTCAAAAATAAAATCAGAGTGCCTTACGGCACCCCGATTTTATTTCCTCCTCATTGTCTTCACCATCGGTGCTACCTGCTCATGGGCTTCGCCCCCGAGACCCCCGGACATAAAAGAACTCCATCTTCACATGGGATTGAGTTCTTTTATGTCTTTGCTGCAATTGTACCCGGGAATGTAGCCGATGTATACTTGGATAATTGAATTGATTATCATCGGCTATTTCCTTCTTGCTTCTACCCTCATTACAAAACAATAGAATTCTTTCTGTAATATCTGCCGGTTCGACTTGGTGGGTGACTTGGGTGGTTCCCCCCCCCAAGTCATTATCCCTCTTTATGATTCGTTTTCTTCTGTTTCTATATCCAGCCTCTGTAAAATATCATATATCACACCAGAATCGTTTAATAAGCTTATAGCAAAACATTTCTTTCCTGCATCTTTTAATGATGCACCAATGTGATACGCTTTTTTGTCATCAATGATTAAAAACCTGTCATGAAATACACCTGTGTAGTTCACTTCAAGTTTGGGATACTGTTGATTGAAAGTTTCAATATCTTTTTCTGACAATCTGGTTTTCCTAACTGTGTAAATCGTTACCGATACTTTCTCTTTCTTCTTGGACAGAATATTTAAAGTTCCCACATCGACATAATTATCGACCAATACAAGACTTTTCGTTGCACTAGCTACCAGATCTATCAGTAAGCTAAACGCATCATATATCTGTCCATCAAAAAAGATTTTCTGCTGTGATTCTTCGTGGTCAGAAATATATGCAAATACTTTATCAAATTTCTCATTTGTTTCATTTTGATAAGTTATCTGTCTTTCTTCTATTGCATTCATGCGATCATACAAAAGTGACGTGTTTGCCATATATTTACGCATTTCAACAAATGTTTCCATTATCCTGATACTGACTTGTATTGCAATATCACTCCTCAGCACCGCAGAAAGCATTGCAATACCTTGTTCTGTAAAAACATATGGCAGATATCTTCTTCCACCTCTCCCTTCTTTTGAGGTCACAAATTGTGACCTCAAAGAGTCGTACTCTTCCTTTTTTAGTTGAAACCTGAAATTCTCAGGAAATCTTTCAATATTTCTTTTTACAGCCTGATTAAAAGTTTTTGTTTCAACTTGATACAAAATTGCCAAATCACTATCGAGCATTACCTGTTTTCCTCTAATAACATATATAAGACTCTGTATATGGCTTGCTTCCATAACCCTATCATCTGAATTTACGTCAATCAATTCACTATTATCTTTTGCCATCGAATCCTCCAATCCATTTTTGAAGTCGCAAATTGCGACTTCAAGTTTACAATCTGTGTACTCATTCTGAGGTCACAAACTGTGACCTCAAACAGTATCATCGTGTTCCTTCTTGTTTTGCTTCCCAAATTGCTGCTCATACAAAATCTGATACTTTATCAGCCGTGGAATATACTCAGGAGACTTTCTTCGACCCGCTTCCCACTCTTCCACCGTTCGAAGTGGTATCTGAACCTTTATCTCACACACTCATTGTGTGGTTAATTATATCATGCCACTTCTTCTTTTATCAATTGAAAATCAACACGAATCCATAATTTACACACCAAACGAGTAATCCAGAAACTCATTCTCTTCCGGCTCCGACAGTTCTTGCTTAGAAGCTTCTGACGGCTGTTCATTACTCTGTATCTGTTCTGTAACCGGCTTTACCCCCACCGATGCAACAGTTCCCGGATTCCCTTGCTGATACGGATAAGACATTATCCCTCCAGCCTGTAATCCCGCCTGAAAGAAAGCCTGCTGCTGCATCTGATACATGGCTGCAAGTGCCGGAAGATTGGAAAGCAGTTTCTGCTCCACAGTCTGCACCATCCTGTCTGCAAAAGCATCTTCCTTTTCCCTGCTTTCAAGATAGGGATCGTTTTTCTTGGCAAGATGTCTTTCATAATAATCATTGATAGCCGCCACCACAAAAGCATTCTGCGACTTAAAGCTCTGTTCCACCTCTTCGGAATGCAGGCGTTCCCACGCCTGCACTCCTCCCTCATCCGTCATACTGAAACGGATGTTGTGATTCCTGTACTGCTTTGTCATATTGCCTCACCTACCTTCTACCCGACTTGTTCTGATGTCTTAAAAGCATATAGCAGTAATATTCGTATCCTTTGGCATTAGCACGGATATTATGGTTAAAGACTGTATTTTCAGGATTGTACTCGCCGAAATTTTCAACCAGTCTTGCTCCACCACCCATGAAGTAAACCTTCATCAGCCTTTCATTATACTCATGGTCACGCAGCTTCTGGAAAATCTCCTCCACATAGTCACAAATTGCCTTTTCCACGAGTGATGCATGGGGCTCCGGCAGTTCAATCTTCCCGCTACGAAGAATATTATCAATTACATCATCCATAAGATTGTCCCCCGTTTTATCCTGCACCATGTTGTGAATCTTCTGAAAGCACTGGAACACACCAAGCTTCTCGGTCCATGCCTTGCTTTCCATTGGTCTACCGTTATTCAGATACATCAGATTCATGGTACCGTTTCCAATATCTGCAAGAAGCGTTACACCTGCAAAATCCTTCAGATTCTCTGTCACTGCCGAGTAACACTGCGGCATAACCGTACATCCGGCAAACTCAATACAATAAAGTCTGTCCTTATAGCCGACCTCCACACTGCTGTTTCTAAGCATATATCTCTTAAAGTCCTCCCTCTGTGCCTGCACCCATTTAAGAGGAAGCCCAACTGCAAGATGAATCCTTGCCCTGTTTACAGAGTCTGTCATTCCTCTTGCTTCCAGTTCCTTTACAATAGCCGCAAGTGTCAGCACATAATTGTCGTCATCAGTCTGCTTATCTGCCACAAACCCCTTTCTTCCCTCTCCAATGACATAATATCCACCGTCGTACTCGATATAATCTCTGCTTAACACAGGTGCGCTGTCATACTTTGCAATTGCTGTCTTAAAGCATCTCCTGGCTGTTTTCATATTTCCATAGCCGTTGTCTACTCCAATAATTAATGCTCCGTTCATACTGTATTCTCTTATCTTCTCTGTCATAAAATCCTCTCTTTCTCCGGCATCTATACCGGCATTCAAAACTGTGTTATCTCCTGTCCTGTTGCAGGCAATGGCACAACTGCCACTGCCCACTTCTCTGTTAATAAAATCTGTAAACGATTGTCTCATACACTTCCTCCTCTGCTATCTGCTTTGCCTGTTCCCTGAGCTTCCACATTTCCATCGTGGAAGCAGGATTAACCGGCTTATGCTTCATTAAATACTGATTCGTAATTGTGTCTACCATCTGATAAGCTTCCTCATTGACCTCTGCAGCTTTGCTATAAAGCTGTCCCATTCTGATATGGTGTCGGTATCTGTCCGGATAGGTTTCTTTCATATAAGAAGTCCATAGTAGTCCATACTTACCAACCGTAATCTGTTCCGGCTCCTGCTCCATCGAAAGATTCGGATACAACAATCCATCTTTCTCGAAATAAGTTCCGCCCATCTGCTCATATAATGATTGTTCCTTGCTCATTGTTCTGCCCTCCTTTGTGAATTAAGCAATAAAAAAGTCCATGCATCTGTATCTCTACAAACACATGGACGAATTCACTGCCACTCTTGATATTTGGCGTATCCTTCCTACGAATTACTACACACTTTACTACACACTTTTTTCATCAAATTACACCATTTTACGATAAGTTACGATAGTTTCCTCTCAAATTAAAAATGCCCTCAAAGCCTGTAAAATCAAGCATTTGAGGGCATTCACGAGGTCTATAAAAAATGGACAGGCAGGAAATCTATAAACTCTTTTTTATATTGTTCCATTCCGACCAGCTCCATTCTTCTTTTATATTTTTGAAAATTCTATCATATAATTTTTCTATTTTCAAGATACGATTAAGAAAAGTTATTTTATCTGTTTACTATGCCAATCAGTTCATTAATATCATCACAGTTATGTGCCTGCATATATTTCTCTATGCCGTCAACTATCTCAACTGTTGTATAAGGATTGAAGAAATTAGCTGTTCCAACTGATATAGCTGTCGCACCTGCTAATATGAATTCAACCGCATCTTCGTAATTAGCAATACCGCCCATACCTATAATAGGTATCTTTACGGCATTAGCTACCTGGTTAACCATTCTTACTGCAATAGGTTTGATTGCAGGACCTGAAAGGCCACCAGTCTTATTAGCTAATGCAAAGGTCTGTCTGTTAATGTCAATCTTCATACCTGTTAATGTATTAATAAGTGATACCGCATCAGCTCCGGCATCTTCTACTGCTTTTGCCATAACTGTTATGTCAGTAACATTAGGACTTAATTTCATTATTACAGGTTGTTTTGCAATCTTCTTAATCTCTTTGGTTATTGCATATGCTGTTTTAGCATCCTGTCCAAAACCTATTCCACCCTCTTTAACATTAGGGCAGGAAATATTTATTTCTAACATATCAACTGGCTCATCGCTTAATTTTTCCACTACATCAAGATATTCTTCTGTTGTTTTTCCACATACATTAACGATAATCTTTGTATCATATTGCTTTAGAAATGGAATGTCTCTTTTAACAAACACATCAATTCCGGGATTCTGAAGCCCGATTGCATTCAACATTCCACCATGAGTTTCTGCAATACGTGGTGTAGGATTACCAGGCCATGGCACGCTTGCCACACCTTTTGTTACTACTGCGCCTAATTTATTCAAATCTACAAACTGACTGTATTCCATTCCTGAACCAAATGTTCCTGAAGCTGTCATAACAGGATTCTTAAATTCTACTCCTGCAATATTTACTGTTGTATTCATTA
>OIZF01001662.1_pt1 | contig 12353 bp, 9 predicted proteins | sample 1588471 | NCBI WGS metagenome assembly OIZF01 (sample SAMN03283279) | human gut metagenome | biome: human-associated habitat; material: feces | host: Homo sapiens | place: Peru | collected 2012
TCATGCCCTCACGAAGCTCCGGCAGCTTCTTTTCTTCCTCGGCATCTGATTTATCCTCTGTGGTCTTATAGGAATTTTTGAAGAAATCCTCAAATTCCTTCCATCCATTTTTCCACACTTCCTTGCCGGATACCTTAAACACAATATTGTTGCAGGTAATCTCTGCCTTTGTGGAATTATAAATGTGCTTCTCCCCGGTTGCACACAGCAGACGGTTCGCACATAATGAAAGGATCTTCATTTCACTCTCAGGAATCACCTTTAAGTCCTGTTTGATGATCTCCATGGTCGGAATGATTGCATGGTGGTCTGTCACTTTCTTGCTATTCAAAATTCTTTTAATATCTGGATTGAACATGATATTCTGCTCAAATAACAGCGAATTGAAAATTGCTTCAATCACATTTTTCGCTGTTCCCTCCATGTCATCGGAAAGGTACTGGCTGTCTGTTCTCGGATATGTTACTAACTTTTTCTCATAAAGGCTCTGCGTATATTCCAATGTCTGCTTGGCAGTAAAGCCAAACAGACGGTTTGCATCCCTCTGGAGTGTGGTAAGGTCATAGAGTTTCGGTGGTGCCACCCACTTTTCTTCCTTTATCACAGAAGTGACAAGAGCCTGTCCGTTTTCACAGGCTCCTGCAATCCTCTCTGCTTCCGTTTTATCACTGATATGCTCCGATACAGCATCCAGACCATTTTCCATGATATGAGCCATATAATAGGCTTCTTTCTTGAAATTCATGATTTTACTTTCACGGTCTACCAGCATGGCAAGTGTCGGTGTCTGCACTCTGCCGACCTTTAATGCCTTGCCACCATACAATACCGTAAAAAGCCTAGTGCCATTGATACCCACAAGCCAGTCTGCTTCCTGCCTGCATAGTGCTGACTTGTACAGATTGTCATAATCACTGCCTGGACGAAGATTATGGAAGCCGTCACGGATAGCACTCTCCTCCATGGAAGAAATCCATAATCGTTTCATCGGTTTTCTGCACCCTGCCATGTTGTAGGTCAGGCGGAAGATCAACTCTCCCTCCCTTCCGGCATCGGTAGCACACACGACTGCATCCACCCTGTCATCATGCATAAGTTTTTTCAAAATCTGATACTGTGCTTTCGTATCACTTTTCACTTCATGCTGCCATTCCTGTGGGATGATCGGAAGATTGTCATAACTCCATTTCTTCCATGCTTCCTCATAGCTTTCCGGCTGTACCAGTTCTACCAGATGTCCCACACACCATGATACCAGATAGTCATTGCCTTCCAAATAACCGTCCTTACGCTGTGTGGCACCAAGAACTGCCGCAATGCTCTGTGCCACGCTCGGCTTCTCTGCAATTACAAGCTCCATCTCTATTCCTCCCCGTTTTCTTCATCATTATCGTTGTCACTGTTATCTTCACTGTCATTCTCGCCTGTGTCCTCTGATTCTGTATCATCGCCACCATTTAAGAATGCTTCGTCTGAATCCTGCTCGGCTTCGTCCTCGTCCTCATAATCATAGTCCTCGTCAAGCTCGTCCTCATCTTCATCCTCATCAATGAAGTTTTCCTTTTTCTTCTTAGACTTCACAACATATACCACTCCGATCACAGCTACCGCAGCAATGCCTATTAAAATATATGTAAAGCCGGAACCATCTGCTTTTGCGGTATCCTCTTTCGGCTTACTTGTATCCTCCGTGCTTTCTTCGGTACTGCCCTCAACACTTTCCGTTCCCTGTTTTTTCTCTCCTGTGGTATCTGCATTATTATTTGACAATGCACTGTCTTTGGTAGGGATTGCAGATTCCAATGCCGCTGAATTTTTCGGAAGTGTCTCGCTGTTATCCGTTGTGGTATTCAGCAGGTCGTTTTCACTGACTTCTGTAAGGAAATACACCTTTTCATCTTCCTCATCACGGTCAATCACAAGATAAAATATCTTTTCTGATGCAGTCTGGATTGTGTAAAATTCCTTGCCTTTTTCTGTGGTCTGGCTGTCACTGCTCTGGTCTGCATCCTTAGAAGTATCTCCCGTACTTGGAGATTGCTTTGCTGTTGCGGAACTGCTTGAAGTTGTTCCACTGCCTGTTTGGGAAACAGTATTTCCATTGCTGTCTGTCTTGGTATGGTCTGTAACCTGTGCGGTTGCAGAGCTAGGCTTGGTTGCTGACGCATCCACCGGGAGCTGCTGTGCCGGATCTTTTTCATTGCTGTCCTTGTTTTCCGGATCGGTGTAATACGGATTGGCTGTTTTATAGATTTCTGAGGTATTTCCTGCATTATCCATGACTGAAATCGTGAAATACTGATATCCTGCATCAAACTGTTGCAGACGGATATTCAAAGCACCATTCGTATGGTCGGTAAACTCATAGCCATTGACATAGATTGCCTTGATACCGGAATCCGTATCATGTGCCTGAATACTCAATAGACCATCGCTGACTGCCGCATTTAAGGTAGGCTTGGTAAAATCAAAGCACTTGATATAGCGATTTTTCTCATAGGTCTTGCCCTTCTGGTCTGTGACCTGCACATAAATAGTGCTGTTTTCGGAAATCTCTATGTACATATCCTCGGTAATATCTGTCCAGCTTCCATTCTGCCCGACTTTCGCCTTTACTGTCTGAACGGTAAAATTACCGGAAACTATCGTATCTTCTACTTTGACTATCACCTTAGTGGTATCGTTATGCCACCCAGAAGGTGTATTGATTGTGATTTTTACGCTCGGATTGATATAGGTACATTCCTTATAGTTCTTTGCACACACCTCACAATCTTCATCCACCGCATACTGGCTGCACTTTTCTTTGCAGGTGCATTTTGCGACAGGCTGTGTTTCTTCAGACGAATCTTCTGTTGTGCCTTCTGTGGAATTTTCCGTCTTTCCCTCTCCGGTATCTGTTCCTGAATTTTCTTCCCTGCCATTGCCGGGTGTAACTGTATTTTCTGCGTCACTTGCACTTTCCGTTTTCTGCTCGGCAGTATCCTCCGCATGAACCTCTATCGTATTTGTCCTGTTGGCAAAAAATGCCCCAATCGGCATACAAAAAAGTATTGCCGACAGCATAAGGGACACTACCGCCCTAGCCGATAATTTCCTGTTTTTCATTGATTGAAACCTCCTTTTCCTGTTCCCGTTTCTGTAATAAATTTCTGACTTCATCCTCACTGAGCTTGTTTAACATCTGCAAACGCTCCGATGAGATTTTATATTTTCGTATGATCTTCATGGCTTCGGCATCCTCCGCCATCTGTTTCTGTTCTGCAAGGTCTTTTTCCTTTGCCTGTAGCTGTGCTATCTGCTCTCTGACCTTTTTAAGCTGTGAATTGATTCGTTCTACTGACAAAAATAATTCCTCCCTTCGCTAATTCAATCTTCCAAAACCATAGAAATGGCTCTGCCAGTAAGAAGTATTGATTGATGTGTACTGAATTGGATCACCGCAATGCACCATCGTACCGTTTCCACAGTAGATACCAACGTGTGTAACCGGACGTCCTGCATTATAGGTTCCTGTAAAAAATATAATGTCCCCTGCCTTTGCATCTGCCGCTGATACCGGAGTACACTGGTCATAAATGCCCTGTGCTGTGGTTCTTGGCAGGTTATGTACGCCACTGTTTGAAAATACCCAGCATACAAAACCGGAACAGTCAAAACTAGCCGGAGCTGTGCCGCCAAAAGTATATGGCATTCCCAGATACCTGTTTGCTTCACGCATAAGCGTCTGTACGGTTGCATCATCATAGGATTCCGGCGGTATCACATTGCTGGTTTCTCCTCCGGTGCCGCCCGTTGTTTCTCCATAAATGGTCTGTTCTCCTGCTTCAAAATAAAATAACGGGTTATAATATTCCCCGTTATACAGACATTCGATATGAAGGTGGCTTCCGGTACTGCTTCCTGTATTTCCGCTTTTGCCTATATTGTCACCTTTTTTTACACTCTGCCCTGCGGACACATTTAAGCTGTCCATGTGGGCATATTTTGTGGTATATCCCTTACTGTCCGTAATCACCACATAATTTCCATAATAGGAATCGTAAGTTGCTTCTGTTACCGTTCCATCATGTGCCGCATATACAAACGTTCCTGTCGGCACCGCTATATCCACACCCCTGTGAAGCTCCTCGGCTCCGGTGTTTGGATTTTTCCGGTAGCCATAATAACTGCTGATATAGTAATACCAGTAATAATCAACCGGAGAAGCAAAGACCTGTAAGCCGCCTTTTGTCTCCGTATAGGCTCCAAAAATTTCCGTCTGTTCGCTGTCCATGCGTCCGGCTACAATGCTCTCAAGCGGTGTGACCGTAAGTGTGACACGAAGAATTGTTACGGTATATTCTTCTTCCTCCTCATACTCGTATTCCTCGGTACGGGTAGTCCCGTCCGGATTTGTTACTATTCTGGTTCCGGTCTTTGTGACTGTCCTTGTCCGTGTTTCCTCTACTTCCTCGGTAGTGAGTGAATACATGCCATCAAATAATTCCTGAATCTCACTCTCTATTCCTGCGGCAGTAAATTCCGTATGGACTGCGGAAAGATAACTGATCAGTGTGTACGGATCATGCCCGATTGCACCAAGGTTATAATCGTATTCATCATATCCCGGATAATCAGTTTCAATCCGGTCAATCTTATTTTGCAGTTCCATTTCCTTTTCTGTAAAAGATAAATCTGCTGCATCAATCTCTGCCGGAAGGCTAAGATATGTGCTTGCCATCGTTGTTGTCACAGTTCCGGCAAACATGGAACCGCAGCTTGATAGTGCCGACATGATCATAATGAGCAGAAGTGCAAAAATACCCACTGTGATAATCAGTGTTTTATTTTTCGTGGCAATTTCCTGTAACTTCTTTGCAATCCCGGTTGCAGCATTGGCTGTCTTTGTAAATGTTTCCTTTGCAGTCTTGGCTTCTGCTCCTACCCGCCTTGCCTTGGCATACTCACGCTTGATGCGCTGTTTCTGTAGCTGCCTTTGCAACTGCTTCTTTGGACTGTTGCCCTTTAGATGTGGATTTTCACTGATGAATTTCTCATACTCCAGCTTCATATCCGCTGTAACCTGTTTTTTGTGCAATCGCTCTAAGCGGTCACGCTTTCTCTGTGCCTTGCTCTTGCGGTGATACTTCATATAGTGGTAAATATCCTCGGCTCGCTGTTCCGTCTTGTGTGCGCCCTCCACAGCAGAATTATCCTTTTCTGTCTCTGCAATCTTGCGATGCACAAAATACATATTTTCGGTCTGGAGCTTGTGAACCGCAGTTTTTCCCAGTCCATCCGGTTTAAATGGCTTCTCCACATCCACCGGAACCACAACATACTTTGCTTTTCCGGTCTGTTCATCAAAGACACGCTTCATCTCATACTGCCGCTTTGTCGGCATCTTGTCCTTTGCTTTCTGCAACTTTCGGCGGTTCTTTTCCGACTTATCAAAAGCCTTCTGTACTTTTTGGTCTGTAAATTCGTCCGCCTGCCCCTGCGAAAATGTGGCGTCCTTTGTCTGAAGATCTCCATAATCGGACTGCTTTGCATTTTCTGACTTTGCACGCTCTCTGTGTGCGTGTTCTCTCTGCACACGCCTTTTGTGATATTTTCCTTTTTCCTCAGACCGTTGGTAGGTATTTCTAACGTGGTAATTGTCCTGAAAACTGTCTGCGTCCTCTGTATGGAAATTTGTAGCATTACCGTTTTCCTCATTGATAAAGCTGTTTTCCTTTAAGAATGTCTTTTCCGCTTCGGCTTCTGACTTCTGGACGCTGTGACCAGAAGTTGCTTTTCCTGTACGACTGCCATGGTTCGCATCCCTTGGCAGATTGCTCACAGGCTTCTCGCTGGCACTAAACTGGTTTTCCACAAAAAAGGTGTTGTCCTGCCTGTGTTCTATATGTTTTACTCCAGTCACTTCCTTATCTTTGGAAAATGTCTCTTTTTCAAATGCCTTTACTGCCTGCTTCTTCTGTCTCTTTTCCGCCATTTATACTGCGTCCTCCTTCTGCACCGATTCCTCCGGCTTCGTATTCATAATTCTGTAGGTCTTGGTGTCTGTCGGGTATTTATCCACGAAGGGAATTACCACGTTATCAAACAGTATCAGACCACTTCCCGGCTCAGAGTTGGTGACATAGGAAAGCTGCTTATCAGAAAGTCCCAGCTTATCAGCGAGGATTGCCTGATCTTTGGCATTCTGATTTAACAGATACACAAAATCGCTGTTACCCAAAATACCCTCAATCTCCTCAGAACGGAGAAAATCGCCCACATTCTGCGTCAAACCTGTCGGAATACCGCCCCATTTTCTGAAACGCTTCCAGATTTCCACAGAGTAGATAGCTGTCTGCTTTTCCTTCAGAAGAAGGTGGAACTCATCACAGTAATAACGGGTTGCAATCTTTCGCTCCCTGTTCTGTGAAACCCTGTTCCACACTGCATCCTGCACGATCAACATTCCAAGTTCCTTTAACTGATTTCCCAAGTCTCTGATGTCAAAGCACATGATACGGTTGCCACTGTCCACATTGGTATGGTGGTTGAAATAATTCTGGGAACCATGCACATACAGCACAAGGCTGTTTGCGATACGCTCTGCCTTTGGATTCTTATGCTTCAGAAGTGCGTTGTATAAATCCTCCAGTATCGGCATATTTTCTGGCACCGGATTTTCAAAATATTTATCGTAAATATGACGGATGCATTCGTCGATGATACCTTTCTCATCATTCTCCAGACCGTCCTTGCCACCTGCAATCAGATCACACAATGTAATGATAAAATCAGATTTCAGTTTTAATGCTTCCTTATCCCCCTTATGGCTCAACTGAATATCCATCGGGTTCAGATAATCTTTGGAATTAGTGGCAAGTTTTACAACCTGTCCATGTAGTGCTGCCACTAGTGCAAAATACTCGCCCTCCGGATCGCAGATAATAATGTCGTCCTTTGTGATAAGAAAACAACTTAAAATCTCACGCTTTGCACTAAAACTCTTACCACTTCCGGGTGTTCCTAAGATAACTCCGTTTGGTGTACGGAGCCTTTTGCGGTCTGCCATGATCATGTTGTTGCTGAGTGCATTTAACCCGTAATAGATTGCCGGAGCAGGCATAAATAATTCCTGCGTGCAGAATGGTACTAAGATTGCGGTGCTTTTTGTGGAAAGAGTACGCTCAATGCCTGTCTCATTGCATCCAATCGGTGCGGATGCCATAAGTCCCTGTTCCTGCAAATACTGTAAACATCTGAGGTCACAGTTTGCCTGCTGAATGATACCGGACACTCTCTGCATTAAGCTCTCCAGTTCCCGCTTGGTTCTGCCATAACAGGTAATAAGGAATGTCATGTTGATCATCTTCTGATTGCTCGTATTCAAATCATCCAGAAATTCCAGCGTATCCTTTTCATAGGTCACAATATCCGTTGGAAGAATATCCATATCGTAACCGCTTCGGACTGCCTTTTTCTGCTCCTCAATCTTCATCTTCTGGATATTGGAAATGACCGCTTTTAACTTCTTGATTGCCTTTACCGGATCTTCCGTCTGCATGTGCATGGAGATAGTAAGGTTTGCATCAATGTCAAGAAGCTGCTTGATCAGCTCGTCCGTAAACTTCGGTGCGATAATATCCAGATAGGACACACAGCCATACATATTTCCCGACTTGAAGCGGTTCGGATAGCGGAAATCAAACCCCGGCGGTGCAATATAGTCCTTGACCGACTTACCGGATTCTGCCAGATCCTTAAACGAAAAGCGGAAAGGCTCCATGGTATCCTGATTAAAATATTCATGCAGGATACGCAGTCTTTCCTTTCCGTCCAGTCCCCTCGCAAGGGTTCCTATGTTGTTTAAGTTCCGTATGACATCTTTTTCAATGTTGTTAAGGCGGCTCTTGGCTTCCTTGTAGCCATTGCTCTCCACACCAAAAATCAGATATTTTGATTTGATGATGCCATTGTTTCCCTTTGCCGCCTGCTTCTTTAACATCTCCGTATATTCTTCACGAATGTCGTTAAAATCATCCTCCTGCCACGGAATGTCAAACTGTTCTGTAAGCATCTGTTCGTTGACCTGCCTGTTGAAAAGCACCAGTTCGAACCTCACAGACGGATCAAAATAATTGATGAGCTTGCTGTACTGTGCCAGTATGTCCGCCTGCTCGTCCACTTCCAGAAGCGAATAGTTTATATCAAAAAATTCCACCATCTTTGTATAATAACGGTGGCTGACCTGACAGATACCGTCACGGAACATCTTTTCAAAAGTAATCGTCTTTTGTGCGGTAGTCGGCTTTTCTTTCTCATTGCTCTTTCCCGATAAAATATGTTTCAACTGTATAAGACGCTTCTTCTCTGAAAAGGTAAGTCCACCGCTTTTGCTGTTATTCCTGCTATTGCCCTGATAACTGCTTTTTCTGCGGCTTTCCGGTTCTGCCTTTTGCTTTTTCTTCAAGATAACGAACCTCCCTTCGTAATTTCTCTTTTTCTTCCAACTGCTTGTATAGGTTTTCCGACCTGTATGGTCTGATGCCCGGTGTGAGTATCTTCTGCCGGAGCATAAAATACAAAATCTTCTCCGCCGGAAACCCGTTTTTCTCATACATCGCAAAAAAGAAGAACGGAAGCATTGCTCCCATCATAAGAAGTGATGCGGCTGATGTTCCGATCAGTCCCTTGGTTAAAAAATACAAGGGTATCCCGGCTACTGCCGCACCGCTGAAACAGATGATCTGTCTCTTTGTTAAGTTCAGTGCCACTTTTGTCTTGATACCGGACAAATCCTTTGGCACCTGCACGGATATTGCCATATCGTTCCTCCCTTAGTGCGCATTCCAGATAGATTTCGATAATGAACCAGTCTTAAAGAGTGAAAAGCATAAAATAACGGTATATGCTGCCACCGACCAGAGTGCCGTATGCAGGTTGTCGGATACTGCCACACCAGCCACAAGCACTGCATAGATTGCAACGCATACCATCATAAAAAATCCCTGAAATGCTAGAGCACAAAGCCCCTTAAAATAATTCGTTCCTATCGTTCCCCATTCCCGGTTGGTTACGGTTGCACAGGGAACTGGTGCTACTGATACATAAAGATATATTTCAATCATTCGCCCATAAAGAATGACGGTGATAAGGACTGACATGATTTTCATACATAAACTGACGATCATGGTCTCCATTCCCAGTCCCAACAGCTCTCCTATGCTCATTTCCGAAAACTGCTCATTGAACATCGTCTGCAGCGTACTTGCCACATCAATACTGGTGCTTCCGGTAATCGCTGATGCGGCAGAATTTACGATATGGCTTCCCACATCAAATACCGCCATTACAATGTCAAAAGTCTTGCTAAGAAGCATGACTGCAATACACGCTTTCATAAAAAAGCGGATAAAAATGGCTGTATTGAAGTCATGCAGGTTATTTTTGTCAATGACCATGGAAATAAGCTCATAGACGAGTACAAAACTGATGATCATTCCCGCTATGGGAATCATCACATTGTCGGACAAGGTTTTTATCATATCAAAAATACCGGAGTTCCATGTGCTTGGAGTTTTGCTGACCTCCCCTGCAATCGTGCCTACCTTGTCATTGACATCGGTAAACATGGTTTCAAAGTTGGTCAGAACCCACCCCTGCAACAGTTCCTTTATGAATTCAGTAATCTTATCAATGATCCCGCCCATGAATTATGAGAACAGAGTGGTAAGCTGTGGAATTACCGTCTGTGCCACAATGATGATACCACCGCCACTCATAAGCTGCTTGATGCCCTGTGATTTTGCACCGGGATTATCGTTTCCATATCCTTCGAGAAGATTGATAACTCCCCACACACCTACACCTGCGCCGATTGCGGTTACTACTGTTTTAAGTCCTGTTACTGATGTTGTAAAAAAGCTCATTCGTTTGTCTCCTTTTTCTTGAAAATTAAATGAAAAAAGGGAGCTGTTCTGATTTATGATTTTTCAGAAAAACTCCCATAACAATAGTTCCAATATTTAGTTGTAAAGTCACTTCTGGACGCTGTGACCAGAAGTTAAGCTGTGATTTCTCCGACATCGCATACCTCATCCACCATATCATTCTGCTTAAAACGCAGTTTATTCCGGTTTTTGACGTATTTTTCAATGTCAAATTCATTCTTTTTGTCATAATCGGATAACAGCGGGTACTGCTTATGCTTCGTTATATCAAACTTATCTGAGAAAAATGGTCTCACACCTCTAAGCTGCATGATACATTTGCTGCCATCCATGACCGCAATCTCGTCTTGACTCATCAGTTCCTTTCCGGTCTTTTGATAATTCAGACCGTAGGACTGGCTCGTACCTCTCGTATCCGAGGTATTATAAAGGTCAATCGTTTCTTTTCCAAGGATTTCTGCCAGATCTTTCAGAGTATCTTTCTCTTTTCCTCCCAGAAACAGGGTAGTGTCGCAGTTTCCTTCAATCGTGGAAGCGTTATCCCGGTACAGAGCCTTTAGCTGTGACTTTGACTGCAAAATAATAGAAGCTGATATTTCCCGGCTACGAATGGTAGCAATCAGCTTCTCAAACTGTGGAATCTGCCCGATGTTCGCAAACTCGTCCAGTAAACACCGGACGTGAATCGGCAGTCTCCCATTATATACATCATCTGCCTTGTCACAAAGCAGATTGAATAACTGTGAATACATGATACTTACAATGAAATTGAATGTTGCATCGGTATCCGAGATAATGACAAACAATGCTGTCTTTTTCTCTCCCAGAGTATCAAGCTCCAGTTCATCATAAGAAGTCAGGTCACGCAGCTCCTTAATATCAAATGGTGCTAACCTTGCACCACAGCTAATCAGAATAGATTTTGCTGTCTTTCCTGCGGCAAGTTTATACTTCTTATACTGCCTTACCGCAAAATGGTTTGGGTTCTTCTGCTCCAGCTCCTCAAACAGCAGGTCAACCGCATTTTTGAAATTCTCATCATCTTCCCTTGCTTCACTGGCATCCACCAGATCAATCAGCATGGAAAAATTCTGTTCCTCCTCCGGTGCTTCGTACCAGATATATGCGATTAAGGCTGTATAATAGAGCTTTTCCGCTTTCACCCAGAAATCCTCAGAGGCTTGCTGTCCTTCCCCTTTGGTATTTACAATGATTGTGTTTACGAGTTTCAGAATATCCTTTTCGCTACGGATATAAGCGAAAGGATTGTAATGCATTGATTTTGCAAAGTTAATGGTATTCAGCACCTTGATCCGGTAATCATTCTTGGACAGCATTTTGCCACATTCCACGAGGACCGTGCCTTTGGGATCAGTCACAACGTAGGAGCTGTGCATCTGCATAAGGTTCGGCTTCACAAAAAATCTGGTCTTGCCGGAACCGGAACCACCGATTACAAGTATGTTTTTGTTTCTCGCATACTTCGGCTGCTTTGGTCTGCCCGACATCATAAGCCGTTCCGTTGCTGTTAAAAGCACGTTATTTTCAAATACAGGATCAACATACGGTTCAATATCTTTGGCAGTTCCCCACCTTGCCGAACCGTACTCAACTCCCTGCCGGAATTTCTTTGCATTTTTCGCTTTATAATATACTACCATACGAAATCCTATCCCGCATCCCACGCCAACCAGTAAATCCCTCGGCATAAAACTGGGAAACGGGTTTACAAACGCACCTCCCATCCCATTGATCGTGTCCAACACCTTCTGTAATGTGTTATCTCCTGCCTGCTGTCCATACAGCCATGAAACCTTATTAAAGACATATCCAAATATCACATAGGGAGCACATTTGAGGGCAAGCTGTTTCCCATTTACCCCTCTGCACTTTTCTTTGACAGTTTTCGGGATTGACTGCAAATCCTTTACAATCCCGTCAATGACCTTGCTTATAGGCTCTGTCCCCTGTCTTTGTTTTTCTCTCTGCTCCGCTCCCTGTTCTTGTTCTGTGCGATCATCTTCTGAAGTCCTTTCAGTTTCTGCCGTAATGACGGACGCTGTTGCTTTTTCTCATTAACTTTTACAAATTCCTTGAACGCCTGTGCAATCACATCGGCATCCTTACCCTTAAAAAATACAAGGTATTTTGGCGGCTCCGTGGTCTTATCCCGCTTCACAGCGAAATCTACATTGTACTTTCTCGCCACACGCTCAAAAGCCTTAATGTTATTATCCGTGACCTCTATGGACTTCGCACCCGCTCCCTGACCTACCAGCTTTTTCACCGGTATTTTCCCGTGGGAAGGCTCTTTATGTTTCTGATGCTCCAGATACATCTTCATCGCCTTCTGGAGAACACTTGCGGTCAGTTTGGATGTCTTGATTGCAAGGGCAATCGTTTTTTGTGTTGTTTCCTCCTGCA
>OIZF01001664.1_pt1 | contig 12343 bp, 11 predicted proteins | sample 1588471 | NCBI WGS metagenome assembly OIZF01 (sample SAMN03283279) | human gut metagenome | biome: human-associated habitat; material: feces | host: Homo sapiens | place: Peru | collected 2012
AGGCCGGCCGCGAAGTCCGCATCATGGTCAAGCCCGACGTCATCAGCGACGATCAGGTCATCCTGTTGGCTCGCTCCATCGCCAAGAAGATCGAGGATACCCTCGATTATCCCGGCCAGATCAAGGTCAACGTCATCCGCGAGAGCCGTGCCGTCGAGTACGCAAAATAAGTTTCCGCTTTTCAAGGCCGCTGCGCTTGCAGCGGCCTTTTTTCGCTTTTTGCTTGACAATCCGGCCTTAATAGAGTATACTCCACCTCACAACCCGATAAACATACATAATATATGGGTTTTATGAAATTGGAGGAATCAGGTCATGTCTGTTGATATTCTGGATCTGGGCGCGTTGGCCCTGAGCGCGGTCTTCTTCGCGCTGTTATACTATCTGCACAAGAAAAAGCACGTCGATTTTGGCATCCGCACTATTCTGGCCGTTGGTCTCGGCCTGATCGTGGGTCTGGTCTTCAAGGGCCATCACACCTATGTTGCGGCCGTCGGCACCATTTACGCTCACGTCGTTTCGGCAATCGTCGTTCCTCTGCTGATCTTCAGCATCATTTCCAGTATCACCAACCTCGGCAACTCGGTGCGGCTCAAAAACATCGGTCTGAAGACTGTCTTCTTCCTCGTGCTGAACACCTTCTTCGCAAGTGTCATCACCCTCGTTGCTGGTATCATCACCAACGTCGGCCACGGCGTCCAGTATGAGCTGGCGACCGACTACACCGCAAAAGAAGTTCCCACCATCGTGGACACCATCATCGACCTGTTCCCCAGCAATCTGGCTTTCCATTGGGCCAACGGCGAGGTCGTTCCCATCGTCGTGTTCTCCATCCTCGTCGCCATCAGCTACAATAAGATCGCTACAAAAAAAACCGAAGAGGTTGCACCCTTCAAGAAATTCATCGACGCAGGCGACCTCGTCATGGGCCGTGTCGTCAGCTACGTCATTTCCTATACTCCGTACGCTGTTCTGGCTTTGATTGCCCGTGCGGTCAGCCGTTCTTCTCCGGCAGACCTCGTTCCCCTGCTGAGCGTTCTGGTTCTGACCTATGTTCTCTGCGCGATTCAGATCTTCGTGGTCGAGGGCGCACTCATCAAGTTTGTCGGTCACCTCAGCCCCATCAAGTTCTTCAAGGGCATCTGGCCTGCCGCTACCGTCGCCTTTACCTCTCAGAGCAGCGTCGGCACCATCCCTGTCAACGTCAACCAGCTGACCAAGAAGCTGGGCGTCAACGAGGATATCGCTTCCTTCGGCGCAAGCCTTGGCGCAAACCTCGGTATGCCGGGCTGCGCTGGTATCTGGCCCACCCTGCTGGCTGTCTTCACCATCCACCTGCTGGGCATTGATTATACTCCCGTGCAGTACGCCTTCCTCGTCGTTCTGGCCGTCGTCGTCTCCATCGGCACCGTCGGTGTTCCCGGTACTGCGACCATCACCGCAACGGCTCTGTTCGCCGCTGCCGGCCTGCCGGTCGAGGCTATCATCCTGCTTTCGCCGATTTCCAGCATCGCAGATATGGCCCGTACCACAACCAACGTCGTCGGTGCTGCTGCCGCAACGACCCTCGTTGCCGCTACCGAAGGCCAGCTGGATGAATCGGTCTACAATAACCAGACCGCTGATAATGCTTAAACTCTCCTGATAGGGCTTCACACAACAGGAAAACCGCTGTGACGCAAGGTAAAACCTACGTCACAGCGGTTTGTTATTTTATCATTGGCAACGCCGGGAGATGAACCGTCTCGCTGCTTCCATCCTCCGGGCGGATAATCAACACCGAATAGCCTGCCTGTTCCTTGGGTCTACTCTTCCAGAAAACCGTTCCTGCCGCCAGAGTAAGCACGAACATCAGCATGAACAGAACCGCCGCCGCTCTCCACCACAGGTTTTTCGGAGCTGCCTGCTCCGGTTCCAGCCCTTCCGATACATTCGCGGAGAACTGCTGCGGCGTACCAAAACGTGCTTCCAGATCTTGCCGTCTGATGCAATTTCGCACTTTGCAAACAAGTAAAACCCATTTTCTCCGTTACAAGCCCCAGAGTTCCAAGGCATTTCGGTCTGAACTCTGGGGTTTTCGTTGTGGAAACTGTCCTAAAATGCAGGCGAAATTCCGACAGTGTGCCGAACTTTTGAAAAGAAGTTGACAGCACCCCCTCCCAGAGGGTAAGATGGAAAAAATGGACGGTTTATTTTGAGGAAAACTGTCCGCAAAAATAAAAAACGGGAGGACTTTTTATGCGTATGATGAAACGTGTCGCCGTCGGTATCCTGACGGCGGCAATGGCACTCTCCATGCTGACTGCCTGCGGCGGTGGCGGCGGAAACGCCAACTCGGGCGGCAATTCCAACGGCGGCGGCTCTTCCAACGGTTCCAGCAACAGTGGAAGTTCCAGCAGCTCCGGCAGTACTTCCGGCGGCAGCAACAACGGCTCCAACGGTTCCACCATCAAAGATGACCTCACCAAACTGCCGGATGAGACGGAGATCAAATATGCGGACAGCCAGACTGCGAAATGGAGACGTCTGCGCAGCAACTCCGGAACATGGTATATGAAGACCGAATCTGCCGGAACGCAGAGTAAATACATCCGGGAGCAGTCCTATAACGGCAAAAAGCAGTATAATAAGACCACCTATGCCAACGGAACCATCTATGAGAATTTCTACGATGGCACGACCTCTTATTCGCTTTACTCCAAGCATAAAATCGCTGTCATCCATGTTTTCAACTCTTCCGGCAGTACATCCAGCGAGTCTTACCGCTTGACGAACGTGAAAAAGACGACTGCCATTGAGGAAAAGGCTCCCTATTATACCGAAGTTATGACCTACACCGGCGAAACGACTGGTAAGACCATGACCGATACATACAGCTTCGACAGCACCGGCAAGCTGACCTACATGACGACCACTTACAGCGACGGCACTCAGTCTAAAACGCACGTCTTGAGTTACAGCACTTCGCTTCCGGATAACGCAATTTGGGAGATTCCGAGTGATTGGGAAGTTTACACCTCTACCTATGACGGCAAAAACACGACCGTTACCAACAAAGACGGTCGCGAACTGACCAGCGAAGAACTCAACGCCTTTTACAGCAAGATCTATAACCGCTGATTAAAATCCATCCAATAATACTCCCACAGCAAAGCAGCCCCTGCACGATGATTTTCGTGCAGGGACTGCTTTTTCGCTCAATCTTTTACTGCGCTGCTTCCGCCATTTCCTGTGCGATCCCTGCGCACTGTTCCACATACTCACGGGCGGCATCTTCTGCCGTTGCGATATCGCCCTTGCCGAAGTGGCTTGCAGTCTTCGAGAAGTAATCCTTGACATGGTTCATCAGGGTGCCGTCGTTGACGTAGTGAACAGCGACCTGCGGCTGAGAATTCATGTCATTATAACTCGCATCGGTGTTATTACTGGTGACAGTCGGAACGCCCTTGACGGACGAGAGGGTGTTCAGCTGCTCTTCCTGCGCGAGGAAGCGGATGAACTCGACCGCGTAATCGTAATCATCGCTGTTTTTGTTGACCGAGAAGCCGAACCACGGCTCGACGAACTCGTACACACCGTCATCGCCCATCGGCACATCCACAAAGGCGTACTCGAACGGAGACGCACTGAATGTCTCGGACTTGGATTCACGCTTCTTCATGCCGCTGTATTTTTCGGTGTTGCAGATCCAGAACGGCACATCACCCTCGAAGAACTTCATAATTGCGCCGTCGTAGTTATCGTTCGGATAATCAGCGTTGACTTCGCTGCTAATATAGCCCTTCTCTTTCAACTCCTCGACCTTCTCAAAAACTGGCTTCAGAGCTTCGACAGCGGCCTCGTCGCCGTTGTTCAGCGCATCTAGCAACTCCGAGTCGGTGCCAAGCATTGACATTGCCATGTTATAGGTCAGACCGGCGTAAACGACATCTTCCGGGCCCTGGATGGGCGTATAGCCAGCCTGTTTCAGGGCTTCCAGCGTAGTGAGGAAGTCGGCGTAGTTGGTGGGAACACTCAGCCCCTCTTTTTCCAACAGGGTCTTGTTCACGACCATGCCGGTGCGGTTCTGTGCAAAGGGGATACGCAGAACTTTGCCGTCGAAGGTACATTCATCCAACAGCTCCGGCTGAACGGCACTGAGGTCAATGCCTTCAGCGGTCAAGTCGACGCACTGGTCGGCAATGTAGGAATCCTCCCAGTTCGGATAGCGCAGGTTGGTATCGTCGGTCATGATGATATCGGCGTAAGAGTTGTTTTTCAGGTATTCCACCATCTTGTCGCCGCTGTTCTGCTCATAGCTGAGGGTGACGTTGGGGTAATATTCGTTGAACGCGTTCAGCACCTGATCCAGTGCCTCAAAGTTGCCAAAGAAGCCCGATGCTTCCAGCTCAACTTCCTTCGTGGTGTCCAGCTTCGGCTTAAAAACCGCCGGTTCTGCGGCTGTGGATGCCGCACTGATCGAAGCAGCTTCCGGCGTGGTGCCGCCGCATCCTGCAAGACCGCAGGTCAGGACTGCCGCCGCGCAGACAAGGGCGAGGCGTCGCAGAAGCTTGTTTCTCATGATACGATTCCTCCAATTTTAAATGTTCTGAATACTTTGCAAACCGCTCTGCGTGGATTTTTCACGCAGTCGGCGGATCGTCGTCAACACTTTTTCCACGTCCACAGGTTTTGCAAGGTGGGCGTCCATGCCGGCGTTCAGGCAGTTCTGCACATCCTCCGCAAAAGCATCCGCCGTCATCGCGACGATGGGAATGGTGCGCAGGTCAGCACGCTCGCTCTTGCGCAGCATCCGGGTCGCTTCCAGACCGTTCATCTCCGGCATCTGGATATCCATCAGCACCATCTCATAGGTCTTTGGCGGTGCAACGTTGAGCATCTCAACGCAGATGCGGCCATTTTCGGCGCGTTCACACTGGATGCCCCGGTCGGTCAGCACCGTCTCGATGATCTCCCAGTTGAGGTCATTGTCCTCGGCCACCAGCAGATGCGCACCGGCAAGGTCACCCGGGCCGCCGTCATTGTCCAGCGCATCCTCCCACTTGGGCATATCGGATTCCGCAGCGGTCGGGAGCGGAATCTTTACGGTGAAGGTCGTGCCTTCGCCTTCCGCACTCTGGCACTCGACGATACCATCCATCCGGTCGACCATCCGCTTGACGATGGCCAGACCCAGACCGGTACCCTGTATCTTGTTGATGCGGCTGTCGGACGCACGGGAGAAGGAGTCGTACATCGTCTTCTGGAATTCCTCTCTCATACCGATGCCGTTATCCGAGACCACACAGACCAGCGATACTTTTTCCGGCTGTTCGGGAAGCGTCTCTTCCCGGATCTCCAAACGGACAGTGCCGCCCGAACGGGTGTACTTGACCGCGTTGTTCAGCAGGTTCAGATACACCTGATCGAGGCGGAGCTTATCACCCACGAGGTAGGGTGCCGGACTGTCGCTCCACGAAACTTCAAAGTGCAGGCCGCGTCCTTCCGCTTGCAAACGGGTAATATTTTCCAGCTCTGCCACAAGGTCGCGGAGAGCAAAGGGCGACGGATTGATAGTCGTTTTGCCGCTTTCGACCTTGGACAGTTCCAGAATATCGTTGATGAGGGTGAGCAGATAGCCGCCCGAGACCGAAATTTTGTTCAGGCACTCCTGCACATAGGTCGGCTCGTTGACACGCTTTTTCGCGAGGTCGGTCATGCCGAGGACAGCGTTCAGCGGCGTGCGGATATCGTGCGACATGGAAGACAGGAACTGTGTCTTTGCCATGCTTGCCTGCTCCGCCAGCTTTGCGACCTCACGCAGGCGGCGGTTGATGCCTGAATATACGCCAGTGCCTCGTCCATCGTCATCTGCTGGTTCTCGATGTATGCCGCCCAGTTCTCCGCGCTCTGCCGCTCGGTATCCAGATACCGGACGGAGATCTGCTTCATCGTCTCGACGGTCGAAGTGAAAGTATCGCGCTCCATGTCTTCCCGGTCGCGGCGGACATCGGTCGCATAATAAAGCACGAAGGTGATCGCGACCAATATCAGCAAAATATTTCCAAGGATCAGGATATTCCGCAGCATCCTGCTCCTGTTCAGTTCCTGTTTCTTCACCCGGCAGCCTCTTTCTGTTCCGACGGTGTTTTCACAAAATCAACCAACCAATCGAAAATGTTGGTCTTTGCACCCTGTACATAGTAAATCAATTTTTATTATATCGCCGCAAGCAGTCAGCGTTAACCTAAAATTTAGCTAAATTTGCCTGTTTCCGCCATTTTTCCACATAAAAACTGCCGTGCTGTTGAAAACATGCGCGGCAGTTCGGTTTCGTTTTAAATTTCAGTGTGCAGGTGTAAAATCTTCCGGGCAGACCATACCATTTTGTTCCAGCAGACGGTGCAGCACCTGCATCTCGCCGTACTCCCAGTGGGGCGGTGCGAGGAACGGCACGCGCTGGCGGAGCGGCAGGCTGCCGTTCTCCATCAGGAAGCCGTACCGGGCCGTTTCAAGCATCTCGGCATCATTATAGGTATCACCGAAGGCCATCATCTCGGCAGTGGAAATGCTGAGCTTTTCGCCCAGAATCACCAGTGCCGCGCCCTTGTGGACACCGGGGTTCATGATATCCACCCAGTTCTTTCCGGCAACGGCCACCGAGAATTCGGTGCCGCAGGCCGGGCCGTAAATATTATCGTAAGCTTCCTGCGAGTTGTCACGGGGCAGATAAATCGTAAACTTATCCGCCGGTTCCGTCACGGCGGTCAGGTCGTCAACATACTCGACCCGGGTGTAAAACTGCTTCATCACCCGGTCATACTGCTGATACTGCCGCTCGACGTAGGCACTTTTCAGACCGCAGAGGACGGCCACATCGCCGACTTCCCGGGTCTTCCGTGCCAGAGCGCGCCAGCCCTCCGGCGGCATTTCCGAAGTATAAAGGTTTTCGCCGTTCCAGCGGATCGCGCCGCCGTTGTCGCCGATTAGGATCATCTCTTTGCGCAGGTTCGGGAACATCTCCTCCAAGGTATAGAGGGGCCGTCCGCTGGCCGCCGCAAAACGGATGCCTTTTTCGGCCAGAGCTTTGACCGCCGCCTCAAAATCCGGCGGAAGCTGGCTGTTTTCATCCAGCAGGGTCGCATCCATATCGGACGCGACGAGCCGTATCCTGTCCATAACTTCTCCCCTGTTTTATCCCATGTAACTGATGTTGACATCCAGCTGGCCGCTGTAACCGCTGATACGGGCCGTGCAGCTGCCCTGCCACATGTTGCAGGCGATGGGGCTGCTGGACACATTATAATGTGCGTTCCAGATGCTGTAACCGGTCAGCTGGCTGAGGTCGAGCCGGTTGCGGAACCACTGGGTCGAGGCGTAAACGCCCGGCTGATAGCCCAGAGCCTTGACCTCTTCGCAGAACGCAATAGCGCACTTGGTGCGGTCGGTCTTTCCCAGACCGTCGGCACGGCCGCCGCCACCGGACGCACCCGAAGCCTCACTGTCAAAGTAGATGGGGTAATCCAGACCACGGCCATTCAGGACATACCAGCAACCCTGTGCCTCTTCCCGGGCCTCGTTTTCGTTGACGGCCTGACTGAAGAAGTAGACGCCGACCTTCAGACCGGCGTTCCGGGCGTTGGTAAAGTGCTGCTCAAACATCGGGTCCTGCACCAGCGTGCCGCTGCCGTAGCCGCGGTAGCCGATGCGAATGATGACGAAGTTGACACCGGCCTTTTTGACCTGCTCCCAGTTGATATTCGACTGATATTTTGACACATCAATGCCAAAATTCACATTCTTCTGTACGCCGTTGGCATCGAAATAATAGAGTTTGCTGTCGATGGCACGGATGCCGGTGACCGGCTTATGGGTTCCCTGATCGTAATAATAGGTCTTACCGTTCACGGTGCGCCAGCCGGTATAGACCGGTTCGGCCGGTTTTGTGGCCGGAGTCGAGGAAGACGCCGAAGAGGACGAGCTGCTGCTCGAGCTGTCATCCTTGACGCCGAAGAACCATCTCCACAGCCATTTCAGGAAACCGTTCTCACTGTCAAGGCAGGTCGTTTCCAGCTCTGCCTCATCCAGCGTACCGGCGTCCAGAGCTTCCTTGATCTCGTCCGGCGTCAGCCATACGGTACCGTCTTCGGTGTTGATCTCAATCTCGTCCAGACCATCTTCGATGGAGTTGATGCCTGCGGACGGTGCCACCGTCTCAGAGTCTGCCGGTTCCGATTCTGCGGCCGTCGCGGCTGCATCCTCTTCGGTCGGCTCTTCTGCCGTGTTCTCTTCGTGTTCCGTCGGTGCGCTCAGGGGGTCTTCTGCCGCCAGAGCTTCCGTCTCCTGCTGGAAATGAGGGAAGGAGTTCTCCTCCTCAATTTCCGCCGTGCTGCCTGCCATCGGGTCAGAAGGTGTTTCGTCCTCTGCCGGAGTCTCAGCTTCCGACGCCGCCGGTTCTTCGGTGACCGTCTCTTCCGGCTGGCTGACCGTCGATTCCGCCTTGGGTTCAGTGGTCGTCTCCGACGCTGCCGGTTCCTCCGCCGCAGCGGAAGAGGCGGCTTCCGGCTCACTCTTCGCGTTGTCCTCATTTTCCGGTTTTCTGCTGGTAAAATGAGCAAAGGTCTCCTTCTCCCACTGCTGGGTCGAGGGTACGACCGTCAGGCCGGTCGGCTGGCTGAGCAGCAACGCCGTCGTGCTGCCGCCGCCCACAGCAATGGCAAGGGCCATCACCATAGCGGCCACCGCACGGCCAATGCCGCGGCTCGCGCCCGTTCCTTTCTGATTTGAAGATTTTTTATATTTCATGCCGTTAGCTCTGCCTCCGCTTTATCGGGCATTACCCGGATTTTTCGCACGTTCCAAAGATGCTATTTTCACTCTTTCAGTATACACCAAACCCCACATCTGCGTCAATCAGCTTTGGGTGAGGTACAGCGTTTCAGGCTGAATTTTCACAACCTTTGTCCGGCGCAGATTGACTCTGTTAGGTATACGTTTTTCCCGACAGAAAAATTGCACCCGAATTGCAGAAACCTGTCTTTTTTGAGCAAAATCCAAATTTTCTCTTGCTGTCTTGACAGGTGTATGGTATGATAATTGTCACGCAATCCCATTGCGGCTTTTGGATATTTGGACAGAAAGGCAGAATCGCTTATGTCAAACGTAAAAGATTTTTTGAAACGCAAGGATATCGTCATCACTCCGCAGCGATATCTCATTGAGGCTCTGGGCGCAATGGCGCAGGGCCTGTTCGCAAGCCTGCTCATCGGCACCATCATCAAGACGCTGGGCCAGCAGACCGGGCTGGATGTTCTGGTCGATCTCGGCAGCTATGCCACGGCCATGAGCGGCCCGGCAATGGCCGTCGCCATCGGCTGGGCGTTGCATTGTCCGCCGCTGGTGCTGTTCAGCCTTGTCACGGTCGGTTATTCCTCCAACGCTCTGGGCGGCGCAGGCGGCCCTCTGGCCGTCCTCATCATCGCCATCGTCGCCGCTGAACTCGGCAAAGCCGTCAGCAAGGAGACCAAGATCGACATCCTTGTGACGCCGCTGGTGACGATCTTCGCCGGCGTCGGCCTGTCGATGCTCATCGCGGCTCCCATTGGTGCAGCCGCAAGTCAGGTCGGCACCCTCATCATGTGGGCGACCGAGCAGGCTCCGCTCGTGATGGGCATCCTTGTCTCCGTCATCGTCGGCGTCGCACTGACTCTTCCCATCTCTTCGGCGGCCATCTGCGCTGCTCTGGGTCTGACCGGCCTTGCCGGTGGTGCGGCTGTCGCTGGCTGCTGCGCCCAGATGGTCGGCTTTGCGGTCATGAGCTTCAAAGAAAATGGCGTCGGCGGCCTTGTCAGTCAAGGCCTCGGCACCAGTATGCTCCAGATGGGCAATATCGTCAAAAATCCCCGTATCTGGATCGCGCCGACCCTCGCCAGTGCTATCACCGGCCCTCTGGCTACCTGTGTCTTCCATCTTGAGATGAACGGCGCGGCTGTCTCTTCCGGCATGGGTACCTGTGGTCTGGTCGGTCAGATTGGCGTTTACACCGGCTGGATCAGCGACATCGCCGCCGGCACCAAAGCCGCCATCACCCCGATGGATTGGGTCGGCATGATTCTGATCTGCTTCGTCCTGCCTGCTGTTCTGAGTACCCTCATCTGCCAGATCGAGCGGAACATCGGCTGGATCAAAGAGGGAGATCTGAAGCTGGACTGATTCAGCGCAACCGCTTTCCATCCAGAACCGCTTCGGTCAGGACATCCCCTTCATATTTGAGTTTCAAGGAGAAGAAGGGCCGTTCCTCGTCGAGAAGGTTCAGGAAAATCTTGTCACCCTCCCAGATGGGCAGGTCTCTCACCTGCTCCTTCGGCACCCACTCGAGGACGCCCTCATTGCAGGCGTCGCCCTCGATCATCTCACCCGTCCACTCGGTCGCGGTGAAGAGGTGCATGTACTCGGTCAGTTCGCCCAGCAGGAAGGTCACAATGCCGCGGTAGCGGTAGTTCGTCAGGGTGACTCCGGTCTCCTCCCAGACTTCCCGGATCGCACAGTCTTCCGGACTTTCAAACGGCTCGAACTTTCCGCCGACACCGATCCACTTGTCTTTGTTCATGTCGCGTTCCTTCTTGACGCGGTGGAGCATCAGGTAGGCCCCATCCTTTTCGAGATAGCACAGGCTGGTGTTCAGCATCGGAAAGTTCGTTCTCCGTTCCATCGGTTTTCTCCTATCCTATTTATAAAGTAAAAGGCGTTCCGCAGGTTCTCCTGTGGAACGCCTTTTCAGTTTATCTTATTTTTTCAGGTCTGTAAAGACGCTTACTTCCGGCTTGCGCGGCCCTTGCCTGCGTTGTTCAGCTTGCGCACCAGATCGTTCTGGTGCTTCCGCTGGGAGGGCGTCGGCTCCGGGTCGTGGCGTTCCTCGCCGCGTGCCGAAGTCTGCTGTGCGTTTGCATCCACCCGGACGAGATCCCATTCCTGATTGCCGCCTGCGACGTAGTTCCAGATCTGCGCCTGCGCACCATTGGAAGTATTCATGCCGACAAGGTCGATGTACTTATCCGCCAGAACGTTCCGGATGCGTGTCCGGCCGCTACGTGTCGGTTCCAACGCCCAGCACTGGCTCAGACCGCTGGTACGGCCCCACTGATGGAGCCAGGTACCCTCCATGATGCCGCCCAGTGCAAGGTCGATAACTTTGCCGGTAAAACGATTCTGGATGCGCCAGCGTCCTTCACCGGCGTCCACAAACTTCCACTGCTGCCAAGGATGGCCTGCATAATCCCACAGACGGATCGCAGCACCATTCTCGGTGTTGAAGTTCTTGACCTCCAGCACCTTTCCATTAGGAGCCTTGATGAGGTAAAATTCGTCTTCGAGTATGAGAACCTGCGATGTTTTCGCCATAGCTGCGATCTCCTTTCTGATTTGATGGCTTTATTATAGCGTATTTCCCACGCCGCAACAAGAATAGTTCTACATAATCTTTTTCGTTTTTCTTGTGCAGTTTGATAGTCACGCGTTGTACTAGTCGCAGCTGCAACATTTTCCGGCCAAGTTTCTTGGCCGGAAAGGTCGGTTTCTGCGGTTTAAAAAGCAAGAACTTTAAGCCCGATTTCTTTAAATGCGTAACCCACAGCCCCTACCCGGAAGCACCTGTCAGACCTGCCAAAAAATCGGGCTGACTTTTGGACAAATCGCCCTGTTTTTTCCATAAAAACACTTCGGCCCTTTTTGACCGATTTTTGAGCAAATCATGAACATTCTGTGCGCGGCACGCGGTCATTTTGCGTTTACTTTAGCTTGATAAAGTAAAGTGAGTTTTGTCACTTCACTTTTGTGAATTTACCATTCTTCAGAGAATCCTTTAATTTGTTTCACGTTTTTCGGTATTGACTTTATCGCCGAGATAGGGTATAGTATAGTTGCAGGGAGCGGAAAGCCCCCACGAAACATTGAACTTCAGGCTCACGAAACAGAGCCTGTAAGAAATATAGTAGGAGGTTTGATTATGTACTATTACATTCTGGGTTGTGGCATTGCTTGCTTGGTTCTGGTCGGCATCATCAGCATGGAGTCTGTATGTGTCAAGCCGGCCGAGATTGTGGCAAAGGTCGTTCTGTGGCCGGTTGCCCTGATGGAAGCAGTTGTTCGTTACAGCTCCACTCATCACAACTTCAAGGCTGCGCTGTAAGCACACACGCTTCGTAAACTGAAACGACAACGAGGCCGCGGCACTCACCAAACGAGTGCCGCGGCCTTTTTGTTTTGCACTCCGGGCCGGATTATGGTAGAATAAGAGCCAGAATCCCCCGTAAGACCGCCAAAACCACCCAAAAAAGACAGGAGAACTATGAAACCCGATTATAAA
>OIZF01001669.1_pt1 | contig 12324 bp, 11 predicted proteins | sample 1588471 | NCBI WGS metagenome assembly OIZF01 (sample SAMN03283279) | human gut metagenome | biome: human-associated habitat; material: feces | host: Homo sapiens | place: Peru | collected 2012
AAAGTTAGTTATGGCTTTTCCTTGCTTGCCAAAATCACCATTGTCTATAACATCTTCCAATTCACGTTTGCTAAGCCCCTCATCTATTATGCGTGCCATATAGTAGAACGCTTCTTCTACGGATTTGCATTTTGACGTAAGCAGCAGGTGATGCTTCCAAGGAACGATCCCAAAGATTGGGAGCATGCCTCCTTCATCAACAATAGAGGAGATTCTATCCAGAGAAACAAATTCTGCACCTAGTTGGTGCAATTTTATAGGGTTCTGATTTTCAGTCATTTGTAATTTTGCACCTAGTTGGTGCAAAATTTCCTTATGATTATTATCAGCCATATAAAACTCATACCACCCTTTCATATAATAAAGGTTACGAGCCGAGAAACCTTTCACATCAGGATATGCTTCTCTAAGGTCAAGGCTAAGTTGATTGACAACCCCCGAACCCCATCTTGCCTCTGCTTGCTTTTGTACAATGTCGCGCCCCAAGAGCCAATTGAACTCCAAAGCTCCATAATTGGCTTGTAATGCCACACGACTGCGAACCGCTTGATAGCGACTTTTAATCTCTCGCAGCCATTCTATGTATTCGTTATCTCCATGAAAATTTTTGGAGATGACGAAATGAGGGTTATTGTTATCTGTCATATTATTTTCTACACCTTAATGATTCGCTATTATACTTGATTATTGTCAACAGGCTTTCTAATGTGCAATTATCGTGCAGTCAGAAAGATAACGACTCCCAAAATTACAAATAAAATAGCATTGACAATCATGCTATATTTTAATTTTGTGTCAATCTTGTTCAGAGAGTTAGCGAACACTTCTGTTGCATCTGCAAGTTTATGAGATGCAGAGTCTCATTGTTTCTGTTTCATTATTGTTGTAATTGATAATTTACAGGAGTGATTTCTCCATGTCGTTTGGCTCACGAATCATAGCCATTGGCTCTCCTTCAAATGGTGTCTCTGGCATCAAGTCCATCAACTTCTTCTTCATGCCTCGATGATTGGGGTATTGCCCAGCCATCTCTTTGATATAGCGACATACCTCCTGTCTTTTCTCTTCATTGTTCCATGCCTTGACAGTCTCAACCAAGGCGTGATAGCTGTCGAATATCAGTTTGCCGATACGTCTCTTGTATTCGCCTACCAATTCTTGTATATCATAACGGTTGATGAGCAGTGGTATATGTTTGCACAGCGTCATGGCTATGGCATACGCAGCATCGGGTCTGTTCTTCTCCAGTATCTGTGGGTTGGATTTCTTGTGCCATCGTTCCAGCAGACGTAGCAGAGCCGTGAAGTCATCATTATCTCTTGGTTCAAAACTTACTTCCTGCATCAGATATTTGGAGTATTCCTCCTCATAGTCCACGCTCAGCTCTTTCGGAATATAGTTGATTCTCGGTCGCTCCATCTTGGCGCGATACCGTTGCTTCTCCATGGACCGTTTTCTCTTCTCGTCCCATTTTATGCGCAACAGCTTTTCTTCCCTTATCTGGAGTTCAATATCCCTGAACTCTGAGGTATTCATCACCTATTCCTTCAGATGTTTCTTGATAACTTTTTTTAGATACCGTCGCCAGGCCTCCCTGTTCTCTTCAGTTACGAATGGTGGACATTGCTCACCGTAGAAAGTATGCCTTGTAAAAGGCTCGAAGTCAAGGTGCCAGAGGAAGGATTTGTGTTGGAGGCTGTTGTGTTCCATTTTATTCCTTTTTCCTAAATGCATTTTCAGCAAGTTCCTTCGTTATTTCAACTTGCCGTTTAATAATCTCTTGCTTTATTTCTTCAGCCAGCTTGAAATCTCCATTAATCAGACAATACTTATAAAGTTCTTGTAACTTAGTAATAACATCCATATTATTCAGACTTATTGAGAAAGCTGCTAAAGTCTTTTGTTGCTCATTATTAGCAGTAGCCTTTAATGCTTTTAATATAGTATCTAAAAATGTTTCCATACTTAATCCTATTTTGTGCTGTATACCACTCTATTTAATGATGCAAGAGTGCATAACTAACTAACAGTAAAATATGACATAAATGATTTTATATTCTCCACTTTTTCATTATTACCATTATCTCTTCCAAAATGCATATTTTTAATACACAGTACTTTTGCGCTTGGTATCCAATGAATATTGGCTAAGACAACGCATGAAAACAATGATAGTTCATTAGGGTCTCCATCAATATTTTCAAATTCATTTTCTGCTAACAAACTCTTATTATCTGCAATTTTTAAAAGCCCTAACCAAATGTTCAGATTATTACCAATTTTATTCAGATGATATTTTTCTGTCCATTCGTTTGACGGCTCAACAAACTCCAAATATGGCAAATATTTTTTCTCTAAAATGAAGATGTAGTCAGAAAGATATTTGCTACCACATTTGTAATTATATATATGTATATTATCGTATGAATATACTCTATCATTCTTTTTCACAAAATTGTCATTTCTTTCTACATGATAATCCCAATATACGCCAAAAGAAATTATAATATAATCATTATTCAACTTCAATTTGTCAAATGCTTCGAATAAATCTTGACTGGCAATATTTAGTTGTAGTGTTGCATGTTGCAAAAATGTTGTTGCAAAGAAATGAGAAAACTTATATTTTACTCCATCACTTATATTTGTATCAATATCAACATAACTTACAGAAGGCTTATCAACAAATGCTTGATTTGGATAAAGTTGACATACAGAAGCATTTATCCGATATACTTTGGTGTTATCTGTTTTGGGGTTGTTATAAAACAGTTGGTATTTATCAAGTTCAGAAGAAATTTCATTGCATATTTCTTTTCCTAACTTTTCTACTATCTTATCATCATATAGTTGATTAACTCTCAAATCTTTATCTTTTTCATCTAAACGATTTATATAATCGTCAATATAACAATCTAAGCATTTTACTTTTTCATGATAATTTCTATTGATATTGGAAATGGCCTCAGTAATATGAACTATATCGATACATTTTAGATATTCCTTTTTAGACTCTATCTTTCTTATGCAGAATTTTAGAGCATCTATGTTATCTTTCTCATTGTGAATATCCATTGAATTCTGAGGAGCAGCAGGAAGGCTAAACACATATCCTACTCCAAATGGATAATAAGGCAAAGCATAAAGTCGATAAGTAAGAAGAGCTATATATGTATTTGCTGCGCCTAAAATTTTTCCACTAGTAATACCTTTTAGCTGTGGCATTGGATACCTTTTATCTAATAGGAATGGATAATTTGTATAAATTCCATTCAAATATGATAGCATTTCAAAACATTCTGTTAATGTTGAAGGTACCAAAGGATAGACTGGTGGTTGAGATTGTGTAAAACTTAAGATTCTTTTCAATAAGGAGTATTTCCCCTGTTGAAGAAGCATCGAACAGAACATTACATGGAACTCTAAAAATCTCTTTCTCTCTTCATTATGCTGTTTAGCCTCTTTTTCTGTATAATAAGTATTTGTTTGTGGATTAATTGAATATTCAGAAATGTAACTCGTATTCAAATCATACTTTTGAGATGCCTGTTCCCAATAGTCCATCACCCATTCGTCTTTTCCATAAAATACTTGAAGTCTAAGATTCGCCCAAAGTATAGTATATGTATCCTCTGATATAAAACCTTCAGGATATAGCAACATTGTCAGAAAAGCATTACCATTATTGATAGACATCGGCTCATAATTTAACTTACATAAGTTCTCGTTTATTTTAGTTATTCCATCATAGGCATAATTGTCATAGCGTACCTTTGTGCCTATATGTCCCTTATGGAACTCTGTAATATATTCAACCCATTTGTCATACACATTTCTTGCGGCATTTCGGTTTGTTGAGCGAAGAATATAACTTATCAAGTCCACCCATTCCATAAAATGAACAGATGCCTTTTCCGAGGACTTTCCTACAGCTTTTTTATAATCGTTCCATATATTCTCATGTAGGGTCTCTGCATCATTATACATGCGTATTATCTCAAACAAGTGAAAGAATCATCCTATCAAAAATATGGTAGCAATAGTTTGAATTGCTATGTAGATATAACAACATTTTGATTGTTCTAACAGAAAAGGATTAACGACCGCAATTATCAAATTGACAACTAATAAGACATTGAATATTGCAAATGCCTTCTCATTTTTAAGTCTCGTGGTTAAAAGAGAAGAACCATATTTGTCATCTATTCTTTCTATACTGGCATTTATCTGGGGATAAGCAATACCAAATACAGCAGCAACAATAGACAGCATTCCACTATATGTGTAATTTGTAAAGTCAAACATTATTTTTCTTTTATAATTGTAGAGTCTAAAACTTCTTTTAGCATTTTCAGATCTTTATCTAATATAGATAATTGAGAAGACAATGTATCTGTTTGTTTTTCAAGCTGCTGATTCATTTTTTGAAGCTTCAAGACCTTATCTTTATCTATTTCATGTTTAATAGAATCTTGCTTTGCTAATACTGAATCTAACTTAGTTTGTTTATTTTTATACTCTTTAATCCTTGCATGATTATAAAAAACCAAGAAAACTACTACAATACTAATGAGACCGCAATAAGACCAAATATTGCGTCTATATCGAAAGAGTATGCCTTTCTTCAATTTATTATTATTAATTTCCATAAGTTTCTTCTTCATTCTTCTCTTTCTCAACCATTTCTGATATCATTTCATTCACCAGATATGAGGCTTTATAAAAACACCCCTTTTGCTTGGCCTTTTGAAACAGAAACTTATTGAATGGGACAACTTGATATTGTTCTTTACTATTTTTGTATGAGATGTATTCGTTAATAAGGACATCAAATTTTAATTTCTTGTCCACAAAAGCCTTCTCAAACATAATTAAGGTATCAATATTCATCATCAACACATCTTTCACATGGATATTAGATGGTATATTACGAGTTCTTATTATTTCATGAAATCGGTTGTTCAGATAATAATTGAACCCCTCGATATCAAAACAGCTATCGGAATAGACCAATATAGGGTAAACTTGGAGTTTTTCTGAAACTCGCCCTTTACCTACTATATCTGCAAGATGCTTGTCTATGTCATTTGCCAACTGTGTAATTCCCTTTGGACGACCTTTATCATTTTCCACTAGTTCGTTTTCTACAGCCTTGATAATTGTGTCATAATCTCCTGATGTTACCACTTTCCTGTTCAACTGTATATCCTTAAATTCAAACAAGAACACTCGCTGACCTTTATTGGCATAAAAATCTGGCAAGCCATCACTGATTTTTGACATATCCTCACCAGTTTTCTTTTCATATCGTTTATCTACTAATATTCGGTCTATTACTTTATAAAATAGATATTGTTCGGTGAATTTTTGTCCAACAAGTTGCTTGATTTGCACATAAGCTGGTGTCTTCTTCGTGTTAAGTAGTCCCTGTTTCTCTAATTCTTTAGCCAAGTCAAACAATAGAGAATGAAAAAACTTATCTACAAAGAATTTAATATACAAAAAACAATATGTATTATGATCAACTTTATATAATGGCTTTTCTTGAATATTCACATCATCTATATTATCTGGTACATTAATGCAAAAGTTATCAAGAAAAGAACACATTGTTACGGAATCACTCAAATCAATTTTTATGATATTTGTTTTCTTTTCATTGCAGATTAGTTCTGCAGATAAAGAAAACAACATCAACATATATTTTGATACAGATTCACAATGTTTTCCACGAATATATGCATCTATATAGGAAGAAAAGCGTTGATCATTAGAAGCAAAATCATCCAAAAACAATTTACTCTTTACCAATTCTATCAAAGAATCTTTTATACAGAGCACAGTATTCATTCTTAGCTCAAACGGCATATAAAACTTCAACATATCATCAGCAGAGTATGTACCATCTTTATTGACTTCTTCCTTTTGAACCAAATAATCATCACAAACAATCAGATAAGCTTTAAATAAATTGCTCTTGTCATCCATACTAAGTTCTCTTCGACACGAATTATGATGCTGCAAAAGGTACTCTATGGTCTTGAGAAGTGATTGTAAATCGAAGAATTGATCCGTAGGGAAAGTTCTTTCACCAATAAAATCCGTAATCCTATGTTGTAAATCAGAATTAAATTGAAACAACAAAGGTGCCATAATATGAATCTCGGTTTGATCAACTGTTAGGGAAATTTTCTGATGAACAAGGAAAGATAACCATACAACAGATTCACATGTTGGCAAATCTTTCACCAACATCTCTATAGTATCCTTTTTGTCTTTATATAACTGAGAATAGGAGATACCTCTTGCATATTTTAAAATCATATTCATAGCTATCAAATTGTTTCGTGAATGTCCTGCATCAATCTGCTCAACGGACGTTTATGTATATCTTTACTTTCACTATATGTTCCCAAGACAAACCTCTTCACATTTTCATCAGTCAAGTTAAGTTTTGTGCCAGCAAAAGATGCTTTCAAGGCTTCAATATTTTTCCTATTATAGGCATACTTTTTCCATATAGCTTCTTCTACAACATCTTTATGTTCTTGATAAATGGATGTGATATGCAACTTGTTGTCCATTGTCTCGCAGATACCATGATATTCAGGTCTGCTCTCCACGAGTTTTACAGAAAGCGACTCTCTGTTATGTGTTAAGATATAATTAGCCTCGTTCTGTGCTGGCAACTCAAAGTGAAGTACATCCAGACAGGCATTTTTATCATCCTCAAACAACCCAAAGAACTCATCATCGTCATCCCCCTTGTTTCTATTGCAAGAGAAACAACATGGCACAAGGTTGAAGAAAGAAATACACAGAAATGGATATTTAGACTTTGGTTTCCAATGGTCTGCAGTGTAATAAGCTTTACCGTTGATGTCTGTGACCGCAAAATTAGCATTGCAATATGCACAAGTCTTAACACCTATTTCTTTCAAAAACTTGGGATAAACGTAAGTTCTAATGTCTTCATACATCAAACACGTAATTAGCAGATTATGAAAAGAATCATCTTTCTTATTCCTAACTTTCAACACTTTATCTAGTAAAGATGCATCATTCCCCAATGAGGACATCAGAGTGTTATTTAATGCAGAAAAAATTGAAGGTTTCAATATTAACAAATCGGATTCATAGTGGTCAATAACAGTCTGTATATAGGCTTGATACCTGCTTGAAAGAACATTGGGTATTGTCGCATATTTTTTCTTACCATTAGCATCTACTCCAATTATCTCTTTCACTTGTCCTTCAGAAAGATCCTTCTTAAACTTTTGCAATTTCTTCTTAGAATTTACCAAATGTTTGGTGGTTCCATAATGAAGATGCTTTAGAACTGTTTTCTTATATTCTTCAGCTATTGCATCAATTCTGCTATCAATGAATATCTTCCTCATGTACATTCTCCTCTTGTTCTAATATTGCCAGTTCTCTTTTCAATTCTGCGATGCGCTCTGCCTTTGTTTTGACCTCCTCATCATGCCGTTTTATAGTTGGATGATCTTTATAAAATTCATCCAGCATTCGCCATAGAGTTTCCCTCAAAAGAGGATCTCCAACTTTTTCTATCAGAGCTGGAGCCAATTTCATGTTGAAACTATCACGGCTTTCATCAGCCAAACTGAGAAAAGAAACCAAACGTTTTATTTTTCTTTGTGCAAACTTCCCTATAAAACCATTATTTAAGAAAAAACTTTGCTTCAAAATATCGTTTACATTTGCTGCAAAAGGATTAATAAGACCGCTCTTGTTTTCTGGATGTCCATCTTTCAAGTACAAAATATTTGTGTCAGGGATGTCAGACAGAATAAACGGAGAGTGAGTAGTTATCATTACATTCAAACTGCACCTATCTTGGAAGTTCAACAGTTTGATAATACGCAAGAAATCAAAAATGAATGTTCGTTGATATTCTGGATGGAAACATAATTCCACTTCATCAAGTACGAGATTAAAGCACCTGTATTTGGGCCTTCCCTTACGGACAGAACGTAAGTTGAGAAGATGATAAAGGAGAGTACTTGTTGTGTACATAAATTGCCTTTCTCCAGAACTAAGCCTATTAAAAGAAACACTTCCCTTAACTTTACCTTTTTCATCTACTTTGTTCATGATGACTTTTGACTTGAAAAACGAGGGAGGTAAAAGACTCATTCTATCATATACAGACTTTTCAGTCTTAGGACAACACATCCATTCTTCGTACTGTTGGTAAGAAAATCTTCGGTACAACTTATCGGTATCTGGAACATTTTTGAAATGCTTAATGAAGAAAATCGTCTGACGAACCTTAACACCGATATGCGATTTATCTTTTTTCACATGTTTTGCAAGTTGCTTATAAAGACCTTTTATCTCTTGTGGTACATCTGTGCATAGCGAATTTTCAACACCACTTATTGGCTTGAATTTACTATACATCGGATATTTATCTGCAATAGATAGTACCTTACAAACCATATAAAGACGGGCCATCCTTAAGATATGGTGGTCATTGTTGGTAATAGGAGGCAATTGATAATTACCTAATATCAGATTTGCGACACTTCTACGATTCCGAGAATTGCAGGCTTCTTTGAAAGATTTCAAAATACGGTTATACTTTTTTTCTTTGCTTTCCTTTTCTGTGGTATTTTTGAAATCCTTTATCAATTTGCTTTGGTTCAATGAGTATTCAATTCTATTTAATTCATAGCCATTCAGATATTGGCCATGTTTCTCACCTTTGTTAAGCTCTATTAACAGAGACGTTATTCGATACATGGTCAATGCTGTTTCATTTCGCATATTGATAACTCCATCATCCCTATACGGATTCAGATTGATTGGACACATGTAACCATCATTTTTATGAAAGAGGCTGTTTATCCATGTACCTTTCAGATTCTTCTTCCATTGGTTGTACTTTCTATCATATACCAAACTGTCTTCATAATAATCTGACGCCACATATGCCTGTATGGAATAATTGGTAACAATGGTATAGAAAAAAGTGGAAGCTAAAATCCATATCTGCTTTTCCGTCGCATTTGTATAATCCTCATACCCTTCAAACATTTCAGTACACTGTTCTCCAAAAGCTACTTTTTTGTCACCTTCGTCTAAAGCTACATTTCTGTCGCGAACTTTTAAAATAATATTTTGATTCCCAATAGAATACTCCAAGTCTGCGTATATGCCTAAAACATACTTCAATTCATCAGCAGCAGAACATTCTACCCGACAATACATAAAAGCTGCAAGATTATTTATCATCCTAAACATCAGTTCAAGCAAAGTTGATTTACCAGAACCATTTTCACCAACTATTGTTTCCACGGTGATATTGGTTCCAAAGAATCCTACTTCTTGCTGAGTTGTAAAAGCGTACTCAGTATTTTGCAAGTTCTTTTTAACTTTTTCTGAACATTCCTTATGGATTGTCAATTTCTTTGCGACAAAAGATTGAATATTAGGCATAATTTAAAATAATATTGTTTGAAAAAATGCAACTAATCCCTCAATCCCCTACAACAATCTCATTATAGGGTAGAAGAGCATTTTCCAAAATTCATCACTCTTTCAGTCCCTCTCGACATCAGTCGAAGAGCATCTCGGCATTGCAGCGTACGTTCCAATCTCCCCATAACCTACTAACGGTATGAGGAAGGCAATCGTCATGCAGCTAGTAGTATCCGCAATATACCTCATGATTACCGGAGCTACCGCACCACCCTCTATTGTCATGATAAGTAGGGAAAAGGCCAATTGAGGTTTTGTTGCTGCATCCCTCAATGCCAAGGAGAAGTTAACCGTAAACTTCTTTATGATATTCTAACTATTTTAAATGATTTGAATAGTTTTTTATCTGAGGTTTATGAAAAAATAATTCATTATGAAGAAAAGGGAAAAAAGATTCTCGACTGTTGCTACAAAAAATGCAACTCGGTACAGCAAAAGAAGAGTAACAAGTTTACTTGGTTCCATTATGGTAGGTTGGCTCTTCAGATTTATCTTTGGTGTTTGGACAACAAAGAACTTCTTAGTGAGATATTCCATTCCATAATAGATTTTGTATTTGAATAAATATTGTATGAAGTAGCGGCAAAGTACATTTGTCGCTACTTCTTAACGAGATTTTTCAAAAACGGGCTACTAAGCCCCACCCCCGAAAAGTAGCTCACAAAATGGGAAAGGGGAGAGAATGCCGTTCGCCATATATTGCTATTCTTTGTTTGCGTTCATTGCAATGCCGAACAAGTACATGCCGAACTCATCGGTTAGTTGTATTTTGTCGTTACCAAGCATCAGTCCGTTCAAGTTATACCCACCACGTTGAGTGACAGGTAGTTTGTATATCTCGGCATACTCTCTAGCTATGTTCATGACCATCAGGCTCTTCTTTGCCCAAGCCTTTCCTAAATTTGTTGTCAGGTTATTTGCCTCCACAAACCAAGGCCAACGGTCATTTGGCATATTGGTATGTTTGGGAGAACTCATTACTTTGAAAATCGAGATGATTTTTCTTGCACCAACAGCGTAGGTAATGAGTATATCTCCAACACGCACAGCCTTTGGCTTTCTATTCACAAAATGTTGTTTTTGAAACTTTTCAGAGTAGTCGCCTTCAAAAATTTTGTGATTGTTAGAACCAAAAGGCTTGATAAAGAATCTTGTTCCGTTTGGAATTTGAGGTAGTCTGAGTATGTCGTCAATCTGTATCTCTTGCTGTTTTACTTTCTTCCAACCTTCTTCACAAGTCTTATCCGCTCTTTTCTTTATCAGTTCCAATTTCTCACTTGTTAGTTCAATATCAGCATCGACAAGCAACTGTTTTTCCATACATCCAATGGCTTTGGCATCTTCAACTATACATCCCCATTCATGATTTTGTCTTAATCCATGTTGTGTAAGATTGGCAGACGTTATGATGGCAGCAAATGGAGCATCATTATTCTTTAATATATACACCTTGCCATGCAGCATATTGTCAATGCGTATCTGCCAATCAATAACATACTCTTTCATCGCTTTGCGAAAAGACAACAAGGAATCTATCTTTTCAACAACCTCATCGTTTTTCATAGTAGTGATGAATGTGATTTTTCTATTAGCGTCCTCCTTTGAAACGTTGGAAACAAACGTTTCAAAGTTTGGAAAGTAGAAAGGGCTTGCTATCACCAATTCATCAGCTTGCTTGCATAAGTCAAGTAAGCAGTCATAATGATTGTGACAAGAAGAGTTATCTATGATTTGCATGATGTTATACTCTTCAATTTCAACTCCTTTTATTATGAATTCTCCAGAAAAAGTGCCCAACTCTGAATATCGGTTCACTCAAAGCCTCGGCAGGATAATATCTCAGAATACGAGCGTCACGATATAGGCGAAGGAGGTTATGCCCCCAAACGTGATGCTTGTCATAATGTCCCAAATTGCCTCCATTCAAGATGTCATCAAGAAGCATTCGCCCTCTTTTTGCATCCATAGGTGCAATCATCTTATTCACAGTCAATCCCATGACCTTAACTGTTCTTCAATCTTCTTCACTTTACTGTTGTGACAAAGACGTAAGACCATATTATTCCGTTCGATTGACGACACTTCTTTATCGCAGAACCAGTCTTTGCGTCTGGCTCTGTAACGTGGTTACCCTTTGGAGAAACAAGTTTCTCGTCGGCTGTAGAAAAAGAACTCGTACCATCCGGTTTCATAAATTCTACTCTACTTTATGTCCTCAGCAACAACCATACATGATGGTTGTGAAAGCCTAATCAATTTGTTATTGTCGTGCATAATCTTAACCGTATTTTTAAGTATCAGACATTACTGCCTTTGCACATGTATCATTATTTTACATTCGTTACACTTTCTTCTTATAAAAGAGTGAATTCATTGCAAAAATACGAAAATTAGTTGAATTACATGTCAGATTTTATCATTTTCTGTGTGTCATTCTTAAAAAATCACACAAATGTTTAGCAAATCTGCCTTGGACGATTCCTCCAGGTAGCAGATTTGCACTTGTTTCTGCTGTTTTTGCGCTTTTATAAGAAGAAAGCGTGAAATTTGCTAAACATTTTACCCCATCATTTCGGGATGGTGCAAATGTCAGCGACAAGGACCCGAATGTGTTCAAGGTTCTTGCTAAACGTTTGTATGGCAAGCTGTTTGCTGACAAAGGCTATATTTCACAGAAGCTGTTTGACTTCCTCTTTGATGATGGAATACAGCTGGTGACATGGTTGCGCGTAAACATGAAAAACAAGCTGATGCCGTTCTATGATAGAATGATGCTGCGCAAGAGATACATTATCGAAACCATTAACGACATGCTGAAGA
>OIZF01001671.1_pt1 | contig 12308 bp, 11 predicted proteins | sample 1588471 | NCBI WGS metagenome assembly OIZF01 (sample SAMN03283279) | human gut metagenome | biome: human-associated habitat; material: feces | host: Homo sapiens | place: Peru | collected 2012
GACGGTCAGGCCGATAAACTGTCCATCCGGGTCCTGCAAGACTGTGCCGACATGGGCGGACAGCTCAAAAATGCTGCTGTGGGGTGCGTCCACGCCGTCAACGGTCAGGGTTCCGGTGGATTCGCCGGGGTTCGAGAAGGGATTCAGGCCGTTGATGCAGCCTGCCAGCGTGCTTTTGCCGCTTCCGGAAGGGCCTGCAATCAGCACACGTTCGCCGGGATAGATATCCAGGTTGATATCCGTCAGGGTCGGACGCTTCTGGGCGCGGTACTGGAAGGAAAAATTCTGAAAGGAGATAATGGGATTTTTTTGTTCTGCCATTGGACACATTTCCTCTAGTTTAGAAAGAAAAAGGGGCTGTCACACATCTTCTTCGTGTAACAGCCGGTTTTTACAGCCTTCCTCTCGAGGGGAAGGTGGCACGCAGTGCCGGATGAGGTGGAAGCGTAAAGGACAGCTTTCCCTCAAGGGGAAGCCTATCACTCTCTGTCCAGAGAGCCTTTCTTTGCGATGGTCTTGGTATACGCCAGCACCACCGGCAGCGCACATGAGCCGCTTACCCTCATGGATGCAAACCGCGATTATACCAAGCTCATCGAGCTGGTGCATCAGACCTACCCGGAGATCCACATTCAAATCGAGCCGTACAAGGGCCGCAACACCACTGCTTACATGAAAAAGCAGCTGACGTCCGGCATTGTACCTGACATTTACTGCACCACCCAGACATGGGATGACGATCTGCAGCGCGACAATCTTATCGACCTGTCCAAGTACCCCATCACCGACCTGTACAATCCCGTCCGCCTGAACGAGGTCGATGTGGACGGTGCGACCAGTATTCCCTTCTGCCCTATCTCTCGCCCGACGGCAGCAACAACACCTACATCATAAAGGTGACCCGTTACTACGGCCTGCGTAAGGAGTTGGAACAGCCCGGCAACGAGCAAAAACTGGAAGATGCCCTGCAAACGCTGGACAAGCTTCAGCTGGACATCATCCGGAACGGCGGTGTCGAGACTTACGGCACCTTGACCGAGACGCTGAACACCCTGCAGATCGCCCAGCTTTTTGAAAAGCTCGAAGTCCAGCTGGATATCCAGTGGGATTATCTCGCCAAGACGGACGACCGACTCTATGACCTCCGCCTCTCAGCAGAGCTTCCTCGTCACGGACTGGATCACCAACGAGAACAAGATGGTCTTTCTCCGCAAACTGGACAATTCTCTGGCGGATGCCTCACCGCCGCCGAGAACGCAAGCAAGGCGAAGACGGACTTCCTGTCCAACATGAGCCACGACATCCGCACCCCGATGAACGCCATCATCGGCATCACCACCCTGATGGAAAACGAGCTGAACGACCCGGAAATTCTGCGCGAACACCTCGCCAAACTGGAATCTTCCGGCCATCACCTGCTGAGCATCATCAACGATATCCTTGATATGAGCCGCATCGAGAGCGGCAAGACGACCCTGAACGTCACCAGCATGAATCTGGCCGATCAGGTCACCCAGATCGACAGCATCCTCCGTCCGCAGGCGGACGAGCGGAACCAGACGCTGGACGTCGTCACTACCCACCTGAAACACGAAAACGTCATGGGCGACCCGACCCGTCTGAATCAGGTGCTTGTCAACATCCTGTCCAACTCCATCAAGTATACGCCCGAGGGCGGACACATCTTATTTGAAATCGAAGAGCTGCCCCGTGACGGACACTATGCTCGGTATCAGTTCATCGTCGAGGACGACGGCGTCGGCATGAGTAAGGAGTTCGTCAAGCGTCTGTATGACCCCTTCACCCGTGCCGAGAACTCGGTCACGAACAAGGTGCAGGGTACCGGTCTCGGCATGGCTATCACCAAGAGTATCGTCGACCTGATGAACGGCATCATCCATGTGGACAGCACGCCGGGCAAGGATACCCGGTTTGAGGTCACGCTGGAATTTCCCATCGACAAAGACGCGGACGCCGAGGTTCCTCAGCTGAGCCTGCTGCTCTTCCGCTGCACTCCGAAGACCTATGCACGGATCCAGGACGCTGTCGAGGGCAAACCGATCTTGCTTCAGTCCGCGCCGCAGCTGGAAGATGCCATCACCCTTCTGCGCAAGTCGAGCTTCGACGTCATTCTGATGCCGTGCAAGACCCCCAGCGAGGACATCCAGAAGAGCAAAAAGGCCGACATGGACGAACATCTGTCCAAGCCGGTGGATATCTCGGCACTGGAACAGGCTGTCCGCCGCTTTCACGTTACCCCCCAGAAATAAATAGCGGCAGAGCGAGATATGCCCGATGAGCTGTTTTCTCGTCCGCTGAAATCGTTGTATTAAATAAATTATTTGCGCAAAAAACAGGCAGTACGTCGTACCATCCGGTAAAACGTACTGCCTGTTTTGATTTTATTTAACCGATGAACATCTGTACCCAGTAGGCACCATATTCGCTGTTGGAGCTGTAATAATAGCCCACGCCGAGTTTCTTGAAATTCGGACTCATAATATTTCTGCGATGGCCTTCCGAGTGCATCCAGCCATCCACAACCTGTGCCGGTGTCCGGTATCCTGCGGCGATGTTTTCACCAACATAGTATTTTCCCTGCCAGTCGATACCCTGTTCCTGCAATGCTGTAAAGCACCGGGTTCCATCCGGACGAGTATGCTCGAACAATTCGGTAATTTCCTTTGCGCGAACCTGCGCGGCGGCACTCAACGCGGAATTGTCCATCGTCAGCGGCTGCAAGCCTTCCTTCTGGCGTTCGATGTTCACCAGACGAAGCACTTCCTGCCGGTATGCTTCCAGATTTGCCGGGTCGTTCTTGCTGTCCGAAGACGCCGGACTCTCGCTCGATGCCGAAGACGAAGAGCTGGACGAACTGCTGGAAGATGCAGAGCTGCTGGAACTCGAGCTGCTGGACGACGAAGACGAGCTGGAACTGCCCGACGAAGGGTCATTCGGACGGGAAGCCGGTGTCTCCGGCTTGGACGAGGCACTGCTGGACGAGGATGAACTGTCTGACGGCAGGTCGGGCAGCGGCTCTCCCGGGATGCCGCTGCATCCGGCCAGAAGTCCGCAGACGAGCACCGCCGCTGCAACGCTTTTCAGGATCTGATGTCGCAATTTCATTTTTCTTCCTCCTTTGCAAAAATCGACCGATGGCACCTTATTTCGTGCCTTTTTCTTCATGATATCATTTCAAAAAAGCCCTGTCAATCACATCTTTTGCGCTTTTTCCACAAAAAATGGGCCGCTGCACCAGCTGCGGCGACCCATCTTTAATTTTCCGTGAATTTACCCCATCAGGGTGGACCACAGCCAGCTGAACGGCATCACGAGGATGAGGGCAGGCATGAGGTCGACCAGAGGAACCGATTTGATCTTGGACACCCGGAAACCTGCCGCAAGGGTCAGGATACCGCCGCAGGCCGAGAAGTCTGCGAACATGGTCGGGGTCAGCACACCGGCCAGCAGTTTACCGGCACCAAAGACGATGAACAGGATGATGACCTGCGGAATGGGGATCGCGCAGATGGCCGCACCCAGCGTCGAAGCGAAGATCATCGCAGTAAAGAAGTCCAGCACCGCCTTCGACATCAACAGCGACGGGTCGCCGGTGATGCCCTCGGTCAGGGTGCTGTACCAGCCGAAGCCGCTGCAGCAGAACAGGGCAACCGCCGTGATGTAAAACTCCATGTCGATGTGTTCGCCGCCGAGATGCATGGTCTTGACGAGCTTATGGAAAAATTTGCTCGTCCAGTGTTCCAGATGCAGGCTGTGTCCGATGGTAAAGCCCACCAGAATCGCCAGCACGACTGCCGTCATGCCGGACGCCTTGATGATGGAATTGATGCCGATCGCGATGGAGCAGTAACCGAACAGGGTCGGCAGATTATCTTTCAGGTTCTGCGGCAAAATCTTTCCCAGACCCGTTCCCAGCAGACCGCCGAGCAGCGCGGCGGCACAATTCGTCAAAACTCCAATTGGCATTTTCCATCCTCATATTTCTCTGTTTTACCAGTCCTTCACCGAGCCATCAAAGGCACGGCGTGCGGCATTGCTGCCGCGCTCATTTGCAGGATAAAGCTCTTCTGCGTCATCCGCCAGCTCGATGCCGATGCCGGGAGCTTCGGGGATGAGCATACAGCCATTCTCGAAGCGGAGCGGTTCCTTCACCATCTTGTCCTCTGCACCATTCAGGCAGAAGCCGGGCAGCTCTTGGATTCCGAGGTTCGGGATGGAGGCGCAGATCTGCAGGCAGGCCGCCGTGGACACGGGGCCGAGCGGATTGTGCGGAATGACCAGCACATCATGAGCCTCAGCCAGTGCGCAGATCTTCTTGCTGGTGGTGATACCGCCGACTGCGCAGACATCCGGGCGGACATACTGGCAGGCATGGCGTGCCATCAGCACCTCAAATTCCCGAAGGTCGATGGCGCGCTCGCCGGTCGCGATGGGAACACCCACCTTGCTGGCGACTTCGGCCATTGTATCCACATTGTCGGGCGGTACGGGGTCTTCCAAGATCATCGGACGGTACGGCTCGACGGCACGGCCAAAGGCGACTGCCTCCGGCAGGGTCATGCCGCGGTGGACTTCCAGCACAAAGTCGAAATCCGGGCCGACTGCCTCACGGCAGACGCGGACCTTCTCCACTTCCCGTTCGATGCGGCTGGAGTAGAACTCGCCCTTGCCATCCGGGGAGCTGGTGGGGCCGTTGCAGAAGATCTTTGCGGCCGTAAAGCCCATCTGCTGCAGCTGCTGATACTGTTCCGCCAGCTTCTGACGGTCTTCGGTGATGTGCATGACTGACGCGTAGACGCGCACCTTGTCACGGGTCTTGCCGCCCAGCAGCTCATACACCGGAACGCCCAGAGCCTTGCCCTTGATATCCCAGAGGGCGATGTCGATGGCCGAGATCGCGCTCATGATGACCGAGCCGCGGAAGTAGACCGACCGCAGGAAATTCTGGTTGAAGTCCTCGATATGGAAAGGGTCTTTGCCGATAAGGTAATCCGCAAACTTCTCGATCGCCGCAGCCGTCGCCTGTAAATAGCCCCAGTTACCAGCTTCGCCCAGACCTACGATACCGGCATCGGTATAGACCTGCACGAACAGATAGTGCTTCGCAAAACGCAGCTTTACGTCCGTAATTTTCATAATGCTTTTCTCCTGTCACGTTACTCTATTATAAATGTTGTTGGAAGAATTTGCAATGGGCTTCCAGCGCACGCTCCCAGCCGGGCGTCCGGTTGGTGGTAAAACCGTGCATTGCCTCGGGGATACGCTGGGCAGTCACGCAGACACCGGCTTTTACCAAACGGAGAGCGAAAGCCTCGGTATCATCACGCAGGCTGTCTTCCCCTGCCGACAAAATCAGGCAGTCCGGGAAGGTTTTCAGTGCGTCTTCACTCACTTTGATGGGCGAACAGAGCGGCTGTGCCGGGTCTGCATCACCAACGTAAAAATCGGTGTACAGCTTCTCGGTAGCCGAACGCTTGACCCAGAAGGGGTCCTGTTTCAACTCCGGCGACAGGCGATCGATGGGGTCAACGGTATTATCCACCGGGAAATACTCCATCAGCACACAGCAGGGATGCAGCTTGTTGGTCTCTGCGTTTTTGATGCAGGCCGCCGCCACAAGATTTCCGCCTGCACTGTGTCCAGCCAGCATGATTTTCTCCGGGTCGACGCCCAGCTCCTCGGCGTGGTCGAAAGCATATTCCGCAATACCATAGCACTCTTCGACTGCCGCCGGGAAGGGTTCTTCCGGCGCAAGGCAGTAATCCACATCCCAGACAAGGCAGTTCAGCCGTTCCATCAGGGTACAGCAGTAACGGCGGTCACGGTCGGTGCGGCCTTTGAGAAAGCCTCCGCCATGGAAGTTCAGCAGCAGAGCCGCTTTTTCAGACAGGGCATCCGGACGTTCCTCGAAGACATGAACATTGCGGCCATTCGCCGTTTTGACCCAGAATTCTTTCTCGGTGCCGGGCAGAGCCGCCAGCTCTTCGGGGCTGACCGGGCCGAAGCGGTCACGGCTGCGGACTTGGTTTGCCATTGCGATTTTTTCTTCCAGCGTCATTTTTGTTTCTCCCTTCTCCCGTTTAGAACGCCGGGAAAACGGTCATGGTGTAGAAGATATAGATGAACGGCAGGATCAGGGTAATGAGCGCGCCGCTCTTGAACAGGCTCTTGAGGTCGTAGCCGCCGTCAGCCATGCACATGGGAACGGCAGGCGTTGCCATCGGGGTGAGGAAGGCGGTCAGAGAAGCCGCATTTACCAACAGGACAAGGCCGGTAGGATTCGCACCCAAGGCGGAGCAGGTCAGCAGGCAGATGGGGATGAAGACAGCAGAAACAGAACGGTTCAGCATAAACTGAGTAAGCAGGAACGGAACGATGAAAAAGAGTGCGCCGAGGACATAGTTGTTGTGGGTGCCGCCGACGACACTTGCCAGAGCGTTGCCGATGAGGTCGCCTGCGCCGGTGTTGGTCAGCGCAGTACCCAGAGCCAGCGAACCGACGAAGAGCATCAGCATATCCCAAGGGATATCGCGCAGAGCGGACTTGGAATCGACCACACCGAACAGGACCATCAGCAGGCTGCCGACCAGCGCAACTGCCCAGGTCGCAAGCTTGAGCTGTGCGGAGAAGATGAGGCAGAGGACCGTCACAAAGAAGATGATGATGCCGATCTTATCGACTACCGGGCTGAGCTTCTCAGCCTGCTTGCCGGACTTTTTCTCTTCCAGAGCTTCGATGGGGATGACCGGCTCTTTCGGGGTGAACTTGGGGCCGATGAACAATGCCCAGAGAGGAACAATGATGAGAACGGGCCAAACGCCGATGGTAAAATCAATGGGGCGGATGCTCATACCTGCGAATCCATACGTTTCAAGGAAACCAGTGTACTGACCTGCCATCTGGATGGCCGTTGCCAGAGGAAGGATGCCGCAGCAGGCTACACAGACGACCATGACCGGGAACATATACTGAGAGCGGCTGTGTCCGGTCTTATCGCAGAGAGCAGCCAGCAGTGGGCTGACGATGGCGTAAACGACCATCGGGCTGGCGATGAAATTTGCCAGCAGAACTGCGATGAGGATATAGCCAAAGTAAGCAGTCTTGAAACTGCCGCGAGTCAGCTTCATGATGCCGTTGCACAGGCCGTCGACTACGGAAGTACGGCGGAAACCAGCCGCCACCACGAACATGGTCGCCATCAGCAGAGTATTCACGTTGGAGAAACCGGCCAACGCACCGTTCGCGTCGATGCAGCCGGTAAAGTACAGAGCAGCCAGCGAGATCATTGCGGTAAGCCACATGGGGATCTTGTTCAGCATATAGCTGACAAGGGTCGCCGCAAAGATCACCATACAGATGATCATTTGAGTATTCATAAGTGTTTTTCCCTTTCCGTTATGTTTTCACGTTTTTCTCAACCTGAAGTCCGTTGCTGCCCGGGCAGGGGCTTGTTGTGACTCTATCTTAACAGAAAGTTCTTATTTTGTCGCTGAAAATATTTGTGGGTTTTCTTCGGATGCCGCCCCTCTCCGGGCTGGGTTTGACAGAAAAATTGCAATCAATGCCGCAAAATCATCCAAACATTTTCCCTGTGCGATTTAACAATCGCAGAACGGTTTTCTTGTGCATTTTGCCAAAGCGCACCGGAAAATCTCGTGCATCCATCCTGAAATTCGATTTGACACAAGCGATTTTTGGGATTATCCTAAAGCTGACCTCTTTCGAGGAAAATCTTTCCTGAATTTTTGCCACAGGGAAAATGTTTGGATTTGGGGTGTAAAAATGGATTCCGCGAACTACGAGCTCGACCTTCCGCGCGAAAACATCCACATCGAGTGTTTTGCGCATGACATCATGAATTACCGCTACCACTGGCACCCGGACGACTACGAACTGAGCATCCTGCTCCACGGCGTGCAGGCCTACTGCCGCGGCACCGAAAACAGCCTGCTGCACGAGGACGATGTGATCCTGACCGCGCCCGGCAACGGCCACGCCTCGATGAGTCAGGCGGCGGATACCTGCGCCATCGTGCTGCACTTTTCGGCAGCGGCCTTCAAGCCGTTTGTGAAAAAGGGCGTCGTGTATCAGTTCCCGTCCTGCCATTCCACCGATGCCGACCGGGCCGAACCGCGCTACCGGGTCATCCGGTTTTACGCCAGCCAGCTCTTCCACATCTTACAGCAGGGCGGCCCCTACGCCCAGCTTGCGGCCAAAGCCACCCTTGAACTGCTGGCCCTCCACATCTACACCCACTTTGAGCCGAAGGCCTTCAATATCCTGCCCGAGGACTTCGAGCGGCGGAACATCGCCCGGCGGCTGCTGGCTTATGTCGAGGAACATTATGCTTCCAAACTGACCCTCGAAGAGCTGGCCGACTATGCCCAGTACAACCGCACCTACGTTTCGACCCTGTTCAAACAGATGGTCGGCATCAACTTTCACGAATATCTGACCCGGGTGCGGTTCCAGCACGCTCTGAATGACCTCGCCTGCACCAACGACAACCTGACCGACATCGCACTCCGGAACGGTTTTGCCGACCTGAAGACCTTCAATGCCCGGTTCCGTGCGACGTTGCAGCGGACGCCTGCCGAGTACCGCGCCCAGCTCTCCCCTGACCGTGTTCTGGACGGGATGCAGCGGCGGTTCCTCGCGCCAGAAGACCCCATCTTGCAGAAAAAGCTTGCCGAATATTCTCATATCGGCATTTAACAAGCACAAAGCCAGCTTCCCGGCCTGTGTCGCGCAGGTTTCGGAAAGCTGGCTTTTGTATGTGTGTGATTATGGCTCGATAACATCAAAGGTCTTCTCGAATTTCGCAGTATAACCGACCAACCGCCGCAACGCGGTTCCGTCGCCTTCGACCTGCAGCTGCCCGGCCTGCTGACCGGTCAGGATGGCAAACAATTGCAGCCGCTTACAGGTAATGGTCGCCTGTGCAGACGGGTCATTCATGCCGCTGTAATAGAGAAGCACACCGTTTTTGCGCAGGATATAGAACTTTTCGCCGGTATCCACGACGTTCAGGTTCAGCGTCACGTCGTCCTGCTGGGCGGCGTTGGCATCGGTCAGGATGGCGATATAGTCCAGCAGCATCTCCATCGTCATTTCACGCATGGTGGAGGTCAGGCCGTTCGCCGTCCTCGCCCGGCCGGACAGGTTGCCCTCGCGCAGCTCCGCCGCACCCATCAGGTAAGCGTTCCGCCATGCACCCGATTCGGCCTGATAGCCCAGCTGCTCCAGCGCGTCGGCACAGAGGTTCCGCGCTTTCTGGTTGGCCGGGTCCGCAAAGACCAGCTCCTTCGTGATCTGCGCGACCCACTGGTATTCGCCTTTTTCGTAGTCCTGTTTCGCTTTCCGCAGCACCGCATCGCTGCTTCCGAGATATTCCACCAGCTTTTTGGCGGTGTCCTCGGGGGAAAGCGTATTCAGGTTGACCGGGTTGCCGTCGTACCAGCCGATATACTTCTGATAGACTGCCTTTGCGTTGTGGGAGAGGGTTCCGTAATACTGCCGGGTATACCAGACCTTTTCCAATTTTTCCGGGAGCGCGATCTTTTCCGCAATTTCATTCGATGTATATCCCAGATTGATATAGTGCAGGGTCTGGTCGTGGATGAACTTGTAGACAGCCGCCGTGTTAAGCAGATACTCGTGGATCTCCGCACCCCAATGCGGCCAGTTGTGGCTCTGGAACACGACGTCGGTCTTTTCGGTAAATCGCTGGTCGGCCTCAAGGATGTACTTTGCCCATGCGTTCGCGTCTCGCACCTGTGCGCCGCGCAGGGTGTAGAGGTTGTGCATCGTTCCGGTACAGTTCTCGGCCAGCCAAAGGGCCTTATACTTCGGGAAATAGGCGTTCATCTCCGCCGGGGCCTCGGTGCCGGGCGTGAGCTGGAATTCGATATCCAGACCGTCGATGTTCAGCGTCGGAGTCTCCGCCGTGATCTCAAAGGTCGGAGCGATGAGGGAGACTGTTCCGGTCGACTGGCCCATTCCGATGCCGATGGAGAGTGCGCCCTGTTTTCCTTTGTTCAATACCGTGCCGTACTGGTACTGCGCACGGCGTGCCATCGCGATGCCTGCATAGATGTTCTCGCTGATGGCGTGTTTCAAAAATCCCTCCGGGGCAAGGATCGGAATTTTGCCGGATGCCAGCTGTTCCGCAATCGAAAGCCCTGCATCCGCCGCCTGCTCCCGGGAGATGGCACCCTCGATGCCGCCGAAATGGTCAACATGAGAGTGACTGTACAGCACCGCTTTGATGTCCAGCACCCCAAAACGCTGTTCCATCAGAGCTTTGGCCGCCTGCATATTTTCCTTGCACATGAGGACATCGAAAATGATCCAGCCGTGGTCGGTGCGGATGAAGGTCGCGTTTGCCATATCGTAGCCGCGCACCTGATAGATGCCGTCGCAAACCTCGAACAGACCTGCCTTCGCGTTGAGCTGGGTATTCCGCCACAGACTCGGGTTGACCGTATCCGGCGCGTCACCGGACAAATCACCCAGACTTTCCAGATCCCAAGCTGTCGTGCCGTCCTCGTTCCGGATGACGATACCATCCGAAGATTCCAGCAGACCCCGTTCCGCGTTCGCAAATTCGTTCCGGTCCGAAAAATCCAGTTTCCCGTACCATTCCGCGTTCTTCTCCGCCGTTCGGGTCGTTGCTTCCTTCACCGTTCCGGCGGTATCGGGATCCTTCAGGATGTCCGAGAGAAAATTCGGGAGACCGTTTTCCTCGCTGCCAGCGGCGTGAGCGGACAGCGACACACCGCAGGCCATGAGCGCGGCGGCAGACGTCGAGATAAAATTCCGGCGAGTCATTTTCATGTCGGTTCCTCCGTATTTTGTCGTCACTTTACGCGGATGGTGGCTGGCTGCCAGCTGGAAAGAGCATCCCAGTCCGGCTTATAAATTCGCAGAAAGAGGTGGAATTTCCCCTCCCCGACCGGGAGCCAGTTGGTCGTATCCTCCGGCGCGTCCTTGGAAAGGATGATATCCACCGAGCCATCCGGATTCTGTTTCAGGCCGGAGCGGTCATTCAGGCAGTAGCGATCAATGGGATTGTCGATGAGGAAGTCGTCCTCACCGTAGGCCGTGACCGACCAGAAGCCATCCTCTATGGTGGACGGCAGTTCATCAAAATGCAGGATGTAGGTCTTCTTTCCGTCCAGAGCCGCACCGGTGATGTCCGTTTCGGTTTTCGGGTAGATAGCAATATCGGTCGTATTCGCACCCAGACCCATCATGGCAACCATCGTCCGGTAATCGTAGGCCGTACCAAAGTTGCCGATGGGGTCGCCGTAATAGGTCCACTGGCCTAGTTTCTGGGCATAGTTCTGCGCGTTTTTCTTCAGTTTGGCGCGAAGCTGTAACAGCATGAGCTTCCAGCGCAGTCCGCCGCCCAAGCCGAGAATGCTTTCGTCAAATTCTTCTCCCGGGCCGACGTGGATCGCCGCAAGTCGTTCCAGCAGAGCCGCATCCTCTGCCGCCGGTGGGTTCGTCTCCATCAGCGCGTTCGCCTTGTCGAAGAATTCTTTCGGCGTCATCGCGACGACCTTTTTCAGCGGAACAAAATCGTTGCTCGGGTCGTAAGTCCCCTTGGGTGCCGTGTAATTTTCCGCTCCGTAGGCCGAGAGCGGCATCAGCTGCATCTTGTCCTGAAGGGCGTGGACATTCGGCAGGTCTTCCTCGCCGGATACCACCACACGGGCGATGGTCCAGACCATCGGCGTCGGCACGTTGACGCGCTGAACCCCCTCTGGGAGTTCACCCTGCCAGCTGTCGAGTGTGATGGCGTAGGTTCCCGGCTCTTCCAGCACAGCAGCGGTATTTGTCCATGCGTCCAGCACCTGAACATTGAAAAAGCGGTCAACTTCCGGCACAACATAAATTTGCGGCTCGGTGCTGACGTCCAGCCATGCCTGCGTGTAGATGGTGTCCACATTCGGCGTGACGACGGTGCGGGTGGAAGCATCTGCCAGCTTCCGGGCATGGATGAACTGGTTGATGGGGGCGCGGGTGCCGGTCGCTGTTCTGGTGTTGGTCGAGACCTTTCGGGTGGCGTCCACGAGCACCAGCGGGAAAGCGTAGAGGTATGCTTCCTCGAGCAGATTTTGCACCCCGGAGGCAGCGGCGGCCTTTTCCGCCGGCAGAAGGGTGACGCCGCAGGCGACAGCAGCGGCAGAGGAAAGCTTTAGAAAATCGCGTCGGGTCATTTTCATGATGGAGCCCTCATGTTTTGTCAGTTTCATCGTGCCAGCACCACCGAGAGGGTGACT
>OIZF01001675.1_pt1 | contig 12298 bp, 8 predicted proteins | sample 1588471 | NCBI WGS metagenome assembly OIZF01 (sample SAMN03283279) | human gut metagenome | biome: human-associated habitat; material: feces | host: Homo sapiens | place: Peru | collected 2012
CTCGGCTTTGCCGCTTGCCTTAGCAAGAACTCTCAAATTTCAAATCTCAACTCTCTACTTCGTTAGATAAATTCCTATTTACCGCTCTTAGTATTCTAAGCTTGCGGTCACTCCGCGTCTCATCATATCCTTCATAGTCGGCTTCAGTCGCTTTACGAAGCCTTCCCATGAGCGCACGTTTGCTGTGCTCCATCCTACCTCTGCCAGAGCTATTGCACGCGGGTAAGCCTGATAGCTGATTCGTTCGGGAGTGTTGATGCACTCGCTCCAGAGAGTGCCGGCCACGCCGAAGAGATTGTTCTTCTCAAACTCTGCTCCCATTCCCCAAGCCGGGTCGAGGGCGTAAGCGTCCTTCAGAGAAGTTACGGGCATTCCCCAGTTCACCTCAGGCATGTCGCCCTTCGCCATCGGATAGTCGAAGTAGCAGTGCTCACCGGGGCAGAGCATGATGCGTGCGTTGTTTCGTACAGCAGCGTCAAGCGCTTCCTTTGTCTGACCGCTGCGCCATGCGAATGTCACGCAGCCGGGCTGTATCTCCTTGAAGTCAGACTCGTACCAGAACATCGGAGTCTTGTGATAAGTGTCGCGAAGAAGCTCTATTATGCGAACAAAGAGATAGCCCTGCAGCTTCCAGTTCTCCGAACGGTCCGTCGACGGGATGCCGAGCTTTCGCTTTAGGGCCTTACACTTCGGGCAGTCTGTCCAGCAGTCGAGAGCGGGATTGCCAGCTTCGTCGCCACCAAGATGGATATATTTAGACGGGAAGATGTCTGTTATCTCCTTGAATACGTTGCCGAGGAACTCGTATGTGAAGTCGTTACCAGGGCAGAGCAGCTCGTTGGATACGCCGCAAGTGGTGCGGACGGGCACCTGACGCTGATGGCATGTAAGCTCGGGGAAGACGCTGATGGCAGCCACCTCATGTCCCGGCATCTCTATTTCCGGCACAATCTCGACGTGATATGTAGCGGCATACTTCACCAGTTCGCGCATCTGTTCCTGAGTGTAGAAGCCCTTGTATGGCGCGAGCATGTCGTCCTGACCCCATCGTGAGGAAGCCAGCTCTGTGAGTTGCGGATACTTCTTTATCTCTATACGCCATGCCTGGTCGTCCACGAGGTGGAGATGGAGGGCGTTGAGCTTATAGCGTGCCATCTCTGGGATGAACGCTTTCAGGTCATCGAAGGGGATGAAGGTACGCGCAGGGTCGACCATCAACTCACGGACATGGGTGCGGGGAGCGTCCTTTATGGTGAGTTGCGGGATGATGTCCACGCATTCCTTGTTGCCGCTACCGCGCAGAATCTGGTCTAAAGTCATCAGTCCCCAGAACACGCCCTGCGCTGTCTTGCCCTTAATGGTTACGCCCTTGGCGTTCACAGCCAGCGTGTAAGCCTCGTTGTCTGTGAGGGATTGGTCGAGTGAAAGGTTGAGCACGATGCCGCGCTGTCTGCTGTTGACGATGTTGCCGATGCGCTCTGTGAGCATGCGGCGAGCCTGATTCAGCTCGTTCTGCAGTCCTTCTGCTGCCACGATGTTCCATGCTGTCTGCACGTCCACGCCTTTCGCGCCCTTCAATACGCTCAACTCCGTAGGATAGGGAGCAAGGCAAGTGGTCGGGTCGCTCACCTCTTTGACTGTTTTCGGCTCGGCGAAGAAGCGGTTCCAACCCGGTGCTTTCTTATATGCAGCCTCTGCGCCCTTCGGTACAATCAGCTTCACCTGCGAACGATTGATGCCATAGAATGTCGATACGTCTGCACGAGGCGGCACCTTTGAGTTCACCTTGACAGTCTTAAGACCCTCAAGACGTGCGAAAGCGTACTCGCCAAGCACCGGAGTGCCCTCTATTACGACGCTCTCCAAGCCCTTACAGCCTGAGAAAGCAGCCTTTCCTACGCTTGTGACGGAAGCGGGGATGGTTATCTCCTGCAACTTATCGCAAGCAAAGAACGCCTGCGACTCTATGGTCTTCAGAATTTTCGGCAGTCTGACGTGTTCAAGCTGGTGACGTGAATGAAACGCGTTCTTCGGCAGAACGGTGCTGTTGGCATCGCTGAGGTCGAGGTCGCGGAGCTGGAAGCAGAGGTCGCGGAGCTGACGATAGTCGCTGTTTCCCTCCGTAGTCAGTTCGCCGGTAAGCTTGAGGCTCACCGCCATAGCCTTCGTTTCGGGCTTCATGTCGCTCATCTTGGCAACGGTTTGCGCCGAAAGAGCAGCCGACACAATGGCAGCCGCAGAAAGTAGAAAGATTCTTTTCATTAGTTTTTTTTCGGTATAATAATATTAACAATGATATTCCATTTATATGCTATAATGTAGAAGGACCTTATAGGCTGAAATCCTAATTACTAACAAAGTTAAAACCTTTTTGGTGTTTGAGCAAATTTTTTTTACTAAATGACCAACAGGTTCAGATGTCTATAATCGAAATTAGCAACAAACACTACTATTGTATGTAACGTTTATCTTCCCTTCTTTTTTGACTTGTGTCAACAAAAGACTGTATAGGCATACTTTTTAGTTAATATGTTTGCGTACACAATCAACACATAGTATCTTTGCAGCGTAAAAAGAAACATAAATATACAGGATAATAATAGTGGAGCCTATATTGCTTGTGAAGGTTTTGGCTCCAAAATGGATTTACAAATTAATTAAAAGAAAGGTAAAAAGATTATGGTAACAATGTTGATTTTGGCCATCGTAGCAATAACAATTGCACAGGCCGTAAGTATGGGTAAGAAGATTGACATGAAGTAAGGATAACTTCGGTTAGTCAGACACAAACAACCCTTCTTCTTTCGAGGAAAGAAAATTTGGTAAGTTGTTAAAATATTGGCAGCGGTTCGCTCTTGGGCGGACCGCTGCTTTTTTTGTTTAAGGCTAATAAGGCAATAACAGAAAGTGTGTATCGCTCTCTTAAGCACAAAAAAAGACAGGCAGCGCAACCTATGCGCCGCCTGTCCGAGTTTTGGTTATCTTGCGGTTATATAATTGCTTGAAGATTGATATAATCTTCTTTCTGTGCTTCTGCGTTTAGTAGGCGTTCTTGTCGCCCTGCACTACGTTTGCCACTGTCTTATACATAATATATATGTCGAGCCAAATAGTCCAGTGCTCCATATACCAGATGTCGCCTCTTACGCGACCTTCCATCTGGTATATTTCCTTTGTCTCGCCACGGAAGCCTGTCACCTGGCTCCATCCGGTGATGCCCGGCTTGATAAGGTGGCGCACCATATAGTAGTCGATTATCTTCGAGTAGTCGTTGGTCTGCTTCACCATGTGCGGACGCGGACCCACGATACTCATCTGTCCGAGGAGCACATTGATGAACTGTGGCATCTCGTCAAGATTGGTCTTACGCATGATGTTGCCCCACTTTGTCTTACGTGGGTCGTTGAGCGTAGCCTGCACGGTGTCGGCATCCTTGTTCACCTTCATGCTTCGGAACTTCAGACAGTAGAAGTCCTTGCCGTCAAGACCCGTACGCTTCTGTCTGAAGAATATCGGTCCAGGCATTGTTATCTTCGTCACGATGCCCACGAGGAGCAGGATGAACGGGAAGAGTGTGCAGAGGAAGATAAGCGAAACGATGATGTCGAAGGCACGCTTGATGAAGCGGTTCTCCACGCGTGACAGCGGTTCGTTGTAGAGGCTCATGCATGCCACGTTGCCGAACATGGTGAAGTGCATACGGTGGTGCACATAGTTACGTACGTTAGGCATACTGAAGAAGTGGAGGAAGTTCTGCATACAATAATGTATGATTGGCAGAATCTCTGCGCTGCGCTTCGAAGGCAGACAGCAATACACCTCATGCACCTCCGGATGCTTCTTGAGATACTCCAGCACGTCCTCCGGTTGGCCGAGGTATGTTGCCTTTTCGGGGAACAGCGGGTTGCGTTCGTCGTCGAAGTAACCGTTGACATTGTATCCCAATGTGGCGGTTTCCATTACCTCCTTGTAGAGCTCGACAGCGTTCTCCGAACTTCCGACAATCACTACGTTGTGGACGTGATTGGGCTTACGGCGCCATGCTACTACTATTCTTCTCACCAATACACGATAGATGGATATCAGTACGGTCATCGTCAATATACAAAGCAAATACTTTGCTGGTGCCATATGCCAGAAGTCGCCGATGGTGAAAACCAGGATGTTGAGGATTGTAAACTTGAACATGTTGCTCATTACGCGCATCACAATGAGATGCGTGCTCGCGCGGCGGCGATGAAGCACTACGCCGTTACGGTACGTACAGGCGAAGTAGAGCATGATGCTGACCGTGATGGTCTGGCGTATTGCATCATCGTGATAGATGCCTGGCATGTGTCTGCAGAAAAGCAGGAATGTCAGGGTGGCAATGATAATGTCTCCGATTAATACAGCACCAATGAGCATACGGTCGCTGTGGTAGTTGAAATTAGTGGGGCTACTCATTTTTTCACAAGCAAAAATGTTTAATTGTTTATCGTATTTTAAATCTGTGTTATCGTGATTGTTCAGTATCGGCAAGCATTTGCCTCTCAAAAACTTTGCAAAAATAATCAAATTATATGGAATAGCCAAAAAATTTTTGTCCTTTCAGCCATTTACATTATCTTTGCAAGTTGGAAAGGGCGAAAACCAATGCTTTAGGTCAGCAAAAGCTGTCCCATAGAGACGATAAAGCCTTCCGTAGCATTTACATCACAAACCTCATGAACAACGACAACTTAGGATTATTAGGAAAGATTGAATATCCCGACGACCTTCGCAAGTTAAGGGTGGAGCAGCTTGAAGAAGTGTGCTCCGAACTCCGCCACGTCATTGTGGAGGAGCTTGCCGTCAACCCCGGACATCTGGCCTCTTCGCTTGGTGTGGTGGAGTTGACAGTGGCCTTACACTATGTCTTCAATACCCCGTTTGACCGTATTGTGTGGGACGTGGGACACCAGGCCTATGGGCATAAGATGCTCACAGGCCGTCGCGGATGTTTCTCCACCAACCGTAAGTTGCACGGCATTAGGCCTTTCCCGAGCCCTATGGAGAGCGAGTACGACACTTTCACGTGCGGACACGCCTCTAATTCTATTTCGGCGGCGCTCGGTATGGCTGTGGCGGCACGCAAGACCGGCAACGACTCACGCCATGTCGTTGCCGTAATCGGTGACGGTGCGATGTCGGGAGGACTGGCTTTCGAGGGCCTTAACAATGTGTCGTCGTCGCCAAACGACCTCCTTATCATTCTTAATGACAATGATATGAGTATTGACCGTGCCGTGGGCGGCATGGAGAAGTATCTGCTCAATCTTGATACCAATGCCACATACAATCGCCTGCGCTTCAAGGCTTCGCAATGGCTCCATTCCAAAGGCTACCTTAATGAAAACCGCAGGAAAGGGCTTATCCGCCTCAACAATGCCCTGAAGTCGGCGCTTGCCCATCAGCAGAATATCTTCGAGGGCATGAACATACGCTACTTCGGACCGTTCGACGGCAACAATGTCAGCGAGGTGGTGCGCATACTGGAACAGCTCAAGGACATGCGCGGTCCCAAGCTCCTGCATCTCCACACCGTGAAAGGCAAGGGATATGCCCCGGCGGAGAAGGAGGCTACCATCTGGCACGCCCCCGGACTCTTCGATGCCGAGACTGGAGAGCGCATCAAGAAGGAGGACAGTCCTTATCCGCTTAAATACCAGACCGTGTTCGGCAAGACGCTTCTCGAACTTGCACGTCAGAATCCGCGCATCGTCGGCGTTACGCCAGCCATGCCGACGGGCTGCTCCATGGACATCATGATGAAGGAAATGCCTGACCGCGTGTTTGATGTGGGCATCGCTGAAGGACATGCCGCCACCTTCTCGTGCGGTATGGCGAAGGACGGACTGATGCCTTTCTGCAACATTTACAGCGCATTCGCACAGCGTGCTTATGACAATATTATACATGACGCTGCCGTTCTCAATCTCCCAGTGGTGTTCTGCTTTGACAGAGCCGGACTGGTGGGAGAGGACGGACCCACACATCACGGCGTCTTCGACATTGCTGCATTGCGCTGTGTGCCCAATCTCACGCTATGTTCGCCTATGAACGAGGCAGAGCTTCGCTGCATGATGTACACGGCGCAGCTGCCTGACAAGGGCACTGTCGTTATACGCTATCCAAGGGGTAGGGGAGTTATGGGAGTCGACTGGGAATGTCCGTTCGAGGAGATACCCGTCGGAAAGGGCCGCTGTCTGCGCCAAGGCACGGACGTAGCTGTCCTCAGTTACGGACCGATTGGCAACGACGTGGTAAAAGCCATCGACCGCATTGAGCAGGGCGGACAGCAGTTAAGCGTAGCCCATTACGACATGCGCTTCTGCAAGCCGCTTGACGAAGAACTCCTTGAGAGCGTCGCCTCCACGTTCCGCCGCGTCATCACCGTGGAGGACGCACAGCGAGCTGGCGGATTCGGCTCTGCCATACTGGAATGGATGAGCGACCACGACAAGGACGTCACTGTCAAGCGCGTTGGTCTGCCGGACCGCTTCATCGAGCATGGCACGGTGGAACAGTTGCGCCATATTGCCGGTACTGACGTCGACGCCATCGTCGATGCCATCACCAATACATCTAATATACATTCTTAAGACATTATGAAAATCATCATAGCCGGTGCCTATGCCATAGGCACACACTTAGCGCGCCTTCTCTCACGAGAGCATGACGACATCGTCGTTATCGACTCTGACGAGGAACGACTCGCACGGATCGGGTCTGACGTGGACATCCTCACAATGGAGGCGTCGCCCACCAGCGTGAAGGCGCTGCGAAGGGCTGGAGCTGAACATGCCGACCTCTTCATTGCCGTAACGCCGGACGAGAGCCAGAACATGGCGTCATGCGTGCTTGCCAACGGACTCGGCACCAAGAAGACGGTGGCTAAAATAGACAACTCTGAATACATCGAGCCTGACCTGCAGGCTTTCTTCGGACGACTGGGCGTCAGCTCCATCATCTATCCGGAGATGCTTGCAGCCACCGACATCAATAACGGACTGAAGATGTCGTGGGTAAGACAGCGCTGGGACGTTCACGGAGGAGCGCTGGTGATGCTCGCCGTGAAGCTGCGCCAGTCGTGCACCATCCTCGACCAGCCGCTGCGAAATCTCTGCGGACCTGATGATCCTTATCATATAGTGGCCATCAAGCGCGACGGCGAGACCATCATACCGGGCGGTAACGACTGCCTCCAACTCTACGACCTCGCCTACTTCATGACCACCAGACAGTATATACCTTATATAAGAAAGATTGTGGGCAAGGAGCATTACGTTGACGTGAAGAACGTGATGATAATGGGAGGTGGCGCCACTGCCGTGCGTACCGTCAAGACCATGCCCAGCTACATGGACGTAAAGATCATTGACATTGACGAACAGCGTTGCGAGCGACTCAATTCGCTCCTTGAAGACGAAGACGCTCTCGTCATCAACGGTGACGGACGCGACCTCTCGCTCCTTATCGAAGAAGGAATAAAGAACACACAGGCGTTCGTGGCGCTTACCGGCAATGCCGAAACCAACATCCTCGCCTGCCTTACCGCCAAGCGACTCGGCGTGCGCAAGACCGTCGCAATGGTGGAGAACATCGACTATATCAGCATGGCGGAGAGCCTTGACATCGGAACAATCATCAACAAGAAGTCGATAGCCGCCAGCCATATCTATCAGATGATGCTTGACGCCAACGTACACAACGTGCGCTTCCTTATGACTGCCAATGCCGACGTAGCGGAATTCATTCCCTGCGAGGGAGCCAAGATAACCCGCAAGCCCGTAAAGGACTTGGGTATGCCGCAGGGAATGACCATCGGCGGACTCGTCCGCGACGGACAGGGCTACCTCGTATCCGGTAACACAATGATACAGCCCGGCGACTCCGTTATGGTGTTCTGTCATAATATCAACATGAAGAAGATAGAGAAACTGTTCGTATGATAAACCTGAAGTTGATATACAAGATATTAGGCTCGCTGCTCTTCATCGAGTCGGTGATGCTGCTCATGTGTCTTGGCGTGGCTTTCTATTATCATGAGGACGACGTCATGGCGTTCGGAACGTCCATCGCCGTCTCCATAGCCTCAGGCTTCGTCCTGCGCTATCTCGGCCATGGCTGCGACAACTCGCTCTCACGTCGCGACGCTTACCTTGTCGTGGCGCTCACGTGGGTGGTGTTCTCCCTTGTGGGAACAATGCCCTTCGTCATTGGAGGCTATCTGCCCTCGTTTACGGACGCCTTCTTCGAGACAATGTCCGGATTTACCACCACCGGCGCCACCATTATTGACGATGTCAGCGTCCTGCCTCACGGCATTCTGTTCTGGCGTTCGCTGATACAGTGGATAGGCGGTCTCGGCATCGTGTTCTTCACCATTGCCATCCTTCCCTCCCTTGTCGGAGGAAGCGTAAAGGTGTTCGCGGCGGAGGCCACCGGACCAATAAAGACCAAGCTCCATCCCCGTCTCAGCACTACAGCCAAGTGGATATGGGTGGTTTATCTGCTCATCACCATCTTCTGTATAGGATCATTGATGTTGGCAGGAATGGACGTATTCCGCAGCATCAACTATGCGTTTACGTCGGCAGCCACCGGAGGTTTCGCCGTAGACAGCGACTATTCGTTGTTCACGCCAGCCATACAGTACATCCTGACGTTCTTCTGCTTCATAGCAGGCGCCAACTTCACGTTGCTGTATATGACCGCCTCGCAGCGTCGCATCTCCACATTGCTGCGCAGTTCGGAGTTCAAGTTCTATTTCTTCGTGGTCTTGGCATTCTCGGCGTTCATCGTCGTAGAGCTGATGTGGAAGAACGGATACAGTCTGGAACCAGCCATCCGCAGCAGTCTCTTCCACGTGGTGTCCTTCATTACCACCACCGGCTTTCTTGCCGACGACCCAGGCAAGTGGCCTCATGTGACGTGGGTGGTGCTCGCTGTCTGCATGTTCTTCGGCGCCTGCTCCGGATCGACGAGCGGCGGCTTCAAGTGCATCAGAGCGGTTATGGTGCTCAAGGTCATCAAGAACGAGTTTCGTCAGATGCTCCATCCCAACGCCATCCTGCCCATGAAGATAGACGGCACCAACGTTCCGTCCTCAAAGCGCGTGACGCTCTTGGCGTTCCTCGCCACCTATCTTGTCCTGTGCCTCTTCTGTTCGTTCTCAATGATAGCGATGGGCATCGACAACACCAACGCCATCACCATCACGCTCAGCTGCTTAGGCAACGTAGGTCCGACGCTCGGTCTGGAGATAGGCCCCACAATGTCATGGAGCATCCTCCCCGACACCGCCAAGTGGATATGCTCCGTGCTGATGCTCATTGGTCGTCTGGAGATATTCTCCGTCCTCGTAATCTTCTCACCCCAGTTCTGGAAAGAAAATTAACTTACTAAATACAATCAATTATGGAACCAATTAAGTTTAACGCACTTCTCAAGTCCACCATCTGGGGCGGCGAGAAGATCATCCCTTTCAAGCACCTTAACGTAGAGCAGGAGAATGTCGGCGAGAGCTGGGAAATCTCAGGCGTGCCGGGCAACGAGACAGTCGTAGCCAACGGACCGTACGCAGGCAAGAAGCTCAACGAAGTAGTGGCTGAGCTTAAGGACAAGCTCGTGGGCGCTGACAACTACAAGCGCTTCGGCGATGAGTTCCCCCTCCTCATCAAGTTCATCGACGCACGTCAGGACCTTTCCATCCAGGTGCACCCGACAGACGAAATTGCAAAGCGTCAGGGCAAGGAGCGCGGCAAGACAGAGATGTGGTATCTCCTCGACTCTGATAAGGACGCCACTCTGCTCTGCGGTCTCAAGAAGCAGATTACACCGGAAGAATATACATCAATGGTGGAGAACGACACCATCTGCGACGCCATCTCACGCTATGACGTGAAGGAAGGCGACTGCTTCTTCCTCCCCGCAGGACGCATCCACGCCATCGGCACCGGCTGTTTCCTCGCTGAAATTCAGCAGACCAGCGACGTTACATACCGCATCTACGACTTCAAGCGTAAGGACAAGAACGGCAATTATCGTGAGCTCCACACAAAGCAGGCTGCCGAGTGCATCAACTATAACGTAGAGAGCAACTACCGTACAGACTACACACCGGTGAAGAATCAGGGTGTGAGCCTCGTGCAGTGCCCTTACTTCAACACAGCCGTTTACGACCTCGACGAGCCGATGACGCTCGACTATTCTGAACTTGACAGCTTCGTCATCCTCATCGGACTCAAGGGCGAAGGCACCATCACCGACAACGAGGGCAACACCATCACTCTGCAGGCTGGCGAGAGCATCCTCGTTCCCGCAACAACAGAGACTCTGAAGGTGGAAGGCACCATCAAGTTCCTCGAGACATACGTGTAAGAAGGCTTGTATAAGACAATAATCAGACATGACGTCACCATAAGACGCAGACAACGGCATCAAACCCCGTTGTCTGCGTCTTTTTTTGTTTACACATATATTAATATAGCGTTATCAATTCTTTTTATATGGTTTTATTTACTAATTTTGTAGGCAATTATTACATCCTCGTATAATCTGATGACAATATAGAATAACTTTAAAAAACAATATCCAAGAAAAAGAATTATGACAACATTGACAATCATGATTGTCGTGGCTTTCGTTATAGGCTATGCTTGCATCGCCATGGAAAGTCTGACAAAGGTGAACAAGGCAGCCGTGGCGCTGCTGATGTTTGTGGCTTGCTGGACGCTATATATGTGCGACCCGCTGCAGTTTCTTACAATGATGCACCCCGACTATGCCGGTGGCATTGAGGGAATGGCGGAGAAGGTCACCTCCATCATACAGGAGCATCTCGGCGACACCTCTACGACGCTTTTCTTCCTGATGGGCGCTATGACAATCGTGGAGATTGTCGACCAGAACGGCGGATTCAATTGGGTGCGCAAGGTAATGAAGACACACTCGAAGCGTGCTCTGCTATGGCGCATCGCCTTCCTTACCTTCATCCTTTCAGCCATCCTTGACAACCTTACGACAAGTATCGTGATGATTATGATTCTGCGCAAGCTCGTCGCTGACCGCAACGACCGCCTCATCTACGCTTCGCTTGTCATCATCGCAGCCAACTCAGGTGGCGCATTCTCGCCCATCGGCGACGTCACCACCATCATGCTCTGGAACAAGGGCCTTATCACAGCGCTTGGCGTCATCAGCGAGATTCTCATCCCGTCCATCGTTTCGATGCTTATTCCTGCGTTCATCCTGCAGTACAGCCTCAAGGGCGAGCTCCACATGCCGGAGGTGAAGGCTGGTGCAGACGAGGACTCAGGTGACTTCACAGAGACACAGCGTAAGGCTGTCTTCGTAATCGGTGTGGGCGGTCTGATTTTCGTGCCCATCTTCAAGAGCATCACACATCTGCCTCCGTTCGTAGGCATCCTCCTCGTGCTCGGCGTTCTCTGGACCACCACAGAGGTGTTCTATCGTCATCTCCATCGCGGACATGACGCAGAGGGCACACAGAAGCGCGTCACCAACTTGCTCTCACGTGTGGATATGTCCACCATCCTCTTCTTCCTCGGCATCCTCATGGCTGTCTCTTGCCTCTCTGAGGTGGGTGTGCTCACAGCTCTCGGCGAGGGTCTGAACGTCTTCTTCGACGGCAATCACTACCTCGTCACCGGCATCATCGGTGTTCTCTCGAGCATCGTCGACAACGTTCCGCTCGTTGCTGGCTGCATGGGCATGTATCCGGTTGCCGCTACAGGCGACATGGCAGTGGACGGCATCTTCTGGCAGCTCCTCGCTTACTGCGCCGGTGTGGGCGGCTCAATGCTCATCATCGGCAGCGCCGCAGGCGTTGTGGTAATGGGTCTGGAGAAGATCACCTTCGGATGGTATATGAAGAAGATCACATGGATAGCTTTCGTTGGCTACATTGCCGGCATCATCAGCTATTACGTGCTCCGTACATACATCTTCACTACTCCGCTGTAATGGAGTTTTGAATTTTGAATTTTGAGTTTTGAATTGTGCGCTTTGCGCATTTTGAATTATCAATTTTGATTTAGACGCTTCGCGCAATCATATAAAAGGGGCTTTAATGCAGTAAGAGTTACCTGCATTAAAGCCTCTTTTGTTTTTATAAAGCGCTGCTTGGTTCTGATGGTGCGGGCTATATTAAACAGCTCATATAGCGGGTTCTTTTCTAATTCTTCGGCGATTCCGAAGACAATATTTGCATTTCTAACGCTCAATACTCCCAGTTGAGCGCACAACAAAATCT